>Ga0265297_10008303_pt1 | contig 13896 bp, 11 predicted proteins | sample Munlanlwell13791_FD_192502 | JGI IMG/M metagenome (GOLD analysis project Ga0265297, IMG submission 192502) | Leachate microbial communities from a municipal landfill in Southern Ontario, Canada - Leachate well 137-91 | ecosystem: Engineered > Solid waste > Landfill > Unclassified | place... | reverse complement strand
ATCACAGAGCTCAACGTGATCGTCGACGATCTTAACATACACCGGCTTGCTGGCCTTTCCCGTAATGACCACATGGTCATAGCCAGCCAGCTTGAGCATGAATCCAAACCTCATTGCTCCTCCTCCTGAGCCGGTCGCGCCGGTCTCTGGATACTTCAATGTCGCCATGACCCTTGGGGTACCCGGGGCACCCGTGCCCGTGAGCGGTCCTGATCCAAATATAAGAGGAGCTTCAGGAGCAAAAGGATAAATCCCTGCCGGCAATAGATCAAAAAGCATTCGCTGCTGTATCCCCATACCTCCCAGAAATTTAACCGCCATGTCCAGGTCGAGCTCTTTCTCATGGATTTCGCCTGTGCTGAGGTCAATATAAAGCTCTTTTCCTGCATATCCAAAGTATTCCATCTGATCTCCTCCCCATTTATCTCTTGTTATGCTTGCTTAATTCTGTGCAATGCCTCGGCGACCAAGCCAGCCCCCCTCTGGCGCTGCATCACAGCAGCCTGATCCGCGGGCATCCAGCGGAGTGCACCGTACAGGCAGTGTTTAACGCACTCCGGGTCACCTTCACACAGATCGCACTTGATCATGGAATGGCTATCAGCATCCCAGGTAACTGCCCCAAAGGGACACACAACCATACACATTTTGCATCCAATACACCGATCTTTGTCTATCACGATTGCCCCCGTCTCTTCGTTTCGTGATATTGCATCCATCGGGCACACATCACAACACGGTGGCTCTTCACAATGCTGACATCTCATAGGCAAAAATATCTCAGCGCGATGAACCCAAAGGACGGTATTCCGAGCCTTTCCGAGGCTAAAAGATCCCTCCTTGCAAAACGAGCAGCTAAGCCCACATTGCCTGCACCCAACGCACTTCTGATAGTCGAGTAATATAATATGTTCCATAATCGATCTTTTCCTCCTCAGTTGCCTTTAGAACCTAAATTATCAGATGAGAAGATTCTGATTCACTGTTCTAAGCTATTTGCTCATGGCTTCTTCTTCCTTTATCAACTCTCGCTTTAGAATGTCTCCTTTGCCAGATAAAGGCAATTCCGTTCTGATCTCTACAATAGGCCTCTTTAAAACGGCAAGCTTCTCCTTGCACCATGCTTCTATATCAGCCGCAGTCGCTTGAGACCCCGCGCGCGGAACAACAAATGCCTTGAGTACGTTACCCTTTTTAGAATCTGGAACGCCGATGACAGCAATTTTTTCAACGTCAGGGTTTTCCAAACAGAAAATCTCTACTTCCTTAAGAGCAATAGTGTAACCCGATACCTTGACTACATCACTCACCTTTCCTAAAAAATAAAGAATCCCGTCCTTGATATAACCCCTGTCGTGCATATGCACCCAGCCATCGATAATGTCCCTTTCTGTTTCCCCAGGTTTATTCCAGTACTTCTTTAATTGAGCTGGCTCCCTCGTAACTATCTCACCTTCTTCTCCCTCTGCCAGATCCCTCCCTGTCTCAAAATCGACTATCCTTATCTCCACTTCGGGCAACGGCCGTGAAAAGGTTGAGCACAGAGGCCTTGGAAACCTCAAGCCATACCCATAACCGCAATAGTTCATATGTTCGCTCGAGCCATAACCCCAATCATATACAGGACATCCCGTAAGCTCCTCCCATCGATTGACAACATCATCACTAATCGCCCTAGCGAAAGGAACAATAAAACTCAGACGTAAGGACGTTAGGTCATAATTTTTGACATTCGGATGATCTAAAATATCATAATATGAAGGAACCGCCATAGCTGCAATCGTAATCCTATACTTCTCTATTGCCTCCATTGCCGCTATAGGGTCCCATCTCGCCAATTGAAAAGCCGTCATACCTCCTAACAGCGTCGGGGCTATCGAAAAAGTTAACCCGGATATGTGAGTAAGTGGCCATGAAGAAAGTATTTTATGATCACTGGACGATTTATTAAAATTAATCTCGCTCTGACCCAACCCGCAATAGATTAAATCCTTGTGCGTATGAACACAGCCCTTGGGCCAGCCGGTTGTTCCACCGGTATAGAGTATATATCCATAATCTGATAGTTTCACATCAAGACTACTTGGCTTTTCGATATACTTACCTTTGCCAATTAGCTCTAACATTTCATGTGTACCCTCAAACGTCTGTTTCGGTGCCTTCATCATTTGATGAATAGGGAAAACGGGTTTTTCCAATAAATAGTCATGAAAGCTTGTCACGATAACGTCTTTTACACCACACTTTTCCTTTACGGCATTAACGATCGGATAAAGGTCATCCATCGTTGCAATTATTCGAGAACCGGAATCATCAAGGAAATATTTTAGTTCGAGGTCTCTAGACATCGGATCAATAGGAACAGCAATCATTCCCAATTTCATGCATGAAAGATACAACAAAACACACTGCGGGCATGGTTGCAAAAATATGCCCAAGCGATCTCCCTTACTATACCCTAGATTTGAAATAGCCGCAGCCAGACAATCACTTGTTTGATCTAATTCTTTATATGTGATCTCCCTTCCGTAATAGTTGATTGCAACCTTTTCGGGCATATCGCTCGCATGTTTATTCACATACTCTGACAGCAAAGCTTCTCCTAAAGGAAATACCAATTTTGAAGATTCTGATTTTAAAAGACACATTTCTTTCCCCTCCATTTACAAATTACAAATACGCGACGACATACCAAAGTCAGAGGCCTTTCGGATATTCACAAGCTGCCACGCCCAAACTATTTTGCAAGCGATAATGATGGTAGCCATAAAACAATCTGCGGAAATATTATAAGCAGAATGACAAACATTGTTTGAATTATGACAAATGGAATTCCACCACGATACATTTCATTCAGCGTCATCTCCGGCGGTGCGACACCGCGCAGGTAAAATATGGAATATGCAAAAGGCGGTGTCATATATGAAATTTGCAAAACTACACAAAATAAAACGCCAAACCATAATGGGTCGAAACCGAGCGATGCTATTATTGGGACATAAAGTGGAACGAGTATAAAGATTATACCGATCCAATCAAATACCATGCCCAGAATAAAATTAAGCAGAAGCATTGCGATTAATGTCATTAACGGGTTAACTTTGAGCGCACCAAAGGCCTCTTGAATGAGGGCTCCACCCTCCATGTTAAGGAAAAACGTGGTAAATATTTTGGCACCGACCGCGATAAAAATGACCATCGCTGTAATCCTTGTACTGTCTAAAATGGCCAACTTAAAGTTTTTCCAGCTAAGCTTCTTATAAAACAGCGCTAACGCTAAAGAGCCTAAAACCCCAACTGATGCAGCTTCTGTCGGCGCAGCTATTCCAAACATAATAGACCCCATAACTCCTAGAATAAGAACAATGGGGGGAATCAAGTTAATTGCGACCTGTCTAAGAAGGACAGCCTTACTCATTTTATTCTCTACATTCAGCGGTGGCCCCATTTCAGGATTAATACGACACCTCAGGTAAATATAACCGAGATACAAGATGGTGAGCAATACACCAGGTACTATGCAAGCGGTAAATAGGGCGGCTATAGATACACCTGCATTTGGACCATATAAAATCGCCACTATACTGGGAGGAATAATAACTCCCAAACCTCCACCGGCGCATATGGTCCCTGCGACAAGTCCACGGTTGTAGCGAGCCTTAAGCATGGAAGGCATAGCAAGCAATCCAATGGTCACAACTGAGGCACCAGCTATCCCCGTGCATGCTCCAAAAATTGCAGCAATTATCACGGTGGCCAGTGCAAGGCCACCCTTAATGTTAGCGGTCAGCATATGTACAGATTCAAAAAGCTTGTCAGCAACTCCAGTCTGCTGAAGCAGGGTACCCATTAAAACGAATAAGCTGACAGCGACAAAAGGATATGTAACAACTACCCCATACACGGAAAGAGCAGCTTGATATAAAGCTGACTCACCAAACAAGAAAAGTCCAAATAAAAGGGAAACGCTTCCCATAGCCCATGCTACATGATTTCCAATCATGATCAGCGCAATTACTATTACGAACATAACTATTGCAGCAATTTCTACGCTCATAAGGCGCTATCTCCTTCCACGATCGTCCTTAAGCACCTAACAAAATCAGATAACGCCTGTAATAAAAGTAAGCTGTACCCAAGCGCGATCACTGTTTTTATTGGGTAAACAGGAGGATGCCATACTGTGTACATAGAAGCTTCCCAACAAAGCCATGAATCAGCAGCAAATATAATCGTCGAATAGGTTAAAATTGCTATAAGTGGAATTGTTAAAACAATATAAAAGCATGCCTCAAGAATTGCCCTGTTGCGCTGTGAAAGCAAGTTAAAGATCACATCCACTCTTATATGTGAATGGTGACGTTGAACATAGCAACCTGCCAGCAAAAAGTTGGCTGCATAGAAAAAATACGCCATGTCATATGCCCAAATAGTTGCTGAATTAAAAAGATAACGAGCAACCACGTCATAGAACACAACAAAAAAGCACGCTGCCATGAACCATTTGGCAATCGAGCCACTCTTTTCACTGATTCTGTCTATAGTACCCAGTACTCCATCCAGTTTTGACAAGTTATCCCTCCTTTCATGCGATGTCCTTTTTTACAGAAATCCAAAACATACCCTTTGATACCTTAAAACAATGGCCGAGAGCGAGGGCTGTAAACATCTTATCTGATTCTCTATCCTCATAAAAATCATATCATCATCACTTATGATGAACGATGATATTTCCGCATCACACACGTCGCTTTTTGGATTTTTCGCCCGCCGTTCCCGGCCATAGGTGGTGTCATTTCATCAACCAAAGGTACGTTTACTGTGCAACCTGCATAAACTGACGATACTCCTGATATTTATCATCGCCAAAAAATTTCTTCCATGAATCAATTATTTTTTTAACTTCTGGGTCCTTTTCATATTTTTCACTAAACACTTTTTTGGCAGCTATTGCCAATTCCTTTTCAATTTCATCTGGAACAAATAACACTTTGACGTTACCTTTTTCGCCAATGTCGTGGGCGACCTTAGTATCGTTGTACTCGGTCCATTTCAAGGCCCAAAGTGCTGAATCGTAGGCCGCCTTATTTACGGCCTTTTTTAAATCATCCGGCAGTTCATTCCAACGCTTCTTATTTATAAATCCATACAGGCATCCACTCATAGCTATTTTAGAAAAGTATACATACTTCGTGACGTCAGAAAACCCCAGTGGCCAATCCCACGAGAGTAGAGAATATTCAACTGCGTCGACCACGCCCTTCTGAAGTGATGGAACGAGTTCTCCGCCTGGCAAAGACACTGTTGATACACCTGCTGCATTAAAAATTGCCGCTCGGATTCCTGTCGAACGTATTTTTGCCTTTTTCAAATCATCCATGCTATTGAACATCTTATTAGAGTATAGCCAAACTTCTGTTCCTACCGGGGACGCAGGAAAGCCTTTTACATTGTAATACTTACCCACTATTTCATCATGAAGGTCATTTCCACCCCCTTCATATAGCCAAAGTAATCTCATAACACCTCCGGAAGGCCCCACAGGAAAAGGGGTAGCACAAAACATGGCGGATGCCCAGGTTCGCCCAATGGTGTAGCAGTTACAGGCATGTCCAGCATCGACCACGCCCTTGCTAACAGCATCCCAAACCTCAAATGATGGAACAATTTCATCAGCGGAATGGAATTTGTAATCAATCCGCCCTCCGCTATAATATTTTATTAGGTCGAAAAAATGTATCGCGGCATCATTCATTGCACATCCCGCCGGCCAGGCGGTAGCAACTTTCCAGGTAAACTCTGCCTTTTGGGATTTTGCCAGTGCCGCTGGTACGACGAAGCTTAAGCTTAGGCTAAGAATCAATGTTACAACGATTGTAAAAATAATTCCTGTCTTTTTCATTTTCTGTCTCCTTTCATGATCCTGGTTCTTACCGACTGCTACTTGATCTCCCGCTGTTTTAATGCATTTAGAATATATCTCTTTGGCATCACCCCCTAATTGGCATAACACGAACTATATGTATTGATGTGTCATTTCATTCATCTACATGCTTTCTCTCCGGATTGTTATATGATTGACCAAATTTTTGATCAGCTGACATGGAGCCAGCAAGGCACCGAAAGGAGACCTTATCGGTAGAATCGAGAGGAAGCTCAAAATTGATTGGCTGAGCAATATCCTTATATGGATCGTTTGGCTAAAGAAGAGACAGCAGATATGTACCATTTTTGGAGATATAGCGGGTGCGGTTCTAAAGATTATGCTCGGATGGAGTGTCCATTCAAAGGGGACACACCTTGTGGTGAGTAATATATAATAATAAAAAGATACGGTTCGGTTCAAAACGTGCTTTCTCCAATCAGCATGCGCGAGAAGCTCATCGTTATATGATACGCAATTGCTTTAAAGCCGTTAAGGTTTTTATGGATTTCAGGAGGATGCTTCTTCATTTGGTTATACCTTGAAAAACAATGTTCCTGAGCGGAACCGCATCCATCCCCTCAAGCAACTTCACAAAGCTGTAATAGATAGCACACTTCAGACCAATTCAAACATCGCCTCGACGTATACGTTCCTATTCCCCTAACCCGGACAAGCCGGAACCATACTGGCTTGAAAAGTTGACTGGTCATTCATCGCCAGCAACCTGTTTATAAAATTGCCTTTTCCAGCACTGTAAAAAAGGCCTTGTGTTTCTTTCACAACACTCGATTGGTAACTGTCTAACGGAACCACAGAATATGTACTCAAATGTAGATTCAATTATAAAATACCTGATGAGCTTTTTTGTTATTTCTTCGTCTCTTCCAGGATAATCAGACAAGCGAGCTTGGCAGCATTTCCAACCACCTTGGAGCAATATTCGAAAATACCGAAATCTAATGCTTTCTTAAATTCATTTTTGTCTAATAAGTCAAAACTAGTGCCCATCAAAGACATCTGAATATCGAAACATCTACAGGATCCATACATTGTCAAAAACTGATCGTGTAGCTTTTTACATAATAGATAGGATTTCATCGGTTTCATCATGTCTTCAAAATCCTTACGCTCGCGCCCAAATAGATAACCGATAACCATGGCGCCTCCCATTAGCGCGCCACAGGATCCATTCCGGGTCAGGCCCAAGCCGTCGGCCAAACCACTTGCGGCTTTAAATAAGTCCTCACTTTTGATACCTAAAGCATCACTTATTCCTGCTACAGTAGTCTGAGCGCATCCGGTACACTTCTTTTCATAACCTTCGGCCAATTCGTAGGCTTTATCTCCGATTGATCCATTTTCTATTAACATTCTCAATCATCCTCTTTTCAGGAAATCACAAAAGAATTCTTGCTCATTCCTCTACTTGCAGCGGGGCCGCAATAGATCTTAATACTTGAACCATCCTTTTCCCGTCACACGACCCAAATGATTAGCATAAACCTTCTGCTTCAAAATTGGGCGGGGCAAAAATCTTTCTCCATAGGCTTCTTGAAGTATTTCTTGGACCTTTAGAGATAGGGAGACATTCGTCAGATCCATCAGTGCGAAGGGTCCAACCGGATGCCCCAGCCCCAATTTACACGCCGTGTCGATGTCCTCTGGAGAGGCCACACCCTCTTCTACTAATCGGATTGCCTCAATCAAGAACGCATGGAGAATTCGATTAACAGCAAAACCCACTACGTCCTTTACACGAATTGGCGTTTTTTCTATTTTCCTGCAGCATTCCATCGTGAATTCAACTGTCTCTTCGCTCGTTTCAATGCCGGGTATCACCTCTACCAATTTCATTATTGATGCAGGAGAAAAAAAATGCGTTCCTAAGAATCTCCCGACTCTTTCTTGAGCCACTGATGTTGCTAAAAGAGTTATAGACAAGCTTGACGTATTAGATGCAAATACACAAGATGGTTTACAAATTTTATCAAGATCGCTAAAAACTCTTCTTTTGGTGTCCAATACTTCCGAGACAGCCTCTACAATCAAATCAACATCTTCAAAAGGTTCATATTTTTCTGTGGGTGAAATTCGTAAGAGTGTTGGGCCTTTCTTTTCAGCCGAGAATTTGCCTTTTTGAATCTCTTTATCTAATATTCCAGCAAGTCGACCTTTTCCTCTTTCAGCCAATTCAAAAGAGGCTTCTTTCATTTCAACCTGGAAACCCGACTTTGCAAAGCAGAGTGCAATCTCCGCACCCATCATTCCCGCGCCTACTATTCCTACTTTCTTTAGTTCTCCCATAATAATCTAATCCCTATTTTCCTTTATACACAGGTTTGCGTTGTTGCATGAAGGCAGCCATCCCTTCCTTCTGATCTTCCGTTCCAAACAACATACAAAAAAGGTTCTGTTCCATCTGAAGGCCTTCTTTAAGCGGGATTCCAATGCCTCTCCGCATAGCAATTTTCGCAGCCCGAAGTGCGAGTGCCGGTTTTTCCACCAATTTGTAGGCAAAGGTTTCTACCTCAGTTCTCAATTCGCCTAATGGAACAACCTTATTTACAAGCCCTATTTCTTTGGCCTTATCCGCCTTAATCATCTCTCCCAAAAATACCAGTTCAGTTGATAGGCCTAATCCCACTAAGCGTGCCAACCGCTGGGTGCCACCTCCTCCCGGGATGATTCCAAGAGTTATTTCCGGCAATCCGAAGATTGCGTTCTCCGCACTAATTCTGATATCACAGCATAATGCCAGCTCTAACCCACCCCCAAGAGCGTAACCGGAAATCGCTGCAATAGTGGGTTTTGCTAAATCAGACAGCCTCTCTTGAACGCGCATTCCGAGGTCAGACAACTCATACGCAGAATTAATATCTCCCTTGGACATATGTTCTATATCAGCCCCGGCAGCAAAGGCTTTGTCATCCCCTGTGAGAACAACTACCCTGAGAGCATGGTCTTCTTCGCACCAAGCCACTGCAGTCTCTAAATCTTCTAGCACACTACGATTCAATGCATTTAATTTATCAGGTCGGTTTAATTGGATCCACGCAACCCTATCATTTCGATTGAAATCGATATACTTAAGCTTCATGTATGACTCCAAACTTCCCCGCCGATCATACCTTGATGATGCATGCGTCGGCCTGAGATAACCCTCCGCAGATCGATCCAAGGCCGTAACCACCTCCACGGCGCCTAAGCTCATACATAATGTTCATTATGAGCCGAGCACCACTGGCAGTGTTAGGATGGCCTATAGCAACAGCACTGCCATTAATATTTATCTTTTGACGTAAAGCCTTTGCCTTTTGTTTGTTCTTGTCGGCGATTAAAAGTGTGCTTACCAAGGGCACCGCGGCAAAGGCCTCATTGATTTCCATGCAAGTGATATCATCCTGATCCAGACCAGCAAGTGTAAGCGCCTTCATGACTGCATAGGCAGGCCCTTCAGGCATACGAAGTGGATTAATCGCAATAGAAGTCATAGCAATAATCTCAGCTAAAGGCTCTAAACCAAGTTCCTCAGCTTTGGTTCTGGTCATAAAAAGGATGGCAGTAGCTCCGTCGTTCATCCCTGGCGCATTTCCAGCGGTTATATTTTTGCAGCCGTAAACTGCAGGAAGTTTAGCCAGCTTTTCCATGCTCGTATTAGGGCGATACTGCTCGTCGATGTCGAGAACAATAGGGTCACCCTTTTCTTGGCGGATTTCCAATGCCATTATCTCATCCTTGAACTTGCCAGCTTCCCATGCCCGACCATAGTTTTGATGGCTTCTCATAGCCCATTCGTCCTGTTCCTCGCGTGAGACACCGTATTCAATCGCCACTTTGTCTGTTTCTTCAGACACGGGGAGAAAATCTTTATATCTCAACATAAATAGAGGATCTTCCATTTTTACATCTCCAAGACGAAATCCTTTCCAGCGGAGGTTTCTGACAATCAAAGGTTCCTGGCTAAAAGAGGTCGCACCACCTCCGATCGCAGATGAAATTTCCCCAGCCACCATGGCACGACACCCGTAATGGACTGCTGACATGGCTGATACGCAAGCCTTGTCCAAGGAAACGGAAGGCGTCTCCGGTGGAAGTCCGGCCTTGAGAAGAGTCTGCCGTGCAGCTACTGGGGTATAGACATCCTTACAAACAGAGGTATCTCCAACACCCCAATAGACTTCATCAACCTGGTTTCCGTTCACATGGACTCTATCCAGGACTTCTTTCATGGGCAATGCCCCAAGATCAAAATAGTCATATTCCCTTAATGCTCCACAATAACGTCCGAATGGTGTTCTAACCGCGCTTACGATGACAATATCTTTATACATTTTTTCTCCTTTTCTTCATTTCAACATCTCGGAGCACCTGCTGCTCTTCTGATAACTTAAAATCCATAATTCTTTTCTTCTTTACCTCCGTTATCACATGAGAGAGATCGGGATAAGAACTCTTTTAGGGTCCCTGTATCTACCTCCCCCAATAATCTATTCCTTTCTCTCCCGCCGCTGAATATGAGAAATGTCGGAGTTCCACCCACACCATACTCCTCCCTGAATACCTCTACGCATTCCTCTTGCAATAGGCACACCTTTAGCCTGTTGGCATATGTTTCAGATGTAACAGTTTCAACAACCTCAATCTGGCTATCAATTTCTGAATCCTGATGCATACAAAGTACAAGCACTGGCATCCCTGCCTTAACGATTTCCCTATCAAAATCCTCCAATCCGACTATTCGCATAGACCCTTTTCGGCCTAATGATCCATCGCTATAGCTATGCCTGGTAGATCTCACGAGCAATTCCTGACGTTCAAATAGGCTTACCTTACCTCTTCTGTTTTCTGCACCAACATAGGTCTATCCGAAGCCCTTCGTGCGGTAAGGATACCCTTAAGGGAAACTTCACACTTTCCTTTGGAATATTAATTGGAAGCGCTTATTGTTTATGGAGTTCTCAGCAAGACATGTGCCAAAGGCGAAGAGAGATCGACTAAAACATGTTCTTCAATTATTTTGATATGATAACCGATGTTGCCCAGGATGGGATTAGTGTGGCAGGCATATTTAAGCGTAGCATGCGACATAAATGTTTTGCTACATATATGTTGCATACTACATATGTCTAATTTCCAATAATTTGTATTCCTTTATTTTTCTATACAGAGTACTCCGGTCTATTCCCAACACACGTGCGGCTTTTGCCTTGTTCCCGTCCGTCCTTTCCAAGACCGCGAGGATTTTTTCTGATCCTTCTACAGACTTCTTTCCCTGGGGCAATTTTCGAATGCCTAAGTCACCCTTTATCTCCGCCGGTATGTGGTCAAAGGTTATTATGGGTTCGCGGCAGAGTACAAATGCATGCTCCAAACTATGCTCCAACTCGCGTACATTGCCAGGCCATCGGTAGTTCATAAAAGCCCGCATCACTTCGTCTGCAAACCCCTCAATGTTTTTCTTGAAACTTCGGTTGAAGACAGTACAAAAATGGTCAGCGAGCAGGGGAACATCCTCAAGCCTTTCTCTGAGCGGCGGGAGATTCACTTCTACCACCTTCAAACGGTAATACAAGTCCTCTCGAAACTCGCCCAACCTCACCTTTTCTTTCAGGTCACGATTCGTACATGCTATAATTCGGGCATCCGCCTTCATGGGTACAGACTCCCCAACTCTCTCAAATTCCTTTTCTTCCAGTACCCTAAGAAGCTTGAGCTGAATTCTCGGTGATATATCCCCGATTTCGTCCAACAGGATTGTTCCTTGATCAGCAGCCTGGAAACGGCCTTGGGCATCCTTTATCGCTCCTGTAAATGCCCCTCTTATATGGCCGAAGAGCTCACTTTCAAGCAGGTTCTCGGGCAATGCGGAGCAGTTTACGGTTATGAGCGGTCCAAAAGCACGATTGCCGCTGTGATGAAGGGCCTTGGCAACCAGAGACTTTCCTGTGCCGCTTTCTCCTGTTATCAAAACCGTTGTATCCAAGCCAGATAAATTCTCCAATAGGCCGTAGATATCCTGCATCTTCTGGCTCTTACCAATTAGGCTTTGAAATTGGTGTTTCTCTCTCAGTTCACGTTCGAGATTGCTAAGTCTGGTAATATCCCTTATGACAAGAACCGTTCCTGTGAATACACCACCGCGATCCAAAAGTGGCGAACTCGTTACTATGACAGTTTGTTCGGGACGGTCATGGTGTTTACATTCAACTCTATACCCTTTTATCGTTGTCTTCTTTTTGAGGGAGTTCCTCAAGACCTCATGACACGTTTGATTGCACTGGCTTAGACACTTGGTAAAAGGCTTTCCCACGCACTCCACATTAGATTTGCCACAAATATTCTCTGTTGCGTCGTTGGCTTCAATGATCACCATTCGTGTGTCAACCGTGATGATAGCGTCCCGAACGCTCCTGAAAATGGCCTGCAAGCGACTTCGATGTCTCTCCAGCTCTTCTTCCATTCGTTTACGGTCCGTTATGTCCCGAACAATGCTGCGAAATCCAATCGGACGTCCTTTCGGGCCTTGGATTAAAGATATTGAATTTTCGATAATTCTCTTTATTCCATTTTTCTGGATGATTTCATAATAAAAGGCCTTATTTGGGATACCTATTCGATAGACCTTGTTGTAAGCTTTATAAACTGCCTCTGACATTGACTCTGCTACATATTCTCGAAAATTCAAGCCAATAAGTTCCTCCTTGGGATAACCCGTTATTCTGCAAAAGGAATCATTGCAGAATACTGTATTTCCTTTCAGATCAACTTCAACATAGCCTTCTTCAATCCCGTCAAGTATGCTTCGGTGTCTTTCCTCAGAATTAGATAAAATAAACTCTATCTTATTCGAATCATAAGATTCGGGAGCTGAAGTAATGGAATGTTGGGCTGAACTTTGAAATGTTGGGGTCTTGTTCATGGTGTCTATTGGCTCCCCCCCTTCAAAATAGGTCTGCAGACGAAATTGACCAAGGGTTGATAAGGGTAATAACAGGTGGCTATATCACAGCAAAATGAGACTCCTCGAATTCGGGCCTGCTCTCATATCGTTTCATAAAGAATCCTGGGGTCGAGTCTGCATTCTCGATAATGCCCGGATTAATCTTTATGCCGGCCCGATGAAAGGCCTTCACAATGGATTTGGGCTGAGGCGGGCACCCCTTGATGGGGATCATCTCCTGGATGTCCGGGTTGTCCTTGTGACGCTGATACATGCACTTCCCGAACAGGATGGTCTTTTTCATCCCCGGCGTAGGCCTCATGGATTTTCCCGTAAGAACCTCCACATCGTCCCAGGGCTTTCCGTTCCAGGCAGCAGCCACGGCTGCAAGCGTAACGCCATTTATGGCAGAACAGTAAGTGCACATGGTCAGGTCATACTTACGGTATGACAAACCTTTGATCCCCATTCGTTCCATAGGCACAGTTAACGTATTGTTTTTATTATAGGGGAACGAGTATTCATGGTGTGATGACACAGCTTCGATCCCTTCACCCACGATCTTGACGTCCGACAGATCGCAAAGGCGTTTATAGTTCCTTGCCGCGTGGACCAGATGGGGGACCGCCGAAGGTTCGTATCCCAAGATTTTAGCCCCTGCCATATCGGCTGCCAGGACATCCGCCGATGCCACAAGAATGTTGCTTCTTCGGACCCGACCGTCAAAGCTGGGACCCCGCTCGGTGGTATAGATCCCGTCTAAAATGGTCAGCATAGGGGGCATGGGCTCGGCCAGTCTGGCCACCCAGTAATTGAGATTCTTCTCCGGGTCGGCGTTGTGGCACTTTTTTCGGGAATTGATATCGATCATCCCTTTAAGATTCTTGATCCCCAGGGACACCATGGTCTGAGCATGGGTCTTCAGCACGGGGATGTCCACCACAAAGTCGCTTTCCAGGATATCCGCATTGAAGTTGAGGGTCTCCTCGTTACCCAGGTTCACCTCTCTGAATTCCCGATCAAACACGTT
>Ga0265297_10008302_pt1 | contig 13897 bp, 9 predicted proteins | sample Munlanlwell13791_FD_192502 | JGI IMG/M metagenome (GOLD analysis project Ga0265297, IMG submission 192502) | Leachate microbial communities from a municipal landfill in Southern Ontario, Canada - Leachate well 137-91 | ecosystem: Engineered > Solid waste > Landfill > Unclassified | place... | reverse complement strand
CTTTCTACGTTAGCCACAAGCTGGTTCTGCGCAGCCACACTTCTCCGGGACAGGTCCGGACGATGATGAGCCGCAAGCCGCCCATCAGGGTCCTGATCCCCGGGCGCTGTTACCGGCCGGACGCCGTGGATGCCACACATAACTACACATTCCATCAGTGCGAGGGGCTTCTTGTCGAGGAAGACGTCACATTTGCCGACCTCAAGGGAATGCTGGCCATCTTCGCCCGCGAGATGTTTGGCCCTGCGACGAAAACGCGCTTCAGGCCGTCCTACTTTCCATTCACCGAGCCCAGCGCGGAAGTTGACGTTTCCTGTGCATTCTGCGGCGGCAAGGGCTGTCCCACATGCAAGCGCAGTGGCTGGATAGAGATAATGGGCTGCGGAATGGTCAATCCTGTGGTCTTTGAGGCAGTCGGCTACGACCCGGAAAAGTACACCGGCTTCGCCTTCGGAATGGGCGTGGAGCGAATCGCAATGCTCCGGTTCGGAATCACCGACATTCGCTATTTCCAAGACAACAATGTCCGATTCCTGGAACAATTCTGACCGGAACTTGACCGGACAGGAAAACGGATATCCTTTAGAGCCGAGAGAGAGAAGAGAGAGAGAGAGGGCCGCCCCGCGTTAACGCGCGGGGCGGCTTCGTTTTGGGGGTGGCATCTTTGCCACACGCGAGGGTCCTCGCCCGCTCCCTCCAAACAAAACCCGCCCCATTGCGGGGCGGGTTACGGAAGAGAGAGAGGAGAGAGGAGAGTTTCTAAAAAACGCCCTCGTCACCACCGTTGTTGCCCCTGTTGTCAGGTGCTGCGAACATCACGGCGCTGATGGCGATGAAAATAACGCCGAGTACGGGTGACATCGCGACGGGCGATTTGATTCTGACCATTGCCATATCGTCGACCAGCTCAGTATTTGCCGACATTGGCTGCAAGTAACCGAGTATTGCATCCCTGCTGGGCAGAAGTGCGGGATCGAAGTTGGGGTTCTGGGCCAGCATCGGCTGAAGGAACGGCAGGACGGTGTCATATATCCACCCGAACAGGTTCTTCACATCCAGGAAAATGAACCCGGTCTTCGGCGGAGTGGCCAGCAGTGCCTTCTGGTACTCCGGATTAGCCGTAATGTCCTTGCCGGTGTGCGAAATGACAGCCTGGACCGTGTTGAAGTATCCCGCCAGCAGATACCCGTCGTGGATGGCAAAGCCCCAGATGGTCGTGGCTGCGAATGGCCCGGGAACTCCACCGCCCATGCTGAGCTTGTAGATCTTATGCTCCCGGAAATCCACTTCCTGAATCGGGTACGGGACAACCGTATTCAGGCCTGCAAGAACCTTCGCGATTACTTCCGGGTTCTTCAATTCGATTGCGTAAAGTGAACTCGGCATGATGCCCTGCATGGTGAAGTAACTGCAATACTCATCCCCAAGGGCAGGCAGGATCTCATCCTTAAGCGACAGCATCAGTGAGTTCTCGATGTTCTTGATCTGCTCGCGCCACGACTCGGGCAGCATGCCCTCGAAATCGCTGTACGTATCCACCCAGTTGATGCGGGTAGCCGTGTAGTAAAGCGCGTTCTCCGGAACGAACTTCGCCGTCTTCAGTTCGCACACGGAGCCCCTCATCGATGTGATGCTCTTGAGTTGCATCGCGGCGGGGGTGTACTGGACGGCAATCTCGTCATTCATCATCTCACCGTCGAAAGTGATTCCGCCTGCAGCATAGCTGATAAGTGTGGAGAACTTGTCCATCAAGCCCTTGACTACATCGAGGATCTCCGCGTTCCCGGCCGGGACAAAATCGAAAATCCGAGCAAACATCTTGATTGCGGCATTGGCGTCCACGAACCAGAAGACTTCCTTGCAACTGACAGCCTTGTACAACTTGGCAAACGCGGGGAGATCGAACAGCGGACGGGCCGGGGGAACTTCGAAATAGCCCAGGTAGTCCTTCATGGTCTGCGAGCCCAGCGTTACAATCGCCTGGTTCTTGTGCATTGCCAGGCAGACGTTCATCTTTTCTTCCTGTTCCGGCTTTGCGCGCATAATGGTGACTTGCACACCGCCGAAATCCTCAGTGGTAATCTTGTCCTGGTTCTTGGGGTCGTTCATCATTGCGGAGATGAGCAACTCGAACAACGCCTTGGCCTCAGCCTCCTTGCCGGGTGCAACCGATGCCGCAGCCACGACCTCGATGAGCTTCTGCTCCATGTCGATCCTGGGGATGCAGATCATCGCGCGTCCGCTGAATGCCTCGGCAATCCGCGTAGTATAGTCCTGGAACTTGGTCAGGAAGTCATCCACTTCCTGTTCCTTCATGCTCTTCAAGCCCTCGAACAGCGCCTGGACTTCCGGATCGTTGAACAGCTTTACGATGGAAAGGTCCTTCGCGCGCTCAAGCGACTTGTGAAGGTCGTTGAGCTCAAGGAAGAAGACGGCCTCCGCGGAGACCATCTTGGACATGGACTCGCCCGGCATTTCGTCGGCGTAGGGCGTTGCCATTATTGTTATCGTGAACAAGGTCGCCAGAAGCAGCATGGAAAGCGAGCGTTGTAGCATCGGAACTCCTCCCGCCCACATGGGGCCGGTAGATAGAATCAATCCTTGTGCCAAAGCAACGGCCGGGCTCGCGTGTGGTCATCGCGTCCGCATTACCCGGTCTGGTGCCTTTGCAGGCCATTATCCCGAGTTTTGGACCTGTGCCGAACAAGCTGTCGATCGCACACTCCGAGTTGCCGGGGAACGTAAAGCGCATAAATCACCCAAGTGTGCAAGTTTCGCACAAAAAAAGGGGCCCGACTCGCGGGCCCCTTTTGGTTACGAAGGTGGCCTAATTGTTGGGCTGCTCATCCGGTGGCGGATTCTGATCATCAGGCATTTCACCGTCGCCAGGAGGAGGTGGGGGGAAGTCGCCGTCTGGCGGAGGGCGGCGTTCCATGCGGGAAGCGGAAAAGAACATTGCTGCGCCAGCTCCCATCAGAATTACTGAGCCGGGGAGGAAACCACGGGCGCGCAGGATGGCGTGGTCTCCGTTGACCTTGAACGAGAAAGCCTGCGGGGTGATGTACTGCGTGAAGACTTCCTTGGCTGGCAGATTGGCTGCCATGGGTCCGGCAACCATGGGAACGAAGTTGTATGCGGCATCGAATGCCTTCTTGGTGTCGAAGAACACAAACGCGTTATGCTTGGTGTCGCCGAATCCGGCAAGGGCTTCCTTGAACGTGTCGTTCGTGGCAAGCGAGGCTTCCGGGTTGCGGTTGATGGTGTTCTTGAGTGCGAGCATTCCGCCGACCAGCAGGAAGTTCTGGTGTACGCAGAACACTGGTGCGTTGGGATTTCCCTGGCCTGCGCCAGCCGCAAAGAGCTTGTGATCCTTGAATGTTCCAACCTCGGTTACAGGGCCGTCGGGGATGGCAACGAGACCGTCAAGCATTGTGCTGACAATGACCGGGTCGTTCAGAGTCACGACCGCAAGGTACTCAGGCATCATTCCGGCCATAGTGACATAGAATCCCACTTCGTCGCCGATGGCGGGAAGCAGTTTGTCCCTTACAGAAATGCCGGTCGCCTGCTCAACCATCGCGAAACCGGCTTCCATTTGTGCCGCATTCGGAATGATCTTGGGCAGATCTTCCAGGATCTCGGCCGCTGACATCGACATCGCACCGTAGAACATGGGCTCCTTGGGCATCAGCGAAGCTGTTGCGAAGGACAGAGCCTTGGCCTGGAGGCTCCTGACCATGGCGAACTCCGGAACATCGCCGAAGTGAAGGATCAACTGCTCGTCGAAGTTGGGGCCGTCAAAGGTCATTCCGCCGGAAATGGCTGGAACGAACCGCACGACTTCCTTCATCTTGGCCAGGTCCTCAACGCGCTCTGGCTCTGCCTGCTCGGTCATAAGGTCGCACAGGGCCTTGAGGTTGAGGAAGAAGAAGCCTTCCTTGGACTTGTGCATCGAATAGGCCTTGAGCAATTCGGGCTTGGCGGACATGGGCTCGGCCGGGGGGGCATCCATCGCCTCAAGCGCCGTGACGAGGGACGTCTTGCCGACACCAAGGATAAAGTAGTTGTCGGTGAAGGTGTAGTAACCAGCCTCATTGTCAGGCTTTTCGCCGTTTTCAGCGATGCGGGTGGCTTCGTACTTGCCAATGGTTTCGGTCTTGATATCCATCTGCTTGTCGGGATTGAGCTGCGTGACCTTTTCGAGAATCTTCTTGATCAGTTCCGCGCCCTCAGCGCCCTTGCCCTGCTCGATCTGAACTGCCAGAACGGCATATGCGCTCTTTTCCTTCTGATTGGCGGTTACAACTGCCAGGGAACCATATCCCTTGAACAGCCCTGCAGCCAATGGCTCGATCTCCTGGAAGAACTTAATCAGTTCGCTGAATTTCTCCATGTCCTGCGCATTATTGGGATTCATTCCCTGCAGCGACTCGAAGAAGGCCTTGACCTCGGGATCGTTCATCATCTTGACGACTCCGAGTTCCTGGGCGCGCGTATACGATGACTTGAAGTCATTGAACTCGGCGACGAAAATCGTGTTTGCCGGAAGGTACTTCGTGATGGAACCGGAGGGCATCTCGTCGGCGACGGGCGCAACCGTTGGGAGCGCCGCGAAGGCGAGAAGGGCCATGGCCAGCAGGCCGAATTTCTTCAACATATTTCCTCCTGGGAGACTCAGTGTTCTCCGTTGGGTCCGAATGGCTACAAGACGCAACAGTATAGCGGCATTTGCCCGGATTTCACTTCAACGGCGGCTGGGAAGCGCTTCTGCGAAACAATCTTCTGACCAGCGACCGCGCCTCGGGCACCCTGAACACCGCGTTAACAGCAAAGTAGATGCCAAAGAACACCAATGAGGGCACCGCGAGCCGCAGGAACCTGTCAAGCACAGAGCGTCCGGTCATCCCGTCGAACAAATGGAGGCATGCCCATAGCCCCACGCCCGCAATAGCCGCCGCAGGAATGAATGACAGGAATGATTTCACTCCCGCCCACGATCCCAGTTTGGGCATCCTGTGGTGCAAAGCCCATGAAAGCAACAGCACGCTCAGCCACGATGCGATCGAACTGGTCAGCGCGAGCCCTGATTCGCCCATCGTTGTGTATCTCAGCACGGCGATGTTCGCTACCACATTGAACACGATCATCCAGGTAGAGACTCGCACGGTGATCTTCAGTTCGTTGATGGAGAAATACACCTTTGTGAGAACCTGCATCAGGAAGAACGCTGGAAGGCCGACCATATAGCAAATGAGCACGTTGGCGGCGCGGGAAAGTGCGTGCAGATCGGCGGACGCCGCTGCGAATTTGCCGTAATTCAGTGAAAAATCAACAAGCGGAACGGCCAGCATGACCATCACAACGGTGGTGGGTATCGCCAGGAATCCGGCTATGCGCATCAGCCGCGTGAAGTTGTCGCGGAACTTGTCTTCCTCGAATACTGACTTGCTCAGTTCCGTCAGCGCAACCGTGCCAACCGACACCGCGAGCACCCCCAGCGGGAGTTGCATCAACCGTTCGCCCTGGTAGAAGATTGTCATCGCGCCTTCCCCCGGGACAAGGAACTGCACGAAAAGCCGGTCAATCAACACATTGATCGTGTACGAAGCCGAGCCCAGGATGACAAGCCAGTACCGCGCAAAGAACCCCTGCAGCGCGGGCGTGGTCTTCAGATGCCGAAGGGTAAACTCGACAGCAACGCCTTCTTTTTTTGCCCGCGCGGCAAGCATCCAGACCGTGTAGGCGCAGACCGCAACCACTCCTCCGCCCAGTACCGTCAGCCCGTATCTTGGCTGGAAGGCCCAGACGGCTACGAAGGTCAATCCCAGCCAGAACACGTTGATGATTACCTGCACCATATTCGGCAGGAAGTAGATCCGTCGGGCATTCAGTAGAGATGCGAGGAATGCGTCGGCGCAGATGAACACCGCGTATGGGGCAAGCACAGCAAGGTACTCGGCGTAGATGACAATTGTCGAGTCGGGTGGAGCGGTGAATCGGATGATGATACAGACCAGCATGGTCAGGACCGTGAAGGCGGTCGTTATCATGGTCTGAAGCGTGTAGATGGTTGAGGATAGCTTGCGAGCCTCCTCGATTCCCGACTGCTTCTCGACCGAGTTGAACAGGGGGACAAACGCGGACGCTATCGCGCCTTCGCCAAGAAGCCTGCGCATCAGGTTGGGTATGGTATAGACAAACAGGAAGATATCCGAGAACTGGGTGGGGCCGATAAGCGCAGCCCAGGCGGTTTCGCGGACGAAGCCGCTGATACGCGACAGCAAGGTCGCCAGCGAGTAGGAGAAAATGGACCTCACGATAGGGGCCTTTTCGGGAGACCCCTTCTGCTCCTGCGGCATCGTTCCTCTCTGGTGCTCGACGGCACAGTATCCCTCGTTTTGTCGCCGCGGCAAACAAGGCGCTGCTATTCGCCAGGAGCATCCGCGAATGGCCCTGAAGTTCTGAGAAGCAGACAGCTACGGTGGACATTATCCGCCAATGAACACTAACTTTGGCCGGAGAATCGCCGCGGCAGAAGTCTTCCTTGTCAGCCTGAGGTGCTAACTTAGGAGCCTTCACCGCTCAAGTCCTCTTCGGTCCGCTCGATTCGCGAATATTCGCGTTCATTGGCTCGTGCTTCCGGGTCTCGCCGACGAAGCGTTTGCGGATAGTTTCTTCTTCCTCTTCCCTGCGGCTTACCGGATTCCCCTTGAAAGACGGTCAAAAAGAAACACAATACGTTTGGACATCTGCATCCTGGGAGCCTTTATGGAATGGTGGAATGAACTGAACACGCTGAACAAGGTTTTCTTCGGCCTTGCTGCGTTCTTCTCAGTCTTTTTCATCTGGCAACTCTTCAGCGCGATCTTGGGCCTCACCTCTGGCGGCGCGGACATCGACACTGCCGGTCACGACGTTACAGGAACCGATGCTGCCGACCACGTTGATGCCGGCACACTCGATGTCTTTCGGCTCCTGTCTTTCAGATCCGTTATCGCCTTCGGTACTCTGTTCAGTTGGGCCGGAGCCCTATATCTTCAGCAGGGCTACCCCTTTGGACAGGCGATTGCGTACAGCCTGTTGTGGGGGCTCGGAGGCGGGATCATCGTGGGCGTTCTGATCATCCAGATTTCCAAGCTGCAGGAGACAGGCAACTCAAACGTCTCTACCTGTGTCGGGGTGGAAGGCGATGTCTATATGACCATCCCCGAGAAGGGCATGGGAAAAGTCCGGGTCCCGATGAACGGGATCATCAGTTTTGTGAAGGCGCGCTCCGTCAGCGGAGAAAGCCTTGCCCCCGGGGCCAGGATAAGAGTGACCCGCTGTGTTGACTCCACTACTGTCGAGGTGGAGAAGCTGAAATAGAGTAAGTTCTTGTTCGAGGGCGTCCCGACCGCGATCGGCGCGCCGCCCCACTTGAGGAGGAAGCTATGCCCGGAAACGAAATCCCGACCACCCTGATTCTCGTTCTGATTCTCGTGTTCATCGTTCTGGTGATGATCATCACCTTCATCAACCGCTACAAGCGGTGCCCGTCCAACAAGATCATGGTCATCTACGGCAAGACCGGAAGAGGCGTCGCAAGATGCGTACACGGCGGCGCGGCCTTCGTATGGCCCGTAATGCAGTCGTACGCGTGGCTCGAGCTTGAGCCTTTTGTCGTTCCCATAGAGTTGTCCAGCGCGCTGTCGCAGGAGAACATCCGCGTCTCCGTGCCAACCACGGTCACGTGCGCCATTAGCACCGAGGAAGGCATCATGCAGAACGCGGCCATCCGCCTCCTCGGCCAGACCTACACCGACATTCAGAAGCAGGCGCAGGACATCATCCTTGGCCAGATGCGCGCCGTTATCGCGACGATGAAGATCGAAGAAATCAACCGCGACCGCCAGGCGTTCATGTACAAGGTGAACGAGGCTGTGTCCGCCGAACTCGAGAAGATCGGCCTCGCGGTCATCAACGTCAACATCAAGGACATCGAGGACGAGAGCGGCTACATCCAGGCATTGGGCCGGAAAGCGGCCGCCGAGGCCATCAACCAGGCACTCGTTGACGTGGCCGAACAGGAAAGACGCGGAAAGATCGGCGTCGCCGAGCGTGAGAAGGATCAGCGCGTAGCGGTAGCCGCCGCGAATTCGCTGGCCTCCATCGGCGAATCCTCAGCCGACAGGGACCGCCGCCAGAAAACCGCCGTGCTGGACGCCGAAGCCGTCCGCACCGAGACCGAAGCGAACGCCAACAAGGCCACCTACCACGCCGAACAGAAGGTCGCCGAGGAAAGCGCGCGCGGAAAAGGTTCGTCCGCCCAGGTTACAGCGGATGGCCAGATTCGTGTCAGCCAGGAAAATGCCCAGCAGAAGGCCGAAGAGGCCAGAGCTCTGCGCGAGGCATCCCGTTACCGCGCCGAAATTACGGTACCCGCCGAGGCGCAGAAGTCCAGGGTCGTCATCGAGGCCGATGCAGAGCGCGAAAAGCGCGTCCTGATCGCGCGAGGCGATGCCGATGCCCAGGTTATCAACGCCAAGGCTATCGGAGAAGCCACCATTCTCAAGATGGAAGCCGAAGGCCGCGGCATCCAGGCCATCCTGGACGGCAAGTCCGCCGGTTACAGGGCTCTTGTTGCTGCCTGCGTAAGCGACCCGCAGTTGCTTACCTCGCTGCTGATGATCGAAAAGCTTACTGAAGTCGCGCACATCCAGGCGACCGCGATCAAGGATCTTCCGATCGAGAAGGTCATCGTTTGGGATGGCGGCGGCGAATCGGGTGGCATGGCCAACCTTGGCAAGCGCTTCATCGGGGCCGTGCCCCCAATGCACGACATCGCCAAGATGGTCGGCCTGCAATTGCCCGAATACCTCGGCAAGGCTGTTCACGAGAAGCATGAAGTGGAAGGGCACAAGCCCGAGAAGAAGTGAGTTGCGATCGGCGCATCGAACAACACGGGCCGCCCTTTGGGGCGGCCCGTTTCAATTCACCTTGGTTCTCGGCACTAGCTAACCTACAGCAGCCCCATCACCACTAATGTGACTATCGCCACGGCAAGCGCGATTCTGTACACGCCAAATACGGCCAGTCCGTGGGATTGCAGGTACGATACCATCCACTTGACGGCCACAATTGCGGTCAGAAAGGCGACCACGAACCCTACGACCGGACTGATCCAGCCGTAGGCGCCGAGTATCCGCGAGCCCTCCTTCATCGTCTCGTAGCCCGTGGCCGCGGCAAGCGTGACGAAACCCAGCAGGAAGCTGAACTCCACAGCCGCGCCAAGCGTGAGTCCCGCCGCGAGCCCACCCAAGATTGTCGCCAGCGAGCGCGATACTCCCGGGCAGATGGCTATGCTCTGGGCTATCCCGATGATGATGGCCGCCCGCAGGCCCATTTCCTCGAGCGAAATCCCCTCCGGCTTGTTCCTGCGCCAAGCGGCCGCCGCGAAGATCGCAATTCCGCCAACGAAGAGCGCGCCCGCTATCGGCAGCGGACCGTACAGGTATTCCTTGACCTTGTGTTCCAGCAGGAAACCCAGCACTGCGGCTGGAATGAAAGCAATCAGCACGTTGCGCAGCATCAGCAGGCCGTCTTTGTCCTTTCCCGCGAGTCCCAGCGCCATCCCCCTGAAGCGCCTTCGGAACAGCCCCAACACGGCAAGGATCGCGCCAGCCTGGATGACGATGGCGAACGCGTCAGCCGCGCTCCTGGATTCGGATTCCTCGTCCCCTGACATGCCCAGCCAGCGCTGGACAAGCAGTAGGTGGCCCGTGGAACTCACGGGCAAGTACTCCGTTGTGCCCTCGACCACGCCCAACACCGCAGCCTGGAAGAGTGACAGCGACGGCTTCTCTTCGCCGGTCGGAGCCGCAGTCTCGGCCCATGAAGTGCCGCAGAACAACAAGACGGCCGCGAAGGCCGTCGGAAGAAATATCGCAAAATGCAGTCGCATTCTCATCTCTTTCTCTTTTGCCTGCCAAGATTATAGCCCCGTGCGGCGGGCGGCAAGAGGGAGCCGGTCAACCCGCAATTCTATGCCAGGTACCGCACCACCTTCTGCAACTGCCGGGCATCGAACTCATCGAAGGCCGACAGATGATCGCTGTCAACGTCGAATACGGCTTTGAGCCTTCCCTTTGCATCGAATACGGGCACGACTATCTCCGACTTGGACTCGGCGTCGCAGGCGATGTGGTCGGGATGCAGGCGAACGTCGGGGACGACCACCGGCCTGCCTTCGCGCGCGCATTGGCCGCAAACTCCGCGGCCGATGTCTATCACAAGACAGGCAGGCGTGCCGCAGTATGGCCCCACAACCAGCGTCTTGGGGCCAACGAGCCGGTAGAATCCCGCCCAGTAGACCTTCGGGATCAGGATATGCACCAGCGAGCACAGCGTCGCCATCCGCGCAACCTCATCAACCAGCGGGGTGGACTCGTCCCGGAGGATCGCGTCGAGGTGCGATATCAGCGACTTGTACGCCTCTTCCTTGGATGAACTCCGTACTCGCTTCACTGGACGCTCCTTCGCGGGAGATTTCACTAAGCGGCGGTTGATTCCCAAGTGGTCAGTGCCAGTCACTAACATTGTACCTCGCGTATTGCGAATGGCACGAATTACGTGCGTGCGATCTCAGGTTACGTCCTCGCTTTGGTCCACGGAAAATTTCGCCAGAGAGCACACGAGGTTGACCGGCATATTCACCGTGAGTAGAATTGTATGAGATATCGTAACACGGAGGGTGCAATGCGTGCCACGCGAACGCCACTGCTGATACTGGTTTCCGTTTCGGTGCTATTTGTCGGCTGGTCACATGCTGTGCACCGAACAATAACTGAAGCTGCCGTTGCCACACAGGGCGCGGGACTGCCCGAGTTCTTCGCCAAAGGCGCCGCTTACGCAGTGTTGGCCTCGGACGACCCCGACTCCTTCAGAAGCTATGGCAGCAAGATCCTCGGCTCCACAGAGGAGCCCGAACATTTCATCAACATGGAGAAGCTGAGCAGATCTCCACTTCCTACCGACCGATGGGCATTCTATAAGATGTGCCATGACAAGGACTTAGTCGCAGAGCATGTCGGAATGCTTCCGTACGCGGTTGCAGAATGGACGGGCAGGCTGGCGACAGCCTTTAACAATTACAGGTACAAAACCGACAGCAAGGAACTCCAGGCAAAGTGCCTTGTGTACGCTGGCGTGCTGGCCCACTACGCACAGGATCTCTGCAACCCATTGCACACCACAGTGTTCTACGACGGCAAGGAAGAGCACAAGGGAAAGGACCTTCATTCGAGGGTCGATTGGCTGCTCATAAAGCTGCAATCCACAAGGTCTTGTGTAAACGGCCTGAAACCTTACTCCTGGAATGGCATCCTCATGGAAATAGCCACAGAGCTTGATAAGAGCCATGGGCTCGTGGAGACAGTTTTCGCGCTGGAGCCGGAAATTCCAGCAAATTCCGGGGTGATCAAGTCTGATAAAGTCCGCGAGTTCGCACAGGAACGAATTGACGCCGCGGCCGTATTTACCGCCCGTCTGTTCATCACGGCATACGAGAACTCGGCGAAGTAGCGCAAAAGTTCTTCGAAAATCCCTGTTGACAAGCGGGAACATTTCTGCTACACTATTGGCAGTAGCGCGCCAACGCGTGCTTTCGGTTGAGCCATAACCCTTTTCATCCTAAGGAGGAAAACATGGCTGGATGCAAGAAGTGCGAGCCCAAGAAGGAAGAGAAGAAGCCCGCGAAGAAGCCGGTGAAGAAGTAGCACAACTTCTTCTCAAGAGCTTTTCTCCGGAAACGGCGGCTTCAGCCGCCGTTTTCCACCCCTCAGGCTCTTGACTGTTTCGCGACTTATCTTCAGTACGCTGGTTCAATCGCGGAGCTATTCCTATAAGGAGGACGTTCCTATGAGACCAACAGAAGCTTTCTTCACGGGAGGTTCACGCCCGGCATAGGATCGTCGCGCAAACGTCTTCTCGTTTATTGGCGGCCGTCCGGAAACGGGCGGCCGCTTTGTTTTCAGGCGGCCAGACTGGCCGCCTGTTCGTTCTCTACTAACCCGAAGGGAGGGCTTATGCCTTGCAGCGCATCTTCCGCGGTTCAAGTTCTTAGTGTAGTGTTCCACATTCGAGGACCAGGAGAAAGCAATGTCCGACAATCCGGATTTGATCGAATTCATCGAGCCCTTCCTCTATGAAGGGTTCGTTAGCGAAGTCCTGTTTCAGGTGAAGAGCGGTAAGGAGGCGACGGTCTTCTGTTGCCGTGGCACCAGGAAGAGTCGTTCGAGTTACGTGGCCGCCAAGGTGTATCGCCCACTTACGGGGCGCGGCTTTCGTAACGATGCTGCATATTCCGAAGGGCGCGTAATGGGGAAGCGCCGAGAGCAGGTTGCGTTCGCCAAGAAGACCGATTTCGGCAAACGCGTCCAGCATGGTATGTGGGTGGCCAACGAGTACGAGACCCTTCGCGCTCTGCATTCAGCGGGCGCGGATGTGCCCCGTCCTATCGCGTTGCGCGGCTGCGCCATCCTGATGGAGCTTGCGGGTCACGACGACTCGCCCGCTCCGCCCCTGCGCGAGCACCGCCCTTCCAGGGACGAGGCTCAGCTCTTGTTCAGGCGCGTGATGGGAAATATCGAGAGGTTCTTGTCCTGCAATGTGGTGCATTCCGACCTGTCGCCGTACAACGTACTGTACTGGAACGGGCATATTCGGATCATCGACTTCCCGCAGGCAGTTGACCCCCGATTTAATTCCAACGCCCGTATGTTCCTCGGGCGCGACATCGAGAACCTGGCGTCGTACTTCGAGCGCTTCGGCGTAGAGTGCAGGCCATGGAAAATCGCAACTGACCTCTGGAACCGTTTCAGGTATTCCGAGCTGTAGAAACGAAAAACGCCTCCGGGGTTAGCCGGAGGCGTTCTCCTCTCTCACAGTTGTTAGAACTTGATGTGCTTTAGAAACTCTTCGATGTCAGGCGTACCGCCCTGGAATATCAGGTAGCCGTTGGAGGGCTCACCTTCAGTGATGTCGTGGCCGACCGGCGTCAGCATGATCTTCTTGACTTCCTCGCGGTCACTGGACTGGCCCAGAGCCCAGCCAAGCTTCGCAAAGGACGTCTCAGGTATCATGTTTCCAAGCGGAACCACGCCCAGTTCTAGCAGGTCGCGGCCCGTGTCGTACACGAACATCTGCACATAGCCCCATAGCGTCTGCACGCACATATACACATGCATGCCCGAATCGACAGCGCGCTTAAGCGCGGGGTTCATCTTACGGTTCACGTGGCCGAGGCCCGTGCCGATGATGACCAGACCCTTGTAGCCGTTGTCGCGCAGCGAGTCAACAAGGTCGGGGCTCATATTGGGGTAGTAATAGAGCATCGAAACGCGATCCTCGAAGACCGGCTTTATGATGGGCTTGCGCGACTTGTCACGCACGCGGTAATCGCGGTGAATGGGCTTGATCCACTTGGGCGAAACCATTGCAAGCGGGGTGTCGCCGATGGTTCTGAAAGTGCTGCGATAGGATGAATGCATCTTGCGCACGCGTGTGCCGCGGTGGAGCAGGCAGTACTCGTCGCTGGTGGGGCCGAACATGCAGACCATTACCTCGGCGAAGTCGCTCTCGGCTGCTGTCTTTACGGCATTCGTCAGGTTCAGCGCGGCGTCGGATGACGGCCGGTCGCTGGACCGTTGCGAGCCCACTATCACGACCGGGCAGGGGAGGTTCTGGCACATGAATGTAAGGATGGCGGCCGTGTAGTGCATCGTGTCCGTGCCGTGGCCTATAACTATGCCGTCGCAGCCCTTCTCGATCTCGTTGCCGATCTCGGTTGCGATGGTCTTCCATTCGTTGCTGGACATATCCTCGCTGAAGATGCCGAAAATCTTGCGCGTAGTGAGGTTGC
>Ga0265297_10008301_pt1 | contig 13900 bp, 24 predicted proteins | sample Munlanlwell13791_FD_192502 | JGI IMG/M metagenome (GOLD analysis project Ga0265297, IMG submission 192502) | Leachate microbial communities from a municipal landfill in Southern Ontario, Canada - Leachate well 137-91 | ecosystem: Engineered > Solid waste > Landfill > Unclassified | place... | reverse complement strand
TGTGTTCTTACCCATTGTGTGTTCCTCTCTTTCTCAATCTCGACTCAGGGCCACGAGCAGGCGTAGCCCTGAGGGAAATTGCGAGCCTCGCACTCATCGCACCGGGATTACGCAGGAGGTGTGCCCTCGCCGCTGGGCGGTATACATTGTCCCAGGCCCCAGGGATTGCCGCGACCGTGAACTGTGCTAGAGGCTCATTTCACTTCTGGCCAGCACCCCGACGCCGGGAGAGGATTCCAGGCTTCAGGGCTGCTACACGTAGGCGATCCACCTACCACCGCACGGTACGGCATTAACACCCGTACCTATCGCTCGTGTCTGGCCGATTCGGTTGTTAAGGTTCGAGACGGGGCTGCTACTGGGCGGAGGCGGGTGCTACGTTCGCAGGTTAGAGAGGCGTCCCCTTCGACACACTCGGGAGACCGGCCCTCTCAGGCTGGCTTTCGCATTGACCCCGGTGTCACGTCCGCTCAACCGGGGTACTGCTTCCCGCCCTGGCTCGGCTGTTCGCTTTTGGCCCCAGCCGTGGAGGCTGAGGTTGCCCGGCCCCGGAAAGTCCGGAGCCGTATTGTCCGCTCGGTTGTCAAGGTGCCTCTGCGGAGATGATCCCCCGCAGCCACCTACAGGATACGGCCCTGAGTAGTCACCTGACAAGTCACCTGAGGGGTACCAATCAAGGGTGACGCCCCCCAAAATGCTCGATTCTCCACTTGTGCAAGGTCTCGAAATCTCACGTTTTCGAGGGTCACACGCCTAATTTGAGGGGTCGGGGATTTGGGGGGCAAACCGGAGGTTCCCAGGGCGATATCAGGCACGATGCGGGCATGGGGTCGCGACACCGGGCATGCCGGGATCGGACCTGTCAGGAGCGGTCGGGTTCGTGCCTGTCTCCGTGCCTGTCTCATCGTGACCATGGTACCATACGGGCCGGACAAAATGGCAGTTTTCTTTTCTGGAATTCCAGTATGAGCACGTTCCTGGCGTTCAGGTTCAGCCAGTCACAGGACCGGCACCGGGTCCGGGACCGGACACATATAGAATGCCATGGCTAGATGGCACTAAATGGCACCAGGCACCAGGAGAGGGGGCAGGAACCGCCAAGGTCCGGTTAGACCGGGGGATTGCCCAAGGGAAACGCATTTCTTAGGCACAAAACAGGGGCCTCTCCCGCTTTTCCGGTATCCTGGTACCTTTAGGGCGGAAAAGGCCCCTGTTTAGGCCATATCGAGGCTGCCGGGCAGGAGAATGGCTGTAACCAGGTACTCGTATGTACGCTGGAATATCTCCTCGGGCCTCCGGGCCTCGTCCGCTATTCTCCTGAGCTCCGGGACCAGGTCCGGGCCGAAGGTCACCCTGGCCCCCACCTCGCCGCCGCGGTCCAGGATCGTGAAGGTTTCCGCCCCATCAGCCTCCGACTCCCTCCGCCCGCTCGGGGTATCCAGGATTGCCTCCAGAGCCTTGGGCAGAAGGTCACGGACCTCTGCCGGGTCCTCGCAACCCCGCTTGACGGCGATCATGGCACTCACCACCAGCCCGGAGACGGCCACCTTCATCAGTAGTCCCTTTTCGTCCTCGAAGCAGGCGGTTATACCCCCGTTCGGGGCGTGCTCTATCTTATAGCTCATAGCTTCTCCCCCTGTTTCTCCCTCATCTTGAGGTAAGCCCGCAGGACCTCCCACGGGTTCGGGTGAAGAGGGTGGGGGTGTTCCTTCTCATAGGCAGCCCTCTCCCGGTAGCCCATGTGCTGGATGGCGGCCTGGTGCTGGTGGCACTTGTCCCAGTAATCGTCCATAAGGTCCTCCCAGGTCCCGATCAGGGCATGGTGCCAGCCGGGCAGGAACCTGATCGTATCCCGGTCCAGGACGAGCTGGGGCTCCCTAAAGCATGTAGTCTTGCCGGTCATGCGGATGAGCCGGTAGCTCCTGGGGAGCCTCTGGTAATATCCCCAGACGATATCGAACCTGGTCACAATGGTGCCCCGGAGCCACTCCTGGGAGGGGGGCTCGTCCTTAGGAGCACCCCGGCGACGGCTCATGTCAAAGCTCATGAGCCCTCCCCTTGCACCTCTCCAGGTAGAGGCTATGTGTGGGTTTCCAGGCCCCCTGCACATTCTCCGCCACCCGCTTCTTAAAGAGCCTTACCGCCTCCCAGCGGGTGTAGCCCATGGCTATCTTGGGCTCAAAGACGGCGTTACTCCAGAGCCAGAGCCGGGGTGCCAGGTGCCAGGAGTATTTATCCGCCCGATAGAGGGGACTCTCGGGAAGCCCGCTCCCGGCGTCATGTCCGGCCACCATCTGGTAGCCCCTGGGGCCGAAGAGCCGAAAGGCCACCCTGGCCCCCAGTCTCCAGTGCCCGGCCTTCTCCTCGGGGTCATCCAGGTACTGGCGGCCCCAGTGCCCTATGTCATGCAGCAGGATGCAGCCCATCTCCCATGGCCGCGGCCAGCGCCCATGGACCTTCCGCCAGGCCAGGGCAACCAGGAGGCTATGCACCGGCGAATGGCAGCCCAGGAGCACGCTCACCGTGCCCTGTTTCATGAGGTCCCCTTATTATCCGGGCAGGCGGCATCCGCCTCCAGGGAGCAGGGCTCATCGAAGCGGAACACGGTCCGGGGGTCCAGAATACCCCCAGGCGTGGAGGCGAAAGCGAAGCCCAGGGGAAACGACATCGAGAGACAGGCGTGCCTCCGCCAGACCCTCGCCATGTCCCCGGGAAGATCATTCTCGCAGCCATACTTGAGTTCCGTCCCCCCACCCTCCAGGTCCATCCGGAGCCAGCAGAGCCTTCGGCACCAGCCCTTCTTGACTCGCTCCCCCTGAACCCTCTCCAACAGCTCCCGGTCCAGGTCGGCCTCCGCCTCCTCCGGCTTTGGGAATCTACCGTCTATAGGCCTAGCCAAGGTCCGCCCCTATGTATCTAAGTCTCTGCTCCAAGACCTCTATAGCCCCCTGGAGCTCAGTCTCAATATAGGGACACTCAGGCTCTCCAGGCTTGACGGCAAGCCGGGCCTGCCATGGGCAGAGCTTATACATCGCCTCAGTACAGTGGTACTCCCAGGTAAAGTAATCCCCAGAAGACATCAGCTCCCCACGGGGAATATTGCGTCCCTTGATCCTCAACTCGCAAGCATAGACAACCCGCTCCCGATACACCCTGCTGTAAACAGAGGTACAGTAACGGCAGCGTCCCAGCTTCTTTCTCTCCAGGAGGTGCCGGAGCCTGTCGAGCTCCGACCTTAGTTCGTATTCGATTGGTGCTCCCATGTTCCTTCTCTCCTTAAATCTCCGGTTATGACTTCCAGGGGGCCAGCGCCGTCTCCACCTCGGCGACCGTGAGCCACCCTTTGGCGATCCACTCCGTGACCGCCCCGAGGAGGCGCTTCTTCACGAAGGGGTAGTACCCGTCCGGGTCGTCATCTATGTCGAAGTGCCCCACCATGGCCCCGCTGGTGCCGCGGCCCACCCCCATCTCCTGGATAGACCCGAAAGGATGGTACGGGTCCGCGATCCGACAGGCCCGCTCCCAGAAGCTCTCACTGGAGAGTTTTATGTAAGGCTTACCCGGCATGCGGGTATTGATCCTGCCATGGCTCATAAAGCACACCGGGCAGTAGGCTTGACGATATTCAGGCATTTAACCTTCCTCCTGCTTGACGAGGGCCTCTATGAGCTCCCCGAGCTTGCGGACGACGAGGGGCTGCCTGCCCCCTCCCATGGATGAGCAAAACTCCAAGGTGAGCCTCTGGCCCGTCTCCGTATGGTACAGGGTAAGGATGATATCGCCGTCCGCCTGCTGCATGAGCTTCATACGGACCTTCTCTCCCATGTCCCCCTGAATGCCGTCTATAATCATCCAGAGGTTGCCCTCTCCCTTCATGTGGGTTATGTCCATTATTCCGGGTACCTCCAAGCTCCTGTCTTTTTCCTCTCCTCCTCTATCCTCTTCCAGACGTCCCGGTACTGCTTCTGCTCCCTGAGCAGGGCCAGTATGCCCACGAGAAGCAGGGTCAGCCCCAGGAAGCAGGCGCAAAAGGAAACAAGTTCCCAGGTATTCATTTCGTCCTCCTCTCGGCCTTCAGCTCCTCGGCGTAGCGGTCCATGAGCCAAGGCCGCACCTCGCGCCTGATCACCCGGTTAGGGTGACAGGTAACACAGTAGGCCTTCTGGGCGGGGGTGGCCAGGCACTCACCTTGATACCGACAGGCCCAGGGCCAGGTCACAAAGATGCACTTATTGTCCATCCTGCGGAAACTTCTGCCGGGGCGATGTCACCGGGTTATCCTGATGGACCTCGCGCCAGGGCAGGGCTGTCAGGTCGTCACGGGACTTCTCCCCAGCGCAAATAATGAGGGTGCGGAGCCAGTTCCAGGCAGCCCCATCCTCTATATACTCAGAGGGACCGGAGAGCTGCACGGTGATCCGGAAGGGGGGCAGGGACCCGTCACGGTTGAAGTCCGTGAACTCCATGAACGGGACCAGTTTCCGCCCCCGCTCCAGGGCCTTCTTGACCTGGGTCAGGACCGCCCCCGGCTGCGGCAGGTAAGGGATGGTCTCCCCGAGGGCGTCCAGGAGCTCCCGGAGCAGCGGCGTGTTGCGCTCCCTGATGGGGCCGGTAATGTGGGGATGGCTAGGCTGTGGGTTTTCGTCCATTTCTCCTCCTATCTTTGCGCTTCTCATAGTCAGTCGGTGCTGATCTGACTATGTAGTTCTTGAATTCCTTGCAGGCGAGACAGTATTTACAGAGTCCGACAGAGGTTCTGTGCCAGGCCATGTCGATGACCCAGTGGTGCGTACAGCTGACATTCTCTCTCGTCTGCTTCAACTGCCCCAACCCTCACGAGGGGACCAGCTGGCCTTGATACCGCCCGGAGCCCCCGGGGGGTGGGGATGGGAAAACACCCCCTTCGGCTGCTCACGGCCACCGTGCGGGGCGCATGAAGCAGCTAACCCCGGTGGGCCTTAATCCAGTTGATCCCTCGCCAGGTAACATAGGCGCCGATGACGCTGCCTATGGCGAGTGCTATCTTCTCCCAGACGCGGAATCCGCCTGTTTCCGCTATGTATTCACTTTCGGCTACACTCTCTAGGTCCAGGCTCATGACACCCCCTTGAAACGGGTCAAGGCTTGATCGGGTGCGACCCTCCCCTGAAGCAGGGAGGCGATCTCAACTAGATTCTCAGGCCTCCAGACGAATGTGTCAACCTTGCCTGAGTCACAGAGGACTTGGAGCCACTCCTGCTGTGCGGGGGTAGGCTTGCGATTCTTCACTTTGAGCTCGGCGGCGAATACCCTGTCCTTTCGTACCAGGAGCAGGTCTGGAAAACCGGCAGGCGAGTGCAGCGAGCTCCAGGTGAAATACACCTTCCAGTCCAGGAGCTTGGCCAGGCTCACCACCTGGTCGCGGAACTGGGACTCGTCGACATCGCCTCTGGCCTGTGCCAGATAGTCCTCTACGCTCATGGTCCCCTTGGGGCGGGATCGTTTGCTCACGGTCGTCGGGCCATACGGATGCCGAGATAGCATGCCCCCAGCATGGTGCCCGGCAGGGCGATGAGGGCCAGGATGGTTATTATGGCATGTATGGTGCTCATAGGGTCTCCTCTGTCATGATGACTATGGTGATAAGCAGCCAGGTAGCGACGGCGCCGATGGCCGCTGCCAGTACCAGGAATACCAGGTCTGTGCTTGGGTCCGGTTTCGACCTGTGTACAAATATGAGGGTGACCAGTGTCAATACAGTGAAGCTCAGGAGCGGCCAGATGATCATGCCGCCCATTCCCTGAGGAAGATATTGGCCCCGAAGGCCTTTTGGTCGACCTCACGCTCGGAGCGGCTGGAGAGGGTATAGCGGGCTCCCATGCGCCCGGAGGTGCTCCATCGCATGAAGCTGGTGAGGTTGATCTCCCCCAGCTCCGGCTCCAGTACGTTTGCCAGCGTGCGGCGGATGCCGTGCCAGCCGTAACAGTCCACCTTGGCCAGGTGACACATGCGTACCAGCAGATTGGAGAGGGTGGAGAGGGATACAGGGGAGGGGGTATAGACTGCGATCAGGGGCTTTATCTCTCCGGGTATCTCGTGCCAGCGGGCTCGCCCGTGTTTGCCGGTCTTTATGAGCAGGAGGTCAAGGGGCGGACCGGGGCGGATATCCTCAGGGTTCATCCGCTTCATCTCCTCCCGCCTGAGGCCGTATGTCGTGGACAGGGCCAGGTAGAAGCGGTCCTGAGGAGAACCTGATCTTTTGGCCCAGGATATGAGCCTTTTGATCTCCTCCACCGGCATTCCCCGTGCCTGGAGCTCGTAGGGTTGCGGGGAACGGGGTCCGCGGGAGAGGGAGGAGGGCCAGGGCCAACCGTTGGCCAGGTAGAGGGCCTTGACGGCGAAGAAGCCCAGGTTTTGGTAACTCACGGCCTTGCGGGTCCTCCGGCAGTAGGCGATCCAGTCCATCACCTCCTGCTCCCCAGGTGTGGTATCGCCCACCCTGTCCAGGAAGGTCCTCGCATGGCCCATGAACACCCTGATAGTAGCAGGTGTCCTGGGCGAGATGCCCTCGCTCATGGACCTGGCCAGCACTTCTATGGCCCGGTCGGCAAGCTCCTTCTGCACCGTGGCACCTCCTGTTGGAAGGGTAAACCTTTCAGTGGCACGGTGTCAAGGACAAAACTGCGGTTTCGTTTAAGAGCGACTTGCCAGGCTCACCAGGGTCTTGAACCGCTCCCGATTGTGCCGGGCAGGACCAAGCTCCGCTATGGTCGCCTGGAGCTCGGTCTTCATCTCGCAATAGCGGTCCAGGATGGCGGCGGCGAAGGCCTCCGGGGTCATGGTCCTGGCCGCTTCATCCAGCTCCTCCTGGAGCTCCCTGATTCGGTCTTCCAGGGTGGTGATCCTCTCCCTGGCCCATTGGGGCAGCTCCGGTTCGGGCTCCAGGGTGGGCTCAGGCTCTGCGGGCGGCGGAGTCTGTTGCCTGGCCTTTCTCCTCCAGCGCATAATGCTGGAGCGGCTGGCCCCTGTCACCTTCATCAGCTCCCCTATGGAGGCGTCAGGGTGATCCTTCAGGTACTGCCCAAACTTCTTCTGAGCCTTGTTTATGTCGGTTCCCATTCCCCACCTCCTCAATAACTGATACCAGGGTATCATTATAACACCCTAATGTTAAGTTGTGGTTTATTTTGGTTACATAAAAGTTACAAGAAGTTTTGCAAGCATTAAGGGGTGATTGACCTGACACCGGGGAGGGGTGGTATGATTCGCACGACCCCGGAATTTACCCTCAGGAGGCTGTCTGTGGCATGTCCCTTGCAGAACATTGGCCTTCCTCCCTATTGCGCCTGTCCTCAGTATAAACAGAAGAGGGTCCCTGGGGACCCTCTGGATAGGTTGATCGACAGAGTAAGATCAGTCTGGCGGGCGCCGGTTCATCTCCCCCTCCAGGCGGGAGATTCTTGTCTCATGCACCTGGATAAGGTCCGATAGGGTCTTGATTGTCGCCTGAAGCTGGGTTATGTACAGGTTTATTAGATTGTCGACCTTCATCGTCAGTCTCCCGTAGCCGTAGCTGAATACCAGAAGATTGACCAGGATCGCCATGACCGCCCCGATCACGCTTGACACGATCGTCCAGGTGTTCATTTTGCTCCCCTGACTGTAGCGCCGAGGCGCTTTCCGAGCCCGTCCACTCCGGCCCCGGCCAGGATCGCGGCCAGTATATCCATGGCCTCCAGAGAGGTCCCTGAGAGCTGGTATCCGGTGGCGAATACCGCCCCGGCGATGAAGGAGCGGGCGGCGCTACCGAGGAACTTGCGGCTGTTGAAGGCCTCTTTGGATTCAGCCCAGCCAAGGAGGGCGGAAGCTATACCCCCGACAAAGGCACACAGGGCGATAATGACAGGACCCATCTCGGCACCTCCTTCGCTTAACGGAATTGTAATAAACGGCTGACCTATTCTGTCACTTGAGATCAGGTCAAGTCAAGAAGGTGTAAGGCTGGCTCCCGTATTACTCCTTGTCTCCCCCTCCGAATAGGCCGTCAAGCTCGTCCATGGCCTTCAGTATGCCTGGGTCAAGATCGTCGAGGAAGTCCCTTCCTGTCGTATGGTACCCGGACTGTCGGGATTCGCAGCTACTGTGGTCGAGCTTGATCTCCACCCCTTGGTCGATGAGGTCGATGAGGGGGATGATCTCTTCAATGGCCTTGATGTCACCACAGGTTCCGCCTATCTTGAGGGCCAGAGCACCTGTTCTGGCCACATCCATGATGTTAAAGACGGAGTCGTCGACAAAGATGATCTCGCGAGGGTCGATCCCTTCGGCCTTGGCGATATTCTCCACCATGCGGCCCTTCTCCACATGCCCCACTTCCAGGTGCTTGAACTGGTCCGTCAGCCCGAAGGCGTCCAGGAGTCCCAGTACGTCCTCTTTGGTATTGTGGGAGGCCATGCTCACCTCTATGCCTTGTGCCCGGAGCTTCTTCAGGGTCTCTCTCAGAGTAGGGTCCAGGCGCACCTTCACCTTTGTAGGAGGGGGCTTCTCTCTGCCTCTTCGCTTCTCCTCGAAGCCCAGGTCCGCTCCATAGAAGTCCTCGGCAAGGAGCTCATTGCCCTGCGTGCTTTCCAGGGGTCGGAGGCCGGATGCTATTCCGCCAGGGAGGATATCCCAGATGGTATCATCCGCATCCAGGACTATATGCCTGATCTTGGCCGGTTTGCCCGACGAGGCCTCGGACTTCATCCCAGACCTCCAGCCTGACGCTTTTCGTAGTCCGCCATATACTCCTCCAGGTGCTCTGATGCCGAGGAGGCGAGGAGGGTAGGGCGCTCCCGCTGCGTGATCTCCAGCAGCTCGGCGAGGCTCCCTGTCATCTCCCTGAATAGCTCCGGCTCATGGTATTTCTCCATACGGGGCAGGGTTTCTTCGAGGAGACATTGACCTAGATAGGTGTTCGTCCAGAGCGCCAGGAAGTTGTCATCGATTTCGGCGAGGGCGCCGGAGATTACCTCGTTGTCGCCGCAGTAGTCTTTGCCTGACTGTTTCTTTATCTCTTCGCATCGGTCTCGTACCGAGCGGACTGCCTGGTACCCCTCTGTCAGGGGCCAGAAGCTCGCTCCACTACATTTTCTCCAGTCAGCCAGTGGAGGATGAGGGAGACCGCTTCTAATATATGCCCCCGCCCGCTGTAGATTGTGCCTGGTCGTTGTCGGGCTCATCTCGGCGGCGAGCTCTCCGTAGTCGAAAGCCCTGGGCTCTATATCGCCGCTATGAAACAGGGTGCCCGGGACCTCCTTTCCGTACAGGCGGCCCAGTGCCATTTCGGCCTCCTCTATACATCGGTCCCATCCCATCCATTCACAGATATGCCTTGTTTGCCTTATGTCCGAGTCTGTAATTTTGGACGGGAGGTAGCCAACCTCAACCATATTTATATATCCTACCGGGTCGCACTTTTCGGCCAGGGCGGTAAGGATATCCCGGGTATCCTTTTCGTGCCACTCCAGAATCTCCCTTTCCATGTCGGTCCAATCCAGATATCCGTAAACCTTGTGTTCCTTTAGCCAGTAGTCGACCTTCTCGATTAAGTCTGATGTATCGCCGAAGTGGTACGCCTTGCATGCCATTTTAGCCTGATTGATGTAACCCAGGACCTCGTTCTTAAGTTTTCTGATCTCCTTCTCCGCCTGCATCAGGTCCTGACCATGAATAAGGAGGGACACATCATAGCCGGGTTTGCCGAGGGCCGCCTCTATCGGCTCCGAGCGCCGGGCCAGAATCTCCATCTCCCGCTCCTCCAGACGCTCTAGCTCCCGCTGCTCCTGTTTCTCCTGTCGTTCCTGCTCCCTTTGCTCCCACTTCTGGTCATCCTCTCTTCGATCCTCTATTCCCGCTTGGCACTCCGCCACCGCCTCGCTGTGGCTTGCCCGGGTCCAGGGGGCTCTCCACATTTCCTCGGGATCATCGGCATATTGCTTCAGCAGCCTTATGAGCTCATTGTCGAGATTGTCGAAGGCGGGAGGGATACACTCCCCATTTAGAAGGTCGATATCCTTCAGCTGGGAGATGGTAAGGGCCAGCTTGGTTATGTCGTCCTTTTCGAGGGTGCCGTCACACTCAAGCTGAAGATACCCGCCGCCCTTGCAGTAGAGACCGAGGCTCTCCAGTCTGTCCTGCACCCCGTCCATACGATCCCTCCAGTTATCATCGCCGGACTCGTGATAGAGGACCTCTGTGTCATAGGTCCCGTCCTCGTTCATCTGGAATTTTGTATTGCAGGCATGACTGTGGGCCGCTCCAGGGCGGTGCTCAACGCTGTCTCCCGGTGGTAGGACTATCCCGCGATGTACCCCCCCCAGCCTGAGGGCACCGCGGCAGTAGGCAAGCACCCCGTCATTGATCTCCGAGATTTCCTCGGCGTCGCCTGCTATCCGGCACCCGCAGTAGTCCTGTTTGAAACTGAGCAGGGAGGTGCCTATCTGATGAATGCTGTTGGCCAGGGCATTTATATCGACCGTAATCAGGTCGACCGCCTCTGATGGGGTGAGCCTGAACATGCGCTGGTTTCTCCTGACGATTGGGCGCCTGATCTTGGCCCGCAGGTTCTTGATATGGGTATTCATCTCCCTGATAAGGTCCGCCAAGGGCCTCTCCCCGGGATGCTCCTCCAGGTAGGTTTTCAGGGCTTGTTTTCCGCCAACGAAGAGGGGGGAGGTGCGGGGGTCCTCCTTCATAAGCTGGATCGCATTGTGGGCAAATTTCAGGATGTCCCTGACCGGGGTCTGGGGAACATAGCGCCAGTCCTCATCCTTGTCCTGGGTCTGCTGCACCTCGTTCCATCTCTCGTGAATCTGGTCCTTGAACGCGATGATGGCGGCGCCATGTTTGCCCGGGGGCTTCAGGGTCTTGGGCTCCTGTGGACTCGGACCGTACAGGATCATAATATCCTCCTCTGGCTCTATGCCCCTTTTGGCAGAAGCCGGTTCATGCCCCTGAGGGGGCTCCTGTTAGTGGGCCGCACGGCCCCTCCGCCGCTTCCCAGGGTAAGATTCAATTTAGCCCCGTGGCTGTGGTCGTCGTGATCCCAGGCATAAAAGAAGAGAAAGTCGAGGGATTCGAGGAGTTTTGCCAGATCGGGGTTCATCTAACCTCCTGTAGACTAGGTGCCTTTCATCTTCTTCGCCGCCAGCAGGATAAGGAGTCCGAAGAAGGTATAGATCAGGATGATCTGCTGCTTCTCGCTCATGCCCTGGCCAGCTTCTTTGCTGCATAGATCACGGTGAGGCCGAGGACCACTCCGGCGAAGATGATGACCTTGGTACTGGTTCCGGACGTGGCGGCCCCGATGTTGGGGAAGCCGAGCTCCTCCCTTATCTTCGGGGCAAGCCTGCCGGTAAACTTGACCAGGTCAAAGTCGTCTTTGTATCGTCTCCAGGTGTGGATGGCTACCGAGACGGCTTCCTCCGGATCGTCGCAGTAGTAGGTTTTCGCCTCATCCCTGTGCCCGTTCTCGATCCAGGCCACTTCCCATTCCCCGGTGTCATACACCTTGTTCACGGACAGTCTTAGCTCGTTCATTTCTTCCCTCCCTGTTAGCCCTGCCCCTGTTGGGGCTCCAGGGTGACGATCACCGGTACCTGATGGGCATTGCCGATGTCGTAGTTCCACCACTCCACCCGCAGCTTGCCGGGGGTCTGTACCAGTGCCTCGGGGGTGAAGGTGACGGTGGCATCATCCAGGGCGATGTAGGCGCCGTCTATACTGGGGACAAGGTTCAGGTTACTGCCCCCCTTGCCCGAGTAGACCAGGCGCACACTCACCAGCTGGTGACATCCGGCAGGGAAGCTCATGACCACCTGCCTTACGATATAGGCCTGGTCCAGCTCCATCTCCATCTCGTCTTGATAGCTGGCATCGACGGACTTCACCATAGGCACGATACGGTTTCGGCCCCTTACCAGTGGAGACTGCTGTCCCAGAAGGAATACAATCTGCTCCGCGGGGCTCACTGCCGGGAGTCCCTGAACGGGGGTTGGGGCGGGATGGCCGGGACTCACAGGAGGCATGCCGCCTTGCCTGAGGTAATCGGCGATCGTGTTTACGTCCGCCATGAACTGTTGGAAGTTATTAGACATAATAAGTCTCTCAAGGCCCATTTTGAACCTCCTAGAGACCTATCATGTCATGGTGTCAGAGGTCAGTCAACAGGTGGGGCCTTAAGCCCCTTCTTTAGCTCCTGGAGGCACTTTTCATTGCAATCCCGGGCGTAGTCCATGACGAGGGATTGTGCTTGGAGGATCATCGGGTCCAGGATAGAAGAGTTAAGGAGCCCCAGGGCCTTGGCGGCAATCTCATTCGGGTTGTTGGGGTCGGTTACAGAGACCAGGAAGGGACTGACAGGGACTGTTTGGGAGGTTAGACTCATGACTCCCAGCTCCAGGGCCTCCAGAACCTGGTAGTTCTGTGTCTCGGCCCAGCTTACAGCCAGGTTCAGCCTGGAGAGGGAGAGAAGCTCTTTATATTCCTTGTCAGGGAGCCAGCCCTGGCCGATCACCCCTTTCAGGGGAAATACCTTGTGGAACGCCGGGGGCAGATTTGTGACCAGGGTGATCTCCGGCTGCTCCTTCTGAATCATGGACACGGCGGCAAGCTGGTTATAGATATTCTTCTTCAGGGTGGGGGGACAGAAGAGGGTGACGATATCCCTCTTGGGCCGGGGAGCCTTGATCTCGGGCTTGACCGGGTAGGGGGCATAAAAGCCCTTTTCCGGGTAAATCCGGGCGAGAGCCCTGGTTCCGAACCAGACCTCGTCCACACAGGGGTTGTGCAGGATGTGTTCCAGGAACTCCACCTCTACAGGCATCATCTCCATCTCGCCGATGCTTGAGGTCCAGAGCACGATGACCTTGGCGCTCTGGAACGAGAGCCTCCGGACAAGATAGTCGTAGACCTCCGGGTGCCAGGCAGCCAGGATGTAGACATCGGCCTCCGGGATAGGATCGCGATGATAGGTGATCTTCTGGTGGCTCCACCAGCCCAGCCTTTCCCCCTCCTGGAGAGGACGGCTGGCCCCCGGGAAGCCTGTGGTCAGGGTGTGTATCCGGGGTAGGCCGTGCGGAGGATTATCTCCGCTGCCCTCTCGTATGTGTAGCTGGCTATCTTCTCTCTCTCCAGTGTCCATATCTTCTTCGCCTCCTCCGGATATGTCAGGTAGTAGGCCGCCATCGTCCTTGCCTCGTCGGCTGTTCTAAAGGTCAGCTTGTATCTCAAGTCTCCCAGGATTTCTTCCATGCCCGGGGGGCGGTCCGTGATCGTAAGGGCGCAGGCCGCCATCTCGAAGAACTTGCGATTGACCCCTATCTCAGGGTCCTGGTGCAGGTTTATGGCGACCTTCGCCTTGGAGACCGTCTCCACAAATCCCTGGTTATAGGTCGCCGGGATCGCCCCCATCTCCTTGGGCCAGCCGTTACCAGCCAGGACTGAGGGCCGGATAGCCTCCACCATGTCATATTTATACCGCGAGTTATTCGTGCCTATGTAGACGTATGAGTAGGGCCTCTCCTCAAACAGGGGCCTGTGGATGTCGGGGTCCCAGCCTGTAGGGAGCCAGCGCATACCTTCCGGGGTGGGCCGGACCGGGGTAAAGACGTGGTCGTAGCGCTCCATCAGCATCCCGGGCCAGCATGGGGCTGATCTCCTGAACGAGTCGGGCCAGTAGCAGACCAGGGGCGCCGTAGGGCAGATAGCCTTAAGGGCTGTCAGGGGCACGTTCTCTCCCTTCATGACCAGGATGAGGTCCTGGTGCAGATGACCCCGGAGGCCCAGGGGCTCCGCCCGGTAGTCCCAGACGGTTATGGCATGCCCCATGCGGGAGAGGGCCTTGAGCCAGTAGTGTCCTGCATCCCAGTGGGAGGCATAG
>Ga0265297_10008300_pt1 | contig 13901 bp, 14 predicted proteins | sample Munlanlwell13791_FD_192502 | JGI IMG/M metagenome (GOLD analysis project Ga0265297, IMG submission 192502) | Leachate microbial communities from a municipal landfill in Southern Ontario, Canada - Leachate well 137-91 | ecosystem: Engineered > Solid waste > Landfill > Unclassified | place... | reverse complement strand
AAAATGCCTGCCCTCTAAGAGCATGTCGCAGGTCCAGACAAAATACTGCCCGCGGCCCGCTTCGATAACGGCCGCATCATCGCCGATCCCGCAACGGATACACGGGGCAAAAGCGGCTGTTTTTTTCCGATGCGCTGCTTTCTTAAAATAATCAATCAAAGAAAGTTCATTCATTATTTTTTGGATTTGCCGGGCGCTGCATCCAGATACGCGCGCATCTTTGCTGAAAAAGGAACTTGCACAATCCCTTTTTCCGTTATAAAAGCGCTTACCAGGCCTGCGGGGGTCACATCAAACGCCGGATTAAACACGCCGATCCCCGACGGAGCACTTGGCTTTTTAAAATACAAACGCGTCACCTCGCGCGGATCACGAAATTCAATGGGAATTTGCGCGCCATTCTTTAGTTTCTTATCGAAAGTTGAAAGCGGAGCCACCACATAAAAAGGAACCTTATGCACCCGTGCCAAGACTGCCAAATTATACGTGCCGATTTTATTCGCAAAATCACCGCTCATCGTGATGCGGTCTGCGCCGACAAATATTTTTTGTATGCGGCCCTGCTTCATGAGTGTCGCCGCCATGCTGTCGCAAATAAGCGTCGTCTTGATGGCCGCCTGCGAAAGTTCCCAGGTGGTAATGCGCGCGCCCTGCAACAAAGGCCTTGTTTCACAGGCAAACACTTCGAAACGTTTGCCCGTTTCCTTTGCTTTGAAAAACACGGCGAGCGCGGTGCCGTAACCAGACGTCGCCATCCCGCCCGCGTTACAAATCGTCAGGCAATGGTCGCCGTTTTTGATCAGGCGCGCGCCGAAAGAGCCCATACTCAAGGAACGCTTTTGATCATCTTTAAGCAATGCAACGGCCTTTGCATATAAGGCCTGCTTTATCCGCGGAATCGGCTCATGGGCGCACCGATGAAGCTCTTTTCTCATGGCCTCCAGCGCCCAGAACAAATTAACGGCTGTGGGCCGCGACTTTGCCAAATAATCGATCGCCTTCTCAACCGTGGCGAAAAATACTTTTTTGTTTGCCGCGGCACAATTGCGGCCGGCCAGCCACACACCAAACGCAGCAGCAATGCCTATTGCCGGCGCCCCGCGTATCTTCATCATGGCAATGGCGTCGAATATGTCTTTTTGATTGCGGCAATTAACATAACACGCCTTCAGCGGCAGCTTCCGCTGGTCAACGATTTTAACCCAGTTTTTCCCGTAAAGTAACGGCGCAATTTTTTTCATCTCAGACTCCCGCAAGCCGCAGCAAAAGGCTCTTTTGAATGTGTATTGCTTTATAAGGACAGACTTCCTGGCAGCACGAACAAAGAATGCACTTTGAAGAATCAATGAACGCTTTTTTATCGACGTAATCAATCGCGCCTACCGGACACGCTTTAAGGCACTTGCCGCACGAACGGCACTCCTGCTTGTGAACCCGCATTTTATACCCCATGAGGCGCTTTACACAATTACGCATGATTTTTGGGAATGAATAGAGCCGGCTTATGGTCGGCAGCGCAAACGCCTCATTAACGAAAACTTCCGGCTTCTCGCCGAGGACTTCAATATTTTCTGCGCGCGACTGGCCCACCCCTCGTTCGGCGGCGATTTTGGTGGTGAGCACTTTGTGGGACGCGACTCCCATAATGCTTGTTAAGGTACTGTCGACTGCCACGCCGTCTTTTCCGGCGAGGATAAATCCCATTGGCGTCTTTTTTCCCGAGGTGCCCGGGCCGTCGCCGGAAAGCGCCACCACCGCATCCACGAGCGTCAGCGAGGGTTTTACAATCTGAAAAACATCCACAACCTTTTTTGAAAATTCATCCGCGTCAAAAAAATCGCGGTGCAGCTTTGCCTTGTGCATCCCCATAACACAACCGAAGGTATTTTTAATCGCGCCGGTCAGCAAAGTCAGTGTGTGGGTCTTAAATTTTGGGATATTGATAACATAATCGCACTGCAGGCTCCACTCAGCGATGGGAATGCCGTTTTTCACTACCGCGGAGTCAAAATAAACGAGCCTGGCTCCGTGGCGCTCGCACAGCGCCTTCATCCCTGTCGTCTCATAGACACGGTCAAATGCCTTTTTTTCTCCGATACAGCTGGGCGAATCGCCCACATAGATCTCGGCGTTAACGCTCTTAAGCAAACGGATCATCGACTCCACGACAAGCGGATGCGTTGTCACGCATTCATTCGGCTCAATTTCTATGAGCAGGTTCGGCTTAAGCAATACCTTTGCGCGCGGCTTAATGATGCTCTCAATACCGCCGAGCAGGCCGATTGCCTGTGCGACTGCTGCGTAGACGAGCTCACGATCATATTCTTTACAGCCGACAAGGGCCACATGCGACTTCATGCTGTGTTTCCTTGTTTTTTATCAAGGTTAAAAAAGCGCCGCGCGTTAGCAGTTGTCTGGCGCGCCACGTCTTCGATATCCTTCTGCTTTAAAGCGGCGACTTCCTGTGCCACATAATGGACATACGCCGGTTCATTGCGTTTGCCCCGGTGTGCCTGCGGCGCCAGATACGGCGCATCTGTCTCAAGCAAGATCCGTTCCAGCGGCGTCTGTTTGACAAGCTCCCGAAGGGCAGCCGCCTTTGGATACGTTATCGTAGCAGTATAAGAAATCATTGCTCCCGCCTGGAGGCACTGCTCCAGAAATGAGGCCGGCCCCGAGAAACAATGAAAAACAACCTTTTCCAAGTTACCTAACTCTTCTTTGAGGATCGCCAAAACTTCTTGCTGGCTTTCCCGCGCGTGTATGACTAAAGGCAAACCGCTTTGCCGGGCTATGCCGATAAACGCCCTGAATGTCTCTTTTTGCGTCCGGGCATCCACGGTGCTCTTGTAGTAATCAAGCCCCACCTCGCCGATGGCAACGAGTTTTTTATTCTCGTTTAATGCGCCGAGCGCAATGCCGAACAAACGACCTTCTTTGAGTTCTTTGTGGTCAAGGCAATCCGCATAGTGAGGATGGATACCGATGCTGAAAAAAATTTTATCATGCGCAGCGGCAAGCTCCCGGGATCGTGCGTTGGATTCCGGGCTTGAGCCGATATTGATAAGGGCTTCTATTTTATCCGAGACTGCCCGCGCAATCACTTCTTCCCTGTCATTATCGAATGCAGAAAAATCCAGATGGCAATGAGTGTCTATTAACATCTATTGGGTTTCGATCCGAGGAAATAACGGCGGCGCCTTCTTAATGGTGTCTTTTTGAAACTGGCCGTCTATCGCCTGCGCTGTCTGCGGCATAAAAGGCGCGAGCTCTCCGGCAACTTTCTTTAAGACCAAAACAAGCAGATAGAGAAATTCATGCAGCTCTTTCGTCTTCTTTGCCCTGTCGAGCTCCCATGGCTTTGTCTCTTCGACATGTTTGTTTGCCATGCCGATAAGGCTCCATATAAAACCCAGGGCTCCGGAAAAATCCACTTTTTCCATCGCTTCATCAATACGGGACGGCAAAACGTCAATTTCCCTGCCGATAGCCGTGGCGGCAACGGCATCTTGATTAACTTCAGGAAGCTTGCCGGCGCAATATTTTTCCACCATCGAGAGCGTGCGGTAGATAAGATTACCAAGATCATTGGCAAGATCAGAATTATAACGTTTGATAAAAGCCTCTTCCTGAAATGTCCCGTCAAGGCCGAAGGGCACTTCGCGCAGCAGGAAATAACGGTAGGCATCCACGCCGTAGAGCTCGATCATGTCCAGAGGGTTAACAATGTTGCCTTTTGATTTTGACATTTTTTCGCTTACCCCTTTACTGGAAGAAAGCCACCAGCCGTGGGCAAACACCATCCGCGGCAGCTCACAATCAAGGCTCTTTAAAAAAATAGGCCAGTAGATCGCGTGCTGGCGCAAAATATCCTTGCCGATTAAATGGATGTCGACGGGCCAGAACTTCCTGAACTTTTCGTCTTTGCCGGAATAGCCCAGCGCGCTTATATAATTAATGAGCGCATCAAGCCATACATACGTTACGTGATCTTCAGAAAAAGGCAAACCTATCCCCCAGGAGAGCCTCTCCCGGGGACGAGAAATGCACAAATCGCGCAGCTGGTTACCTTCGAGAAATGACAGCACCTCGTTGTAACGGGACTGGGGCCGGATAAAACCCGGATGGGCCTTGATGTATTCAATAAGCCAGGCCTGGTATTTTGAAAGGCGGAAGAAAAAATTGCGCTCGCTCAAATGCTCCACCGGCCTCCTGCAATCAGGGCAGTTATTCTCTATCAGCTGGTCCTCGGTCCAGAATGATTCGCACGGTACGCAATACCAGCCCGCGTATTCGTCCTGATAGATATCGCCTTTTTTATACATGTAATCGAGTGCGTAGCGCACCGCACTGACATGGCGCTCCTCGGTCGTGCGGACAAAATCATCGTTGCTTATGTTGAGACGCACCCAGAGATCCTTGAAAGTATGGACCATCTTATCGGTAAACGCAAGGGGCGAGAGCCCTTCGCCTGCCGCGACTTTGGCAATTTTCTGGCCGTGTTCATCGGTGCCGGTCAGAAAATAAGTTTCGACGCCGCGTGCGCGGTAGAAACGCGAAAGCGCATCGGCAGCAATGCTCGTATAGGAATGCCCGACGTGCGGGGAGGCGTTCACATAGTAAATAGGGGTTGTTACATAAAATGTTTTCTTCATGCGCGATACCTTCTATTTGTTTTTATACACTACCTCGCACTGCTTTCCTCCCTCAAGCTCAACAAGAATTGAGCGGCGGATCACATTAACATTAATAACTTTGCCTTTGCCCTGCGGAGTATCAATCTTATCGCCCTCTTTGGGCATTCCTTTGGAAAGATCGCGGTAACACTTATATTCGTAAGAAAGGCAGCACATCAGCCTGCCGCACAAACCGGAGATCTTCGGCGGATTCAGCGGTAGACCCTGCTCTTTTGCCATCTTGATGGTCACCGGCTCAAAGTCTTTCAAGAAACGCACGCAGCAAAGCTCTCTGCCGCAGGAACCGTAGCCACCGCATAATTTTGCCTCATCGCGCACGCCGATCTGGCGCATCTCGATGCGCGCCTTGAAGCGGCGCGCGAGGTCTTTGACGAGGTTGCGGAAATCGATGCGGCCTTCAGCGGTGAAATAAAACAAAATTTTGCTGCGGTCAAACGAATACTCGGCGTTCACCAGTTTCATCTCAAGCTTGTGCGCGACGATATTCTCCTGGCATATCGAAAACGCCTCCCGCGCCTTTTTTATGTTTTCCGCTATCTGCTTTTTGTCTTCCTCGGTTGCGATGCGTATGACCGACTTCAACTGCCGCGGCGGATGGACCTTGTGCTGGGTCTCGCTGTAGACATAGCCGTAATCAACGCCCCGTTCGGCCTCGACGATGACACAGTCGCACAACGTAACAGCCATGTCCTTCATTTTATAGAGGCTCACCGCCCCGCACTCCCTTAATTTAATTTCGATGTTTACTTCCATAAATCAGCCCTCATTTTCGCAAATGCGAGTTTTACGTTTATGTTGGTATCGGAGCTCACCAGATTCTTTGCGCTCGCCACGCTCTCAATGCCCTGCATCAATTCATCGCTTGAGTAGTGGCCGGAAGAACGCACGAGTTCGGTTTTCTTATCCTGGTTGATCAACGGCGCCTCAATATTTGTTTTTATCATAAGCAGGTCGCGCAGCCATGAAAGCACCATATCAAGCAAAAACCCCAGCCTGCGGCGGCGCTCGGTATTATCTTTCAGGCTGAATTCCTCCATTTTAAACAGGGCAAACTTCTTGAAATAAATTGCGTTGAGGATATGCGCGCGCTTCTGCAGGAGTTCATCGCCGAGTTCAGCGAGCTCAAGGGCATCTTTTATGTTGCCGTGCGTCAGATAACTCAACAGATGCGCACGATCCGCAGAAACCTGGTGGCGCTCCTGGAGCAGCTGCTTGAGCCGTTCCTCACCGACCGCATTAAAAACAACCTTTTGGCAGCGCGAGGAGATCGTGTCAAGCACAGCCGTTGTCTGAAGAGCGATTAAAATTAAAACAGCACTCTCGGGCGGCTCCTCCAGCGTCTTTAAGAGAGCGTTGGACGCCTCTTCATTCAGGCACTGCGCATCACAAATAACAAATACCTTCCTTAATAATTCATACGGCCGCAAATAAATTGCGTGCTGGAGCTCGCGTACCTGATCGATGGTTATTGTGTTATTAATCGGCCTGACCCACCGCACATCAACATGTTTATTATCGGTGATTGCCCGGCACGCATGGCATTCATCGCAACAATCATCCGACGGCGTCTGGCAGTTTATGAGTTTGGCGAATTCCTGAGCGGTTTTTTCCCTGCCCGCGCCCTGCGGCCCCAAAAAAAGATAGGCGCCTGCCAGACGGCCCTGGCCGAAAGAAGCGGACAAAAACCGCACCGCATGATCCTGGTTAATAATTTCTTTGAAAGACATCGGTTTTTATGGGCTATTTTTGCCGTGCAAGATAACCGTCGATAATGTTCCTGATTTCCTGCTGGGTGTCCGCACGATCTTTTTTAACGCGGATAACCTTTATGCGCCGCGGATATTTTTTTGCAAGGCAAAAATAGCCTTTGCGCACGCGCCGGTGGTATCCTGCAGAACGCGACTCAATCCTGTCTTTATTGGCCATTTGCTTAAAAGAAGAATGTTTGCTGTTCATATCCAGGAGAAACGTGATATCGGGAGAAATCCCCTGCGTTGCAAATGCTCCAACCGTACTGATTATTTTTTTATCCATGCCAAGGCCATAGCCCTGATAGGCGATGGTGGAATCAAGAAAACGATCACAAATAACAACCGTCCCCTTCTCCAATGCCGGCCTGATTATTTCTTTTACCAGCTGGCTGCGCGCCGCCATATACAAAAGCATCTCGGTCTCGTGGCTTAAATGGCCGTTGCGCTTATCGAGCAGGACGCGGCGGATCCTTTCACTCAAAACAGTGCTGCCCGGCTCGCGTATGCAGAGGCAATGCAATCCTTTTCTTGTTAAATAGCGCTTCAGCAATTTTGACTGCGTACTCTTGCCGCTCTTCTCCGGCCCTTCAAAGGTGATGAATACGCCTTTCATGACTTTGCTTTCTTTTTGGTTATGTTTATTGTACTGAAGGTCGCGTTGCTTGCTGTATCGCTGATGTCATACCCTAAACTTTTTATTTCTTCTCTCAAATCGTCGGCTGTCTTGTAGTCCTTGTTTTGTTTACACCGTTTTCGTTGCGCTGCCTTTTCTAGCACTTCTTTAGATAGGTTTATTTTTGACTTAATGCTCAGGCTAAACACTTCGAAGCAATGAACAAGTTTTTCATAGGTATAGTGAATTGCTTCAGCCTTATCAAGAGAAATATATTGTGAACCAACATCAACAAACTCAAACAAACACGCCAATGCTTGCGCCGTATTAAAATCATTGTCCATCGCTTTCTCAAACCGCTCAACAATATCATCGATCTTTGCTTTATCTTTGCTCGACGTAATATCTGCTTTTAAGCCTTCAAGTAAGCCCCAGGTATTAACTCTATCAAAAAAATCATCAAACTTTTCCTTTTGTTTTTTGCACTCTTCAATCTTCTCCGCGCTAAAATCCATAGATTGAGAGTAGTGTGCCGATAAGAAGAATAGCTTCAATAAATCGATATCATGGTAATCTTCAATGAACTTTTTGATGGTAATAAAATTCCCCAGCGACTTCGCCATCTTCTGGCCGTTAATCGTGAGTAAGCCGTGGTGTATCCAATAGCGCGCAAACTGCTTTCCGGTCAGCGCTTCGCTCTGCGCAATCTCGTTTTCATGGTGAGGAAAAACCAGATCCAAACCGCCCGCGTGTATATCAAAAGTCTGACCAAGGTACTTTGCGCTCATTGCCGAGCATTCAATGTGCCAGCCAGGCCTGCCTTTTGACCACGGGCTATCGTATTCGGGCTCGCCCGGTTTTGCCTTTTTCCATAAAGCAAAGTCGAGCGGGTCCTCTTTTTTTGGATCTGACTCAATACGGCCGGACTCACGCATGGATTCAATGCTCTGACCCGAAAGCTTGCCGTATTCTTTGAACTGCTTTACGCGGAAATAGACGTCGCCGTCAGCAACATAGGCAAATCCTTTTTCGATTAAACCCTGGATATGGGCGATCATTTCAGGAATGTGGCCGGTTGCCTTCGGCTCAATATCTGCCTGCTCTATGCCCAGCGTTTTGAGGTCGTCATAATAGCTTCTGATGTTTTTTTCTGCGATAGCCTGGGCGCTTGCATGTTCCTGCTGCGCCTTATTGATAATTTTATCATCTATATCGGTGATGTTTCTCACGAACAAAACATCGTAACCTTTGTGGCGCAAATAGCGGCGGATCACATCAAAAATATAGAGGCTGCGCGCGTGGCCGATATGACAGTCGTCATAGACGGTCACCCCGCATGAATACATGCTCACCGCGCCCGCCTTCTGCGGCACAAAGAGTTCTTTCTTCCTCGTTAATGTATTATAAACAGAGAGTGGCATTATTTTTCTAACTTTTCCAGCCTGGTCCTTAATTCTTCTATCTGGCTCAACACCGGGTCAAGCACGTGCACATGATCAAGCTGTTCTTCGATTTTCTTGCCGTCCTGGCGGGCAAGCCGTCCGGGTACTCCCACCACCGTTGAATTTGCGGGAACATCCTTGATAACGACGGCGTTTGCGCCGACATAGGAATTATCTCCCACGGAAATATTGCCCAGTACTTTTGCGCCGGCGCCGATGGTGACATCGTGGCCGATAGTCGGGTGACGCTTGCCTTTTTCCTTGCCGGTACCTCCAAGGGTCACCCCCTGGTAGAGCGTGACATTATCGCCGACAATAGAAGTCTCACCGATGATGACCCCCATGCCGTGGTCGATAAAAACACCGTGACCGATGCGCGCACCCGGATGTATTTCTATGCCGGTAAGAAAACGCGCGAGCTGCGAAATGAAACGGGGTAAAAAGGGGATTTTTATCGTATGCAAGAAATGCGCGATACGGTAAAGCACCAGCGCCTGTACTCCCGAATAGAGCACAACAACTTCGAAGAGATTTTTTGCGGCGGGGTCACGGGCAAAAACCGCCCGCACCTCATTGCGGAAAAAAACCAGGACAATAAGCGCCCATAACAAAATAAAAAATAAAAAAATCATGATACCGTTCACGACAAAGCTCATTTTCTTCCTCCTCGTTTCTCAAGCAACACAACGCAATAGGCCGCAATGCCTTTGCCCGAATACGAAAGTATGCCTTCGGTGGTCTTTGCTTTGACCCCGACAAGGCCCTCTCGTATGCCGAGCAGACGCGAAAGGCTCGCCCGTATCGCACCATAATACTGCTGCATTTTGGGCGCGTCGGCAATAATAACGCAATCGATGTTAAGCGGCGAATACCGCTCTTTCTTCATGATCGATTTCACGCTTTGTAAAAAGTAAGTGCTCCTTTTATTTTTGAACGCCGGATCCGTATCCGGAAATAACTGGCCTATATCAGGCTTGGCAAGCGCACCGAGAAACGCGTCGCAGAGCGCATGCACAAGCACATCCGCGTCGGAATGGCCTTTTAATCCATATGCAAAAGGAATGGCCACTCCGCCAAGATACAACTGCCTGCCCTTCGCCAGCCTATGAATATCAAACCCTATCCCTACGCGCGCCTGTTTCATTTACGTTTTCCTTTATTTCGCAAAAATTTGTTAATCGCTTCGGCAAACACAAAATCTTCAGGGGTTGTTATTTTAATATTGAGCGGCGAACCTTCTACCAGGCCCACCCGCACGCCCATCTGTTCCACCAAAAAGGCATCATCAGGCGCCTGTTCATCCATAGTCTGCTCATACGCTTTTTTAATAATGTCACTGCGAAATACCTGGGGAGTCTGGATCTGCCAGAGCTGTTCCCGGCGCAATGTGGCGTCTACTTCGTTCGTGCCTGCGTCCACCCGTTTAATAGTCGAGCTCACCGGCAGCCCTACCACAACCGCCCCTATTGTCTTGGCCTTCTTAATTGCCGCATCAATGATGCGGCGCTCAATAAATGGCCGTGCGCCGTCGTGCACCAGGATAAAATCATAGCCATCGGTATGCTTAAGCCCGTTACGGACCGACTGCGCCCTGGTGGAGCCCCCTTCAACTATCTTTGTAATTTTCTTTATCTTGTGCTCATCAATTAACTGCGTAAGGCGCTCAATATTGTTCGCGCTAAAAACCACGATGAGGCCATCAATCAAGGGATGGGCACTGAGCTGCTTGAGCGTGTGAACAATAAGCGGCACCCCGCCGATTACATGAAACGGCTTGGCAAGCCGAGAACGCAGCCGCTCACCTACCCCTGCCGCAGCGACAATGGCCGCAACGCTCATTTTTCCTCATCTCCCGGCTTGGCAAAAATCATCTTGCCCGCCTGCGTCTGCAGCACTGACGTCACATGTACAGACAAAGTTTTTCCGATGAGCCTGCGGCCGTTTTCAACAACAACCATAGTACCATCTTCTAAATAACCGACCCCCTGGTTATGTTCTTTACCTTCTTTGATAACTTTGATCTCCATCTGCTCGCCGGGCAAGACTACCGCTTTGAGCGCGTTGGAGAGTTCATTAATATTTAAAATCTTCACCCCTTGCAAGGTGGCGATCCGGTTGAGGTTAAAATCAACGGTCACAACCTTTGCTTCCACCAGCTTTGCCAGACGCACGAGCTTTGCGTCAACCTCAGCGATATCGGGAAAATCCTCCTCCTCGATCGAAATGTTGATCTCGCGTTGGAGGGTATGCAAAATTTCCAAGCCGCGCCTTCCCCGCTGACGCTTAATCGAATCGGATGAATCCGCGATAGTTTGTAATTCTTTCAACACAAAACGCGGCACGACAAAACGCGCCTCAAGAAAATTGGTCTTGCATACGTCAAGGATCCTACCGTCAATAATGGCGCTTGTGTCTAAAATAACGGTCTCCGCAATCTCGCCCTGGCGCTTGAGCTTAATATAAGGAATGATGAGATTAAACTCATCCCTGCCCCGCAAGGCAAGCGCAGCGCCGAGATAGCAGAACGACAGCGACAATATCATTGTCGTCACTGAACGTACCGATTCCTCTATGGGAAAGAGCGTGAACGCGCTCGATATGATTTTTGCCATCAACAAACCAAGGATAAGACCGAACACCATACTCGATAAACCCCGCACCGAGACCCGGCGCATCAGCATCTCAAGCATAATGATCAATACGCCGAAACCGAGCCCTACCCATAAACCCACAATGCCTGAGCCGATGCCCAGACCGGTGCTGTATCCGATAAATAAACAGCCGATAACAAAAAATAATCGTACAAACAATAACGTTATCTGCATGCACCTACTCCTTTCTTGTGCTTCATAATGAATGATGGATGAAAAGAATGCGTATATATGAATGGGGGATAATTAATTTTCATCCGTTTGGCTTTTCCATAAAAATTTAAAAGCGTCCTTTGCCCGCTCAAAAGCGGAAAATGTAAGTTCGCCCGCCGCTTTTGCCTTATCTGCGGCATTTCCTTTGGGGATAATGGCTTTCTTAAAACCTAATTTCTCTGCCTCTTTGATGCGTAACGACAAATTCACCACCGAACGGATCTCGCCGCCCAGCCCTATCTCTCCGAGCACGATAAAATCTTTCGCAAGAGGCTTATCATAGAGGCTTGACGCGATTGCCGTGGCAATCGCAAGGTCGAGCGCTGGGTCGTCAACGGTAATACCTCCAACAACGTTGACAAAAATGTCTTTATCTTCCAAGCGCATGCCGCAGCGTTTTTCAAGGACGGCAACCAATAAAGTAAGCCGGTTGTAATCGAGCCCCTGGGTCTTTCTGCAGGCCGTGCCAAAACCTGCCTTGGTAACCAATGCCTGCACTTCGATCAAAAGAGGCCGCGTCCCCTCAATCGTGGCGCAGATAACGCTGCCGGAAACCCCCGGATTTCTCTCCGCAAGAAAATATTCTGACGGATTCTTGACTTCCAAGAGGCCGCGATCGGACATTTCAAAGACGCCGACTTCATTGGTCGAGCCGAAACGGTTCTTGACGGCGCGCAGCATCCGGTAATGCGAAAAACGGTCTCCCTCAAAATACAACACCGTATCGACGATATGTTCGAGGACCCGCGGCCCGGCAATGGTGCCTTCCTTGGTGACGTGGCCGATGATAAACATCGACACCGCCTTTTGTTTGGCAAATTGCATCAAAATATTGGCGCACTCCCTGACCTGCGAAACGCTGCCGGGGCTGGAGCTCACCTGGTCGGTAAAGATCACCTGGATCGAATCGATGATAACGACGCGCGCCTTCACTTTCTCGATTGCTTCAAAAATCCCCTCCAGATTGGTGATGTTGGCGATAAAAAAATTGTCGTTGGTGCCGCACGAAAGCCTGTCGGCGCGCATTTTTGTCTGGCGCGTTGACTCTTCCGCGCTGATATAGAGAACCGACATGCCCTGGCTCAAACGATGCGACATCTGCAACGCGAGTGTTGATTTTCCGATACCCGGGTCGCCGCCGATTAACACAATGGAACCCACGACAACGCCGCCGCCCAGGACACGATCCAATTCACCGATGCTGGTTGTCCAGCGGTTTTCTTTCTCTCCGCCGACGTCTTTAAGGAGCACGGGTGGCTGATAGAGTGTCGCCGACTGAGAACGCGAGCCTTCCGGGACTATCGGCTCTTCGGCAAACGTACTCCAGCTGTTACAGTCAGGGCAACGGCCGAGCCACTTCGGCGACTGCGAGCCGCACTCCTGGCAAACAAACATTGTTTTTGTTTTCGTCTTCACGACCATTACTTTTCCTTCGGCCGGTACAGGATCTTCCACGGGTTCTTCTTTAAATCCTGGAACATCTCATCGATATTATTGTAAAGGCTCTCGTCATAAAAAAGCTTACCGATGGTACCCTTGCCCTGATTGATATTCTCCATTGTCCTGTTGATTGAGAGCAGCGTCACATCAAGGGTGTCCGATGTCTTCGAAATCGAATCAAGCGTATCGTTGAATTTTACGAGGCTCACTTTCAATTCGCTGATGGTGTCGCTGACCTCAAGGGCAATTTTTCTGCTTAAATCAGTCAGTTCCTGGATGGCAATAGGATCCTCGCCTTTGATAATCGAACCTTCATTCAATAAATTATCCTGTTCGTTGCCGGGGATAATCTCGATATATTTTTCGCCGAGTAAACCCAGCATATTCACCCATATGCGCGAATCAATGGGAATGCGCGCGTCCTTGCGCACCCAGACCTGGATCAGAACCCGCGGCCTCTTGTTTACATCATCATAGGTAACCTCAATATTTTTTACCTCTCCGACCTCGACACCGGAGAGCCGCACCGGAGCGTTGACATTAACGCCGTTGGCGAAACTAAAGGAAACCTTAAACATGTAGCCGGGGTTAATCAAACGGAAATCCCCGATCATCAGCACAAAGAAAACAAGGATCAACAAACCGATAAAAACAAAAATCCCTACTTTCAATTCTAATCGTGAGGTCTCAGCCATTTTTTCTCCTCTGAATCCGGCGACGGATACTTAGTGTGATTTTTCCTGGTCGGTGATCGGCCCATGCGCCGCACCGGTAATAAATTGATTCACATAAGGATCGCGCGAAGACCGTATCTCATCAGGGCTGCCTTCGGCGATAATCTTTCCGTTATAGAGCATTGCAATCTTATCCGCAATTTTATAGGCGCTGCGCATATCGTGCGTAACAACAATAGAGGTCACTTTAAGCCGGTCGTGCAACTCATCAATCAAATCATTAATGGCGTCGGCGGTGATGGGGTCAACTCCCGTTGTCGGTTCATCATAGAGGATAATCTGGGGCCGCACGCACAAAGCGCGCGCAAGGGCGACCCTTTTTTTCATGCCTCCGCTTAACTCTGAGGGCATTTTGTCCTC
>Ga0265297_10008299_pt1 | contig 13901 bp, 15 predicted proteins | sample Munlanlwell13791_FD_192502 | JGI IMG/M metagenome (GOLD analysis project Ga0265297, IMG submission 192502) | Leachate microbial communities from a municipal landfill in Southern Ontario, Canada - Leachate well 137-91 | ecosystem: Engineered > Solid waste > Landfill > Unclassified | place... | reverse complement strand
GTGTGTTTTTGTAATCAAGGAGGTTTAAATGATATTTGGTAAGACTAAATTAGAGTTACGGGTCGGTATATTTGTTTTCATAGGCTTGGTGATCCTGGTCATTTTTATCTTATCTATTGGCGGGTTTAAGACCTGGAGTTCGGGCTATCATATCAATATTAACTTTAATTTCGTCAACGGAATAAAGGTCGGGGCGCCGGTGCGCTTTGCCGGAGTAGACGTCGGAGAAGTAAAGAAGATCAAACTGGAGTTTCTCCCTGATGAGAACCGTTCAAATGTGGGCCTGGACGTCTGGGTCAGGAACATTATTAAGATCCCTTCCGATTCTTCTGTCTGGGTCAATACTCTGGGGCTTTTGGGCGAGAAATACGTAGAAATAATGCCGGGTACCGATTATTCCCATTCGCTTAAGAACGGTGATTGCCTGACCGGAGTCGACCCCCTGCCGATACATCAGATATTCAACAACGCTGAAAATATCCTGAGTAATTTAAATGACGGTATTGCCAGGATAAAGAACAAAGAGGGTTCCCTGGGGAAATTCATTTATGACGATGCGATCTATAATGAAATGCAGGCCTTTGTGGCTGATGTGCGTAAAAATCCCTGGAAGCTGTTTATTAAGGCCAAAGAAAAGAAATAATGCGGACTAAATCAATATTTACTTGCGCCGCCTGCGGGTATCAATCCCCGAAATGGCTGGGAAAATGCCCTGATTGCAATAGCTGGAATTCTTTCAGCGAGGAAGAATATACCGCTCCTGCCTCCGGCTCCAGGGAAAGGGTGTCTTTATATAAAGACGGACCGGTGCTCTTAAAAGATGTGGTGGCCAGAGATGAGGACAGGTTAAAGACTAATATCCGTGAGTTGGACCGGGTTTTAGGCGGCGGGATCGTTAAGGGGTCGGTGGTCTTGATCGGAGGAGACCCGGGAGTAGGAAAATCCACGATCTCCCTGCAAGTCTCAAACCATCTGACCAGGCAGGGTATAGGGGTCCTTTATGTAAGCGGTGAAGAATCCGTAGCCCAGACGAAGCTGCGCGCAAAGCGTTTAGGTGAACCCGGTTCGGATAATCTTTATATCGTAAATCAAACAGACCTGTCCTTAATCGTCGAATACATCAAGAAACTCAAACCCCAGGTAGTAGTAATCGATTCTATACAGGTTATTTTTGATCCTGCGATAAGTTCTTCTCCGGGAAGCGTCAGCCAGGTAAGAGAGTGCGCCGGTCTGCTCACACAGCTGGCCAAGACCACAGGCACATCAATTTTTATTATCGGCCATGTTACCAAAGAAGGGGCCCTGGCCGGCCCGCGCGTCCTGGAGCATATTGTCGATACTGTGTTGTATTTTGAGGGGGACCGTTTCGCCTTATACAGGATACTGCGGGCGGTAAAGAACAGGTTTGGCTCAACCAATGAAATCGGGGTATTTGAAATGGGCCCCGAGGGGTTAAAAGAGGTGAAGAACCCCTCGGAGATTTTTCTTTCCGAAAGGCCGAACAATGTTTCCGGTTCAATCGTTACTTCCATATTAGAAGGGACACGTCCTCTTTTAGTAGAGATACAATCCCTGGTTTCAAGAAGCAGTTTTGGCTATGCCAGGCGAAGGGCGCAAGGGTTTGATTTTAACCGCCTTTCTTTACTGGTAGCTGTTTTGGAGAAACGCATGGGGCTGGCGCTTGAAGCGGAAGATATCTTTATTAATGTGACAGGAGGGATAAAGATTGAAGACCCGGCGGCGGATTTGGCGGTCTGCGCGGTAATTACCTCCAGTTTCCGTGAGCAGGTGGTTATGCCGCAGGCTGTGGTTTTAGGAGAGGTAGGCTTATCAGGAGAGATCCGGAGTATTTCACAGGTGCTCACGCGTATAAATGAAGCGGAAAAACTGGGTTTTAAACATTGCATATTGCCCGGCAATAGCTGTAAAAACCTTAAACTTAATAAGCCGGATATGCAAATTATCCCCGTTTCTACTTTAAAAGAGGCATTGGATATTATTTTAGGTTTATCTGTCAATCAACAGGGCACCCGTGCTTAAAGGTAGGCACGGTGTATCCTTGTGGATTAACACCCGGCCCGAAAGGAAGTGGCCGGTGTACCCTTGTGGGTAAGGAGGCAAAGAAATGAATTTATTATTAATACGGTTTTTATTTATTCTAAGCGGCATGGCTATTGGGTATCAGACAGGAGCCCCGGAAAGGACTAATTTTATTGCCATGGCAATCGGGGGAGTTTTGGCTTTAGTATTGATTCTTTTAGAAGCAGGCCTGCGTAAGGTTTCGGTAAGCGGTTTATCCAGCGCCGTATTCGGCCTGATCCTGGGCTTGATTATGGCTAATCTTTCCGGAGACGCCCTGAGCCTTTTTTACAGCGACCCGGTTATGCTTTCCAGGATCAGGGTAACGTTGACATTGGTTTTTTGTTATTTAGGCATGGTCGTGGCTTTGCGCGGCAAAGATGAATTTAATATTATCATTCCTTACGTGCGCCTGCGCCGCCAGGACCAATCCGGGGATGTCATACTCCTTGATACCAGTGTCATTATTGACGGCAGGATCGTTGATATTTGTAAAACACGCTTCCTGGGAGGAAAAGTTATTATTCCCAAATTTGTGCTCAGAGAGTTGCAGCAGATTGCCGATTCCACCGACCCGATTAAGCGCCAGAGGGGAAGGCGCGGTTTGGAGATATTGAATACCATACAGAAAGAATCGGGAATGGACATAACCATCCATGAACAGGATTTTGTCGAGACTTCGGAGGTTGACGCCAAATTAGTCATGTTAGCCAAGCTGCTTGAAGCCAAAATCCTTACCGTGGATTTTAATTTAAACCGCGTAGCCAGTATCCAGGGGATCAAAGTTTTGAATATCAATGAACTGGCCAATGCCTTAAAGCCCGTGGTTTTTCCCGGCGAAGAGATGCATATCAAGTTGATTAAGGAAGGCAAGGAGCATAATCAGGCGGTGGGCTATCTTGATGATGGGACAATGGTGGTAGTAGAAGATGCCCGCAGGTTAATCGGCCAGGATGTAAAAGCCCTGGTAACCTCAGTCCTGCAGACTCAGGCCGGCAGGATGATCTTTACTAAGATTACGAAATAATGCTCAGCGCGATTCTCTTGGCAGCCGGAAAAGGCAGGCGGCTTAATGCCGTAATGCCGAAACCTTTGGTAAGAATAGGAAATAAGCCGGCAATAATTTATTCCCTGAATAGTTTAAATAAGCATCCGGATATAGATGAAATTATTTTAGTGGTTAGTTCAACTAATCAAGGTAAGATAATTGAAGCTATAAGGAAATATCATTTTAAGAAAATAAAAGCCATTGTTTTCGGCGGCCTGCGCAGACAGGATTCGGTATATAACGGCCTTAAGGCAGTAAACAAAAAAAGTGATTGGGTATTAATCCATGATTCCGCGCGGCCGTTTATTGCCGGCAGATCTATTACAAAAGTTATAGCGGCTTCCGGCAAGAATGCCGCAGCAATTCTGGCAGTAAGGCCGAAAGCAACCATAAAATTATCCCGGCAGTTAAATATAGTCAGCCAAACCTTAAACAGGGATAAGCTCTGGGAAGCGCAGACTCCGCAGGTCTTTAAGAAAAGCCTTCTCCTTGAGGCCTATAAGAAATATTCTCAGGAAGATGTCACCGACGACGCTTCTTTAGTTGAGAGATTGGGCAAAAGGGTAAAGATAGTTGAAGGCGATTATGGCAATATTAAGATCACTACCGCCGAAGATTTATTGCTGGCGGATCTGATCGTTAAAAGGAAGATTTATGCAGTATAAAATCGGCATAGGTTATGATATCCACCGTTTGGTCTCAGGCAGGCCGTTACTTTTAGGAGGGGTAGAGATACCCTATAATAAAGGACTCTTGGGGCATTCTGACGGAGATGTATTGATCCATGCGCTTTGCGACGCTTTATTAGGCGCCATGGCGTTGGGGGATATCGGAGAGCATTTCCCCGATACTGATCTTAAATACAAGGGGATCGCCAGCAGCCAGCTCTTGAAGACAGTTAAAGAGCTTCTTGACAGCAAGGACTATGAGATTAATAATCTTGATGTGGTAGTTATTGCCCAGGCGCCGGCGCTTACGCCTTTTAAAAATAAAATGAAACAGGCTCTTTGTGCGCTGATGCATATCCGTGAAGACGCATTGAACATAAAGGCAAAAACAAATGAGGGGCTGGGGCCTATAGGCGACAATGAAGCCATTGCCTGTTACGCGGCAGCTTCTTTAGTTAAGGGAAAATGCAGGGGGTAATTATGGTTTACGTTATAAACATAATAATAATATTGGCAGTTCTTGTTGCGCTTAAACTTGCGTTTATCTCCATATTTTTTTATTCCGACATAAGAGCGGTGCAGAAAAGGGACCCTGCGGCGAAAAGTTTCTTAGAGGTAATCTTGCTTTATCAGGGGTTGCATGTTCTGATCGTCTATCGTATCGCCCATGTTCTATACCAGAGTCGTTTATTTCTTTTGGCCAGGGCATTATCGCAACTGGGGCGTTTCTTAACAGGAATTGAGATTCATCCGGGAGCCAGGATCGGCAAGCGTTTCTTTGTTGACCATGGCATGGGAGTAGTTATCGGAGAAACAACGATTATCGGCGACGATGTCCTGCTTTACCAGGGCTCGACCTTAGGGGGCACCGGAATTGTTAAGGGGAAACGCCACCCGACTATCGGCAATAATGTGGTTGTCGGAGCGGGAGCAAAAGTTTTAGGCAACATTACCATCGGAGACAATTCATATATCGGCGCCAACGCCGTAGTGATTAAGGACGTGCCGGCCAATTCCACGGTTGTGGGCGTGCCGGGCAGGATCACCAAGCAGGACGGCAAGAAGATGGATGTAAGCTTAGACCACGTGCATGTATTGGACCCGATTATGCAGACAATCGAAGAGCTGCAGGATAGGGTTAAGGATCTAGAGAAGAAGTAATTTTAGCAATCCGTTTTCATCTTCGCGGGTCCTGCCTGCCAATCCACCTCGCCGTGCTCTCCGCCTACGGCGGATGCGCGCGGCAAGGGCTTCGGCTTGGCAGTCACCCGCTATTAAGCTTCAAAACTAAAGTACTACTAAAATTATCATTGGAATTTTGATATGGAAAATAAAATCTTTATATATAATTCCCTTTCAAGGAAAAAAGAAGAACTCATCCCTTTAAAACCTCAAGAGATTAAGATGTATGTCTGCGGGCCTACGGTTTATGACCAGCCGCATATCGGCCATGCCCGCAGCGCCTATATTTTCGATGTGATCAGGAGGTATTTAATATACAGGGGATACAAGGTTAAATTTGTCAGGAACGTAACCGATGTTGATGATAAGATTATCGATAAAGCGCAAAAAGAGTTTAAGGGAGAGGACTTAAATGAGGCGGTTAAAAAAGTCTCCGTAAAGTATCTGGATCTTTACCATGAAGATATGAAGAGTTTGGGTATTCTTGAGCCGTCTGTTGAGCCTAAAGCAACCGAGTATGTTGATAAAGATAAACCCTTAATGCAGGAGTTTATAGGCCGGCTTATCAAGAATGATTGCGCTTATGTTTCCGAAGGGGATGTGTATTTTGATATTAAGAAAGCCAGGGATTACGGTAAATTATCTAATCAGGCGATAGATAAAATGGAGGCAGGTTCACGAATTGCTCCCGGCGAAAAAAAGAAAGACCCTCTTGATTTTGCTTTATGGAAAGCAGCAAAAGTTGGGGAGCCTTCATGGGATAGCCCCTGGGGAAAGGGTAGACCCGGTTGGCATATCGAGTGTTCTGTGATGAGCTCTGATATTTTAGGTGACGAATTTGATATTCATGGCGGCGGCCTGGACCTTATTTTTCCCCACCATGAAAATGAAATAGCTCAGTCCGAAGGCGCGGGCAAGAAATTCGCCCGTTACTGGATACACCACGGCCTGCTTACTATTAACGGCCAGAAGATGTCCAAGTCGCTGGGGAATTTCATAACCGTAAAAGATTTCCTGAAGAAATATAAGAATGCCGATCTGTTAAAAATGCTGTTTTTATCCACTCATCATTCCCATCCGGTTGATTATACTGATGAGAAAATTCAAGAGGCCAAGCAGGCCTTAGATAGGATTTCCATCTTGTGGGGTAAAATCGGCGGGCCGATCGATAAGAAGTTTACTGGTAAAACTCCTGAAGAATTAGAAGACGTAAAAAAGAAGTTTATTAGTGCAATGGATGATAATTTTAATACTCCTCAGGGCTTGGCAGCCATTTTTGAATTAGTGAGTATTACAAATAAGAAACTTGATAATCAGGAATTTGTATCAGCATCCAGAGATATATTATTAGAATTAACACAACTATTTGGTTTAAGCGTAAGCCCAAGTGTAAATGTAGACGCGTTTTCTCTTAAACTAGATTTGCCTGATGTGGAAATATTAATTCAAGCAAGAAATGAGGCGCGAAAGAATAAAGATTTCAATAAATCAGACGAAATTAGAAAAGAATTGGAAGCTAAAGGTATTATCTTAGAAGATACTAAAGAAGGAACAGCTTGGAGAAGGAAATTATAGCGGATGGCTTGGCTTGTTTCTAAGCAGGGCGTTTGCAGGCCGAGCGGGCAAGGTTACCCGGCTATATACGAAGTAGGTAGAGCGAGGCCGAAACCCGAGCGAAGTTTGACACGCCGGGGCAAACGAGCGTCCCTGCGAGAAACAAGGCAAGACATGCGCTATGGGCAGGACCCGCGTAAGATATCGATATGAAAAGTAAATTCATCACATTTGAAGGTTCCGAAGGCTGCGGCAAGAGCACGCAGTCAGAGATGCTCTACCGGTATCTAAAATCCAAAGGTTTAAAGGTAGTTTATCTGCGCGAACCCGGAGGAGTTAAATTAAGCGAGAAGATCCGGGATCTGCTGCTTGATCCCTGTAGTAAGATATCTCCTGAAGCAGAAACGCTGCTTTACATGGCTGCCCGCGCACAGGTGGTAAGAGATATTATCAAACCGGCGCTTGAATCCGGCAAGATTGTTATCTGCGACCGTTTCCTGGATTCTACAATTGCTTATCAGGGGTTTGGCTTAGGGATAGATATAGGCATGATTAAAACTATAGGAAATTTCGCGACTTTAGGTATAAAACCAAACCTTACTTTCTTCCTGGACCTGCCCGTAAAGAAAGGGCTTAAACTCCGTTGTAACTGTAAAGACCGTATTGAACAGCGCTCGTTTAAATATCATGAAATGGTAAGGAAGGGGTATTTGAAACTTGCCAAGCTTGAGCCGCGACGCATCAAAATAGTCAGAGTAGAGGCCGATAAATCAGCAACTCAAGATAACATTAGAAGGTTAGCCGATGCGCTTTAGCGATATCCTGGGGCATGAAAAACCGCTGAATATAATAAATGCTTATATAGAAAATTCCTCTTTTTCCGGCGGCTATATTTTTAGCGGCCCGGAAGGTATCGGCAAGAAGGCGGTTGCTAAAATAATTGCCCAGAAATTGAATTGCACTGCAGGAGAAAACAGGCCATGCGGGGCCTGCAGCTCATGTTTAAAGACGGAAAAGCTGCAGCATCCGGATTTGCATATTATCGAAAGCGATACTTCGCAAATTAAGATTGAAGATATCCGCTCCCTGCAGCGGGAGGCAAACTTCCGGCCGTATGAAGGCGCGATGAAGGTTTTTATTATCGATGAGGCGCATAAGCTCAACCCGGAGGCGGCAAATTCTTTGCTTAAAGTGCTGGAGGAGCCCCCTGCCGGGAGTTTAATTATTTTAATTACGCATAAGCCGCAGAACATCTTTAAGACCGTGCTTTCGCGCTGTAAGGTTATAAGGTTTTCTCCTTTGCCAATAACTTCGCTTGAGGATGTTTTGATCAGTAAGTATTTTATCGATAAGCTCCCCGCGCATTTTATCAGCTTTTATGCCGAGGGCAGGCTGGGCCTGGCGCTTAAACTAAAGGATTCAAAGATATTTGAGGAGAAGAACAGGATATTTGATTCTTTGGCGCTTGCCGGCAGGCCGCTTGACCGTAATTTGACAGGCCAGAATAAAGAGCAGCTGCGCGGATATTTAAACCTGCTGGCCTCCTGGTTCAGGGATATATATTTGCTTAAGGCCGGTATTCCGGAAGCAGGGTTAATGCATTTAGACCGTAAGAATGATTTATTAAGGCAGACGCGCGAATTGACTTTTAAGCAGCTTGACGCTATATTGACGGCGGTTTCGGAAAGCATGTTTTATTTGGAGAAGAATATTAACAGCAAATTACTTTTGCACAACTTAGGAGCGCAGCTATGGAAGGCATGATCTTGGTGCAGCTTAGGAATTCCGGGCAGATACAGTTTTATCATGCCGGAAATTTAACTTTAAAGACTGGGGATTGTGTAATTGTCGAGCATGACAGGGGCCTGGATTATGGATGCGTTATCCAGCCGCTCCAGGCGCATTGCTGCGCTGAAAATAACCCCAAAGAACCGCCGAAGAAAATAATCCGCCTGGCGCGGGAAAGCGATCTGAAGCAGGTAGAAGATAATTGCGTAAAAGCCAGGGATGCATTTAGCGCCTGCGAAAAGAAGATAGCTGAGCATAAACTGGATATGAAGCTGGTTAAGGCGGAATATTCTTTTGACCGCTCCAAGATATTGTTTTACTTCACTTCAGACGGCCGCGTGGATTTCCGCAACCTGGTTAAGGACCTGGCAAAGATATTTAAGGCGCGTATTGAATTAAGGCAGATCGGGGTAAGGGATGAAGCCAGGCTTTTCGGCGGTTATGGCTCATGCGGCAGGGAGCTTTGCTGTAAAAGGTTCCTGAAAGATTTTGAGCCGGTAACAATAAAGATGGCAAAAGAAGAGGGGCTGTCGCTTAACCCTCCGAAAATATCCGGCTTATGCGGCCGGCTTATGTGCTGTCTTTCTTACGAATACGAGACTTACAAGCTGCTTTCAAAAGGCCTGCCCCGGGAAGGTGAACATTTAAATACAGAGCAGGGTAAGGGAAAGGTCATCAATGTTAATGTTTTTAAACGGGTGGTTACTGTCCAGCTTGATGAAGGCGGATTTTTAGAGGTAAGCTATAAGGAAAAAGAGTATGGCAAATAAGTTTTATATTACTACCCCCATTTATTATGTAAACGCCTCCCCGCATATCGGCCATTCTTATACTACTATTGCCGCGGATGTTTTGAGCAGGTTTAAACGCCGGGTTTTAGGAAAAGAGAATGTGCGTTTCCTCACCGGAACCGATGAGCACGGACAGAAGATCCAGAAGGCCGCAGACAGCGCCAAGTTATCCGCGCAGGATTTTGTGGACCGGACCAGCCTGCAATTCAGGGATCTCTGGAAATCTTTAAATGTTTCTTATGATGATTTTATCCGCACCACCGAAGAGCGCCATGTAAAAACCGTGCAAAAAGCCCTGGAGATTCTTTTCAAAAAGGGCGATATCTACGAAGGTAAGTATGAGGGGTTATATTGTACTCCTTGCGAAACATTTTGGCTCGAATCGCAGGCAATAGGCGGCCTATGCCCGGATTGCCAAAGGCCGGTTGAACGTATTGTTGAGGGCAATTATTTCTTTAAATTATCAAAATATCAGGATTGGCTTCTGGAGTTTCTTAAAAAGAATCAGGATTTTATCAAGCCCGCCAGCCGTTATGAAGAGACTTTGAGGTTCCTGGAATTGAACAAATTAAATGACTTGTGTATTTCCCGGCCCAAGGAAAGGCTTAGCTGGGGCATACCTTTGCCTTTTGCTACGGAGCATGTGACCTATGTCTGGTTTGACGCCCTGATTAATTATATCAGCGCGGTTGGTGAATTTGACAGCCAGGATAATTATCAGTCTGAATGGTGGCCGGCAGATCTGCATTTGATGGCCAAAGATATTTTAAGGCAGCATACAGTTTATTGGCCGATTATGCTGCATGCTTTAAATATCAAGCTTCCCAGGGCGGTCTTTGCCCACGGCTGGTGGATGATCAATGAAGACAAAATGTCAAAATCGCGCGGTAACGCGGTTAACCCGCTTGAAATGATAGAGAAATATGGCCTGGATGCTTACAGGTATTTTCTCCTCCGGGATGTGCCGTTTGGCTTAGACGGGAATTTTTCAGAGGAGGGGATAATTAAGCGTTACAACAGCGATCTGGCAAATGACCTGGGGAACTTGGTTTATCGTACCTTGACCATGGTTGAGAAGTATTTTGATGGCAATATTCCGAGCGTGGATTTTAATAAGCCTGAAAACAGGCAGAAGGCTGCCGGAATTTTAACTAAAATCCAGCAGTTGGAGGCAAGGGTCCATTCAGCTTTGGATGGGCAGAATTTTAGTTTGGCTCTGGAAGCTATCTGGGAATTGATTGCTATGGCTAACAAGCATGTTGAAGAAACCAAGCCCTGGAATCTGGCCAAAGAAAATAAACAGGAAGAGTTGAAAGAATTTATCAGGCTATTAGTCGATGTCATTAGATCGGTAGCCAGGCAGCTGGAAATTTTTATTCCTCAGACCGCTTTGTCGATTCAGGAACAGTTCGGGGAGGATAAAATAAAAAAAGGCAACCCATTATTCCCGCGCATTGAAACCAGGAAGAAGTAATCCCATATCAAATGTTAGTTGATACCCATTGCCATCTTGATTTTGAGCAATTTTCACCGGATCGCCAGGCGGTTATCCAGCGCGCCTTGGATGCCGGGGTGGGCTGTTTTGTGAATATCGGATCAACCTTGGATTCATCAAAGGCGGCTTGCGCGTTGGCCGCAAAATACAGCCAGGTTTATGCCGGCGTGGGAGTGCATCCGCATGATGCGGACGGATTTAATCAGGAAACGGAAACTAAATTAAGGGAATTGGCTTTAGGGAAAAAAGTTGTGGCTATCGGAGAGACCGGTTTGGATTATTACCGTAATCTTTCTTCCGAAGCGAATCAGCTGAACGCCTTTGGCAAGCAGATCCAGTTAGCCAAAGATTTAAACCTGCCGTTGGTAGTGCACAGCCGACAGGCAGAAGCGCAGGCTATCCGGGTATTAAAAGCTGCTATGCCTGTGCGGGCGCTGATACACTGTTTTTCAGGAGATGAAATTTTTTTAAAAGAATGTTTAGGTTTAGGTTTTTTTATTTCTTTTACCTGCAATATTACCTATAAAAAGGCTCAAGGCCTAAGGGATATGGTTAAGCTTACGTCGATTGACAGGTTGATGCTTGAAACCGACGCGCCGTATTTATCTCCCGAAGGTTTTCGCGGAAAGCGTAATGAGCCAATGCGGATAAAATTACTGGCTGAGGCAGTAAGTTTGATTAAGGGGATCAGTTTTGAAGAGACCGCGGATAGGACAACTAAAAACGCCAGGGAGTTTTTTAAGTTAGGATGAGCGCGCAGATTTCAGTAGTTAAGTGTAATGGTTATGAGTCGCCTGTTGTAGAGCAGGCAGTCAGGAGCGCGGTTAATCTTCTGGGCGGTATAACCTTTTTTGTCAAGCCGGGCTCCCGCGTATTGGTCAAACCTAACCTTTTGATGTCTAAGGGCCCGGAACACGCGATTACTACGCATCCGCAGGTGGTTAGCTCAGTTATCCATATTTTAAAAGAGATTAATTGCCGGGTTATTATCGGCGACGGCCCAAGCGTCTGGGGCAAGTATATAGAAAACCTTGATGAAGTTTATGAAATTACAGGGATAAAGAAAGTCGCGCATGATGAAGGGGTACAGCTGGTTAGTTTTGATAAGCGCAGGATGCGCGATAAATTCCCGCTTACTGCCTGGCTTGATGAGTGTGATTATCTGGTCAACTTGCCTAAATTTAAAACCCATCAGCTTACTTTGATTACCGGAGCGATTAAGAATCTTTTTGGTTTGGTTTCAGGCACATATAAAACCGAACTGCATAAGAATTATTTTAAGCCGGATGAATTCGCCAGGATCGTGGTGGATATATACCAGGAGGCAAAGCCCGTTTTAACGATTATTGACGGAGTGTTGGCCATGGAAGGCGACGGCCCGGGCTCAAGCGGCTTGCCGCGTCCGCTTAATCTTTTACTGGCTGGTTCTGATTGCGTGGCTTTAGATACGGTTATGGCTAAGATAATGGGCATTAAGAACCAGGAGGTTTTATCTACTAAAGAAGCGGCTCGGCGTGGTTTAGGCGAGGGGGAGCTTGATAGGATTAAAATAGAGGGGGAGGATATTGATAGGCTGGATATCCCCGCGTTTATATTGCCGCAGGCAGCAAAGGTAAGCAATTTACCGGAGGCCGTTAAAACAATACTTAAATCATTAATTAAATATTATCCTTATTCTTCGCGTTTAAAATGCACGCGCTGCGGCCATTGCGTAAATATCTGCCCGAGAAAATGCATCGTGCTTAAAAAGAGGGGAATAGTTTTTAATTATAAACAATGCATTGCCTGTTTCTGCTGCCAGGAGGGATGCCCTTCTGCGGCAATCGGCTTGAAAAAGAGCCTCTTGGCTAAATTAATAGGGTTATAAATATGAATATTCGCACAATAGATTGGAAAAATAATAGTGTTAGGATTATTGATCAGACTAAATTGCCGCAGAAGCTGGTTTATATCGATATCGGTCGGCTTGAGGGTTTATGCCGGGCGATAAAGATATTGCAGGTGCGCGGCGCCCCGGCCTTAGGCGCGGCAGCTGCTTTGGGGGTGTATTTGGGAATAAGAAATTACCCGGGTTCTGATTGGCCCGGTTTTAGCCGTAAGTTAAAGGCGGTGGCAAAATATATCGCCGGCTCCCGGCCGACAGCCAGGAACCTTTTTTGGGGTATTGAAAGGGCCTGCGCCGTTGCCCTAAAGAATAATAAGCAACCTATCTCTAAGATTAAGCGGATAATCCTGGCTGAAGGAAAAAAGATTATGCGGGAAGATGCTTCCTCTTGCCGTAAGATCGGTTTTTATGGCGCTAAATTGCTTAAGCATAACAGCAGGGTCTTGACAATCTGCAATGCCGGGATATTGGCGACCATTGATTATGGCACTGCCCTGGGAGTTATATATTCTGCCTGCGCTCAAGGCAAGAAAATAAAAGTGTTCTCTTGCGAAACACGGCCCTTGTTGCAGGGCAGCAGGTTATCCGCCTGGGAGCTTAACAGGCAGGGGGTAGATATTACGATGATCGCCGATAATACCGCGGCGCACCTTATGGCCGAAGGAAAGGTGGATCTGGTAATTGCCGGAGCAGACCGTATTGCCGCAAACGGCGATTCAGCCAACAAGATCGGGACAAGCAACCTGGCAATCCTGTGTAAATATCATAAAATACCTTTTTATATCGCAGCGCCCATAAGCACCTTTGATTTCAGTATAAAAAGCGGCAAAGGTATTAAAATCGAAATGCGTAATTCAGGGGAGGTTACCAGGATCCTGCTTAAGAAAGAAATCGCCCCTCCCGGGGCCAATGTGCTCAACCCCGCTTTTGATGTTACCGCCAATCATTTGATCAGCGCTATTATCACGGATAAAGGGATTATCCGGCCGCCCTATATCAGGAATATCAGTAAAATCTTTAAGGGGAATAAATGCGTTTAAAAGAAATCGGAGAATTTGGTTTAATTAAAAGGTTTCAAAAACAAATTAAGACTGACCGCTCTGTTTTCAAGGCTGGCGGCGATGACTGCGCAGTTTTAAAACTGTCTGAATCCCATTATCAGTTATTTACCTGCGACATGATCATTGAGGGCGTGGATTTTACCAGCTCTGATAATCTGGAGGCTGTAGGGAGAAAGGCCCTGGGCTTATCCATAAGCGATATTGCCGCCTGCGGCGGTATTCCAAGGCATGCGGTAGTATCATTGGGGTTATCGAAGAATATGCCGGTTAGCCAGGTTGATCTTTTGGCCAAAGGGCTCTTTGGTCTGGCGAAGAAATATAAAATCAATATTGTCGGCGGGGATATCAGC
>Ga0265297_10008298_pt1 | contig 13903 bp, 16 predicted proteins | sample Munlanlwell13791_FD_192502 | JGI IMG/M metagenome (GOLD analysis project Ga0265297, IMG submission 192502) | Leachate microbial communities from a municipal landfill in Southern Ontario, Canada - Leachate well 137-91 | ecosystem: Engineered > Solid waste > Landfill > Unclassified | place... | reverse complement strand
GAAATTGCCCATGCCGCCCGCGGTAGAAGGTGTCTCCTTCCCGCTCCACGCGTCTGCGATACCCTGCACTCGCTCCTTCAACGAGTTGAACGCGTTCTCCAGCGCAGCGAACTGCTCTTCGCTCAGGAAGCTCTTCGCGATGGTCACCAACAATTCGCCGAGCCACGTGAAGAAGTCCACAAACACCGTCTTAATAGTGTCGATGATGGACGACATAGCCTCGCCGAGAGAGTCCAGCCAACCGCCCGTGCTTGCGAGCATTGCGTCGATTTGTGTGTTGCCTGTTGAGATGTTCTGTGGGAGTCCGGCTTGGAATCCAGGGACGCCAAGAAATCCGAGGACGCCTGGTATGCCCTTCTGCAATGCCTTCCACGGGATTACCGCTTCGCGTCTGTGTACGACTCCGGCGACTTCATCAGTAGGTCCCCAGCCAGTGAACTGTGAACCCGATTCAAATCCTCGTTGCCTAAGCCAATCTGCATATGATCCATCGTCTACCCAGCTATACACCCATTCAGGGATTGTCTTCAGTTGTTGATATGTGCTTAGGCTCGTATCTTTGATGAGTTCTTGGAGTTGGTTGTTGTTGCGCCATATCTCTTGTAACAGGTATCGGACGAATCCTCCGATTGCGTACGCTTCGTCTTCCATCCAGTCGAACTTAGCCAATCCCCATTCGGTTGCATAACCCGAGGCTTCATGCATCAAGTGCTGTATATCCGAGGACAGCCGAATGGTTTTTGGGTTGAAGTCTTCAAACTGACGCAAATGGGTATATTCATGCGCCCACAGCCATGGGATATTGGCATACTCATCCTTACCGTAAGTTATCCCGCCAGGTTGTGCGAAAGCATATTTCGCATCAGAAGGCAGGTCGCCCAATACCGCTTCCTGCCCGGCCCGTATCCCGTGCTTTACCGCCGCATTAACGTAGAGAGCCAGTTCTTCTGCAGTGCGCTGGTCTATGTTTTGCGCAGCTATTGAGCGCGCTCCATAAAGCAGAATGTCTTTAGCTCTGAATTGGTGCAACAAGTCTGTCAATGTTCCTTGGCCAGACAACAAAGCGTCGTGGACTGCTTTGGCTATGGTGTCATACACTTCTTGCTGACTGACATTGATTGACTCCAGGGCTTCCAGAGCATTAGCTACCCACTCTTCTGTTACACTAGCGCCATAGGGCACCGTAACGCCGCCGATGGTCTTTGTAGACAATGTAGTGGCCCCAGCCCACGTAGGGTCTTTGCCGCTTTGGAATCCAGGGACGCCAAGGAATTCTAACACTCCTGCGGGCCCTTTCTTCAACGCGGCGTACGGGATTACCGCCTCTTGCTTGTGGACCACGCCTGCAACTTCGTTCAGCGGTCCGGAGCCTGTCCAGGGAGTGCCGGACGCGAAGCTGCCACTCTTGATGTTGAGATAGTGCTGGATGAACTCGACGAAGGCCGCACCAAACACCTTCGGCGCACCCAGGAAAACAGACCATGCTTTCTGAGGGATGGTGGCCTCCGGAACCTCCAGAGTCTTGAGGTTCGCCATTCCTTGTGTTTTTAGCTCTTCGCTCAGTGCGTCTGCAAGCCCCTCGATGAGACCTTGAGCTAGGCCGGAAATGCCCGTAAACACCCATTTGCCAACTTCGAGTGCCACTGTCATAACCGCGACCCGTACTTCGACACTCGTGAGCTGTTGAGCTAGCCATATACCCAATTCTCCTGCCAATCGACCTATTGTTTCGCCGGCTTCAAACGAGAACTTGTAGACATCCTCTAGCGAAATGCTGATCGCCGGAATCGACAGGTTGACAGGCATCTCCGCAAGCTGTTGCTCCAACGAAAACAGGACGTTCTTCGCCCAATTCGCGTTCTTCGGATGCGCTTCTGGAGGTGCGAAACCAAGGTTCATATGCTCGGCGAACAGTCGCCGCGCCTCAGAACTGATCTCGTTGATTGACTTGCCTGCGTATTCGGGGTATTTCTCGATGAACGTCCGCCAGTAGTGCGCCACGGATGTCGCTGCGACCAGATCCCAATATTCCTGAGTCCCTTCCTTCGCTCCGGTTTTCTCAAGCAACGATTTGAAGAACGCCTGATTCAGTGGGTTCTCGAACTTATTGCCGGCCGCGGTGAACGAATGCATAAACTGCTCAATGCCCACATTCTCAGCAGTCATGATGGCTTTCACCATCTGATCCATACCGCCGATACCAGTGGCTTCAGCGAGCTTTCCTCCGCGACCGAACAGTCCACTCCATGCGTCTTTGACCCACTGCCAGATACTACTGACGGTATCCTTGATGCCTTGTTTTGTGGATTCCGGCAGAAGACTCATAAACACCGTACCGATGCCGATAGCTAGTCTCCACTTACCACCGGTAAGCAGAGTCAGTCCAATACCAGCAAGAGGGATAGACAGGTCAGAGAGTAGGGCTTCTTTGATTGCCTCTCCTATGCTGATTTCTCCAGCCTGGTATTCGGCTACGACCTCCATCACTGTTTTTGCGCCTTGACCTGCGGGAGTAGTGGCGAAGGCTTGAGCCAAGCGTTCCAATAGGGCCACGGTCTCCTCAGACAGCTCGAAGTCCGGGATCGAAATACCAGACAAAACTGTCTTGAGCTTCTCGTAGCTGTCTATCACGCTCTGCGGGACTGTCGGCCACTGAATATCGGGCATATCCGGCCATTGGAATGGCTCGACGATAGGCCAGGCAAACTCGGGTATGTCGGGCCACTGAAACGCACCTAGCTCAGGCCACTGCGGTGCGGGTATCTCCGGCCATGCAAACTGCGGTATGATCGGCCATTGGAACGGCTCAATTGCAGGCCATTCAAACCGCGGCAGCTCGGGCCATTTTAGTTCAGGTATGCCAGGCCATTCAAACGGCTTGACCGAAGGCCATGACCACTCCCCAAACAGCTTCATGATGTTGCCCATAATGGTCTTTATCCGCGCATACAACCGTTCAAGCGTATCCTCGAGCTTTTGCATCGGCTCGATAATAGACGTCGCTTCAGGTATCGAAGGCCAAGAAAACTCGGGGAACACAGGCCAGTCAAAGTCTGGTATATGAGGCCACTTGAACTCCGGCAGTGAAGGCCACTCGACGGCTTTCAATATCTCCGCTATGCTAGCAATACCGCCCGAGACCTTTTCCTTGATCTCCGTCAATCCCTCGAGCAAGGCCGATGTATCTATGTCTGGTAGAGCGGGCCAATCAACCCCGTCAATCGTCTCGTTGATAGTCGCAATCGTGCCCGATACAGTGCTTTTGATAGACTCCCAGCGTTGCGACCACGCTTCCATGCTTAGGTCGGGCAATTCAGGCCACTCAATCCCCTTGATTGTCTCTGACACCGAACCGATGGCATCTGATGTAATGGTTTTCATCGTGTTGAACCCGTCAACGAAGTCCTGTTTCTCAATTCCGGGGATGTCGGGCCACTTGACTCCCTTGATGGTTCCCCACACACTGCCTAGTGTGTCTAGCGCAGTGGTTTTGATATTGTCCCAGGTATTGCCCCACTTTTCAGTATCAATAGAAGGTAGATCTAGCTCGGAAACTGCATCCCAAGCAGTCTTTATCGCCACCGCAGCCGCGATGAACGCAAGTATTCCTATCGCAAAAGGCGATGTGGCAAGTGCGAACAACGCTCCAACGGCCACGACCGCCTTTACTGCTATTGCCGCCGCTGTGGCTATCATCCCGAACGCGACCACGCCTCCGAGCACAGCCGCGGCCAATGCCCCCCACTGGATGATTTGTCTTCGTTGCTTTTCGTCCAGCGTGCCGAACCACAACACCGCGTCGCGCAGGTTCTTCAACACTTCGGCCCAGACGGGCAAAAGCAAGACTCCGAAGTCCTCCGAGACGTTGCGTATTTCTGCACCCAGAGCCTTGGTCATGTTTGCGACCGAGTCGATAGTACGTGCCGCGTCGCCCTGGACCATCGTCGTTCGATCCATGATAAACTGCCAGCGTAGCATCATCTTTTCAGCGTCACTCATTGTTGCGACGTTGGCTTTGATTCCTTTCTCCAGTGCCCACGCCTCGAGAGTCGCCACGGAGAGGTCGATACCAAACCTTCTGAGAGGTTGTACCATGCCGACAATGCCGGATCTCAGTGCTTCAAATGCATCCTCGTCTGCGACGTTCCAGAAAGATCCCATATCCACCGCGAGAGTAGCCATTTCTTTAGCCATTTTCGCGGCCGCGTCAGCGTTCTTCAAAATCGGCTTGAGCATGGCTTGAGTGACACCCGCGTACTCGCGCATTTGGTGAGTCGAACGGCCCATAGCTTTGCCAGTGTCCTTCGCCCAAGCATTGATCTCCTTGGACATGTGCCCGAATGCTTGGTCAACGACGTTATCCAGCTCTTCCGCATCAGATGCGACTTTGATGAGGTATCCACCAGCAGTCCCTATCGCTGCAAGGGCGACAGTCGCGACAGCCGCGGCCTTGCGCGCAGACGCGGCGAATTTATCCAATTTCTGAACAGACCTATCGACCTTCTGGTCGAAGCCCGTTGTATTCGCGTTCATCCACAGGGTTAGTTCCCCTAGGTGCAGAGCCATGCGACCACCCCAACAAAACAGGGGCGCTATTTCTTGCGCCCCCGCTTCTTCTCAGCCTCTTTGCGAGCCTTTTCTTCCTCTTCGTGCTTGAATCGAAACCACTCGCCCCATTTCATGAACTGCTCAACGGTCATTTCAGAGGCGAGCGATTCCACATCCCATTCCCCGATGGTCTCCGCTATGTGGTAGAGGAGCTGCTCTTCGGGGTCTTTCCGGAGTTTTTTGCTATCTGCTCAGTATCCACGTTCATGAGTTTCATCGCAGCTGCTCCAAACGTGTCCACAAACCCACCTGCGGGCTGGTTTACCAAACTTTCGAAATCGTGTTCTCCGAAAATCTGTTCACCATCGGGAGTGTACGTGCAGTGGATAGTAGCCCATGCGAACAGCTGCGCGGTGTCGAGCTTTTCCGCGTCGCCTACCTGAGCCTTAGACTTCTGTAGAATCTGGCCTCGTTGCAGGACGGAAGGTTGTTTGACAATGAACGTCTCACCGTCGAATAGGACCTCTTCCTGCCTGAACTCTTTCTTTGCTCCGACAGTCTTGGCTCGGAGCTTGTCCTTCAGCGATACGACTTTCTCAGCCATGTCAATCTCCTTTCAGAATTGAGTGAAAAGTAGGGGCCTTGCGGCCCCGCGCACCTGCAGGATGCTTACGACCAGCTGAACCCGAACGACGCTTTTGCATCGCCGTCCAATACCAGGTTGATTGTGTCACTCTCCGCATCTGCTATCGCTCCCGAGTCCTCTGTAGACTCGACGCGGAACCAGCCCCTCCAAATGTCCGACCCTTTAGGGGTGTGCTCAACGAGCACCGCGTCTCTCGTGGCGTACGTGATGTTCACGACGAACACGTCTGCACCCGATGAGTGAGCCGCGAGATTTGTGCCGAACGCACCTCTGGGTGCGGTGATCTCATCCGTTGAAACTGAAATCGGGCCTAATATCTCGTTGTCGATCTTGATGTACTCACCGTTCGTCAGACCGTGGGAAGCCTCCATGTCGAACACTACAGGGTCAGATAGGTCGATCTCTTCAGCCGTGTTCTTCCCGCAGTCCGCCGCGTCCCAGAACCAAGGGATGTCGAAACCCGTGAGGGTCGCGGACACGTCCTTCAACGCGTACATCCTCCGGCGATAGCCCTCGTTGTTCTCATACGTGGTCTTGTCCAATAGGTCGGCGGACAGCGAGAACGAGTGCTCCCTAACTCCTGTCGCCTCGATTATGGGGAGGTAATTCCCGTCCACCGTCACGGCTCCACTAGGTGCTGAAGCCAGCGTCACCTTCCCAAACAGATAATTGATAGACGTTATCCCCGCCGCGGCAATCGGCGTTACGCCGTCATAAAACGTCGGCGTGACAGACCTGTCCCACACACGTTTAGTCGCGTCGGTAATCTGGTAGGTTGTACCAGATACAAGAGTCATGGCCTCACCCGAGAACATCGTAGAGGTGCCTGGTATCTTGATGGTTGTGTTATACGCAGCAGTTGCCATCTGATCACCTCCTAGACGGCGGACAACGCTCCGTCAGCCTGGAGTACGAAGGACATCTGTTCCTTGCCCGCGACGTCGCCGTTTTGCTCAAACGACTCAACCACGCATTGGCCCTTCACGCCGCTTGTTCCATCGGGTAGATACTGGACGTACAACGCCGTCCCGTTCTCCCAAGCACTCAAAATTGCCACTTGACCGTTCGTGTCAGTGCCGTCGTAATCGCCGGACGCGTTGATGCTCCAGTCTCTGAGACCAATCAAGCGGCTACGGAACCCGTCAGGATTGTCCATAAACGCGGTGTCATCCAACACCTCTCCTCCGCGGGAGAGAGAGGCATCATTAACACCTGCTACGGTGTAGTACGTCGCATCATCCGTAGACACACGAATTTTCTTTGTGTATGCAGCTTGTCCCAATTAAAATCACTCCTTCACATGAGAAAACCGCCCTACGTGGCGGTTTGTTTGAACCTGACCAACAGGTTGATTGCCCATATGGGATTGTTGTTCTCATCCGGGCCTACCCACACAGGCTCGGACTGCATCGGTAAAATGGGCCATAATCCAGTTGGGGAAGCCCCGTTCAGCGCGTTGTATATGCTCTGTGCGAAGTCTCGACTCTCCTTGTACGCCCCTCCGCGAACCAATATCTGGACAGTGGGCTGCCTGATGTTGTACGCGTGACCAAACACATGCTCGGGCGCGGGGCCTCCTGACGGCAGGATCCACGCGGATTTGACAGGGATGTGCGTAGACGGCGGCTTCATCGTCCCTACAAAAAGATTGGCACCCGACTTGTTGTAGGTGCCAACATTTTGATCATTGAGATATTTAGCTATCTCCTCATCAACCATCACATCACCCCTCTGGCGTCTCCGGATGAGGCCCTCTCATCGCGCCTTGGTTTGCATCAAACGCTTTTCGAGCGATTATCGTCACGTCGTGCTTGAAGGTTCCGGTCTGCTCCATCATCGGCTTCTCAAGATACTTGGCCTCTCCGCCTCCGGGATGGTGGTAGTCGGTTCTCTCGTGCTGGACGATGGCGTAGTCCTTCGCCTCTCCCCCGAAACCCTCTTCCACGATGATGTTGTTGCCCTTGTTCTCGGGCATAGCCACGTAACCCGACCCCTTCAACGCGCCCACGTCCACCGGCACGATCCTCTTAGCCGCGGTCATCACATTATTTGCCACGCCGTACAGCCCCGCGCCCACTGCTTGTTTAGCTCGCCCATTCGCCAGCTGTAGCTTGCGTTTGACATCAGGTAGCCCCGTGACGGTCATTGACATCTTCATACCCATCACCTACAGGTAGATCATTGAGTAGTCGTGCAGCCCTCTCTCGTCCACGTAGTTGGCGACCGCTTCGGGTTGCCGGGCCGTGTCGCCTAGAGTCACCTTATCCATGTGCGACACCGGCCCCACTAAGACGATCTGTTGCATGGACACAACTTCTTCACCCTGGACATTGGTGATGCGCTGAATTTTCCCGGTGATGCGGCAGGCGTGGCTTTTAGCCGTGCCATACGTCGGTTCGCCCGTCGAATAGTCGATGCCGGTCATGGGAGTGATTGTGATGGACTGTTTCAACTGCGCTTTTAGTTGCGGGTCCATTCAATCACCCCCAGAATCAAACATTCCGCGCTTGAACGCGGGCTGCGTCCGGCTTGTGTCTTCCTCTGCAGTCTCCTTGTCCGACTCGCTCCGCCCGCCTACCCAAATGGACGCGTTGGTAGCAGCTTGACGCCGCAGTTCAACCGCCCTGACTCGATAGGCTTGGGCGCGTTGCGACGCGGAAACGCTCAGACCCGCGTTGTTCGTATCAGCCAGCCTTGAGAACTTCGCGGCGATCGCATCACACAGGGTAGCCGCGCAGAGGTAGTCGTTTGAATACTCTGTCAGATAGTAGTCCACTTCCCCGTCTTGCAGCAGTTGGTCGTTCGTGTCCGTGTCGCCGACCAAGAACCTGATTCGGTCGCGCCGGTTCGTCAGGTCACCCTCGTACGTCCAGCTCATCTCGTCACCTCAATACGACGCGCCGAAATACTTGACCGATAGCGTGCCGTGCGCGCCGTCTACGGCAGGGTCAACCTCAACTCTGAGGTCTGTGTACGCGGTGGTGATGGTCTTGGTCTCGGTCGTGCCCGCAGTCACAGCGAATGATGTTTCGGCGGTCAGGGGAAAGGTCTCTCCGCCGTCCAGACTCCCCACGACTCGTACATTGAGGTCGTTGTCAGCCGCGGCGAATGACAGGTGTTTCGTCCGATACGCCACGCATCGCCATGTTCCCACCGCAGCCCAGTCATTACTTGTAGTGGTAATGTCGTCGAACTCATCCCACTCCGCCACTATCGGGGCTTGTATGATCCTCTGCATCAAGACACCCCCTTAGTAGGCGCTGCCTAACGAAATCTTGCGCCAACTAGCACTCGTTGCTTCAGTCTCGGCCACGCATACGTACAGGTTAGAGCTATCGACCCTAATCTCCCACTGCGTACCAGATGTGCAGTCAACGCCGTCCTCCAAGTGTTCTGCTCCGAATTCACCGTTTGCCATGTCGGTTTCAGTTGTGATAGCATTCCCCGCCGCGCCCTTCGTGCCCGCGGTGAATACTACAGTGTCATTGTCGCCGTCAGCCGCGCCCACGCCCTGCGTGTCGGATGCAGTGACCGCGGTTACTAGTGCAGTCACGGCTTCAGCCGCAGTGGCATCGGAACCCCCGGTAAGTGTGTCAGCCGCAAATGACCCGTTTGCCGCGTCGGTCGTGGTCGCAATGGCGTTTCCAACCGACCCATCTAGCGCGCCCGCGATATCACACCCGAAAGAAATAGCCGCATCCGTCGCCGCTGCGGTGATGTCATACGCTGTGTTTGAGTTGAACGCGGTTTCCAGCGCAGCTGCGGCCTGAGCGCCACTCGCACCGCCGGACACGTCTACCGCGACATTCCCCTCAGTCACAGAAGCGTCAGTGTCGAACTCGTATGTTTCGTCTCCAATGGTCACAATTTCACCGTCCGACACGCTATCCGTGAATGTCAGCGTGCCCGTTGCCTGTGTCTTTGTCCCGGCTGAAATGTCCACAGCGATATTGCCCCCGGCAACCGAAGCGTCAGCGTCGAGCTCATACACATCGACCCCGTTGATTGTCACTGTTTCCCCATCCGACACGGTACCCGAAACAATCAGCGTCCCTGACGCGGCAGCCGCGTTGACCGGGGTGCCTTCGGTTACCAGGTGATTGTGCAGGCTTGTGAAGCTCGCGTCGGTCAGCTCAGCCAAGTTCTCAGCGGTTACGGTGGCTTCAGCGTCCTTGCAGACCTGGTTGATTTCAGCCGCGGTAGCCTCGACCAATGTGCCGTCTAGATGCAGAGCATCAGTATCAACAGCTCCCAGCACCCGCTTGCCGCGGTCTTTTACTGTTACGCCCATTTACTCACCCCCAAGTATCTTCACTACGGCCTGATAGCTCATTTCAATCCCGTCCTCAGCGAGTTTCAACGAGATTTCCTTGGGCTTCAAACCCTTTTCGTGCAGTTGTTTGATTCTCTCTTCCAAGGCCAAGGAAGCGTCCTTTTGAGACGCCTCCTCGATAGCCTTTTCGATCTTGCGAAAGTCCTCTTCGTTTGCCGGTGGTCGCAGGTATCGCGCCTCGAGCAAAGCTCTGACGTTGCGCCAGCCTGAAGTATTAACAGGTTGGCCGTGTACTAGAAGCTCACCGTTGCCGCTGAACCCTTTCCCGACTATATACCAGTCGTTCATGCGACCACCCCGCTGAAGAAGTACCCAAGGTCCGGAGCAACAACCTTCATGTCGTACGCCAGCTCGCCCTCGACTCGCTCCGACTTCAGGTTTTCCATTCTGAACGTGCCGATGGTCACGCCGTACGCATTGCCAGCGCCGTAACCGGTCCACGCGAAGATATACCCCGCGGAAGGTTGCAGCAGTGACGGGCGAGGTGCCGCGTAACACAGTAGCGCGTTCTTGCCGAATACCTGGTCATACGCCTCTTCAGCGCCCTCGTTGTTCGTCGCATAGATCGCATCAGCAATAACAATGCGCTGAACTCCGAGAACCTGAGCGACCAGCTGAGGACTGATGTCCACCGCGGACTGGGTGTATTTGATACGCTCGATGATGTCGGAATGGTCCTTGAGCTTGTCCCACACCTCGCCGCCGATCATCAAAACGTTGGGTACGTAGCCAGTCGTTTTCTTCACGGCCCTCTTAGCGTTGGTTACATCACCAATGGGGTTGGAATTCGTATAGTCAGACCATACGGTGAAGTCTCCCCCACCAGTAACATCGGTGTCCCACACGCCAGTCTTGAAGAACGTGTCAGCGAACTGCCTGTCACGAGATAGCAGAAGCCTCTGCGTGACAAACTCCGTGGCATCACGATCTGGGTCCAGCGGGCTATCGTAGTTTCCACGGACCTGGTCGTCGATGTCCTTGTGGAACGCCCACACGTCGCAGTTGTAGGTGTCGGTTGAGAGCGTGTATCCACTACCCGCGGACTCCGTGGACGGTGCCCTCTTCTGGGCCTCATCCCTAAACCAGTCATTTTTGGTGTATTTGTGGTACGTGTCACTCTTCTTCGGAACGGGGACAACAGGGAACATATTCCCTGCGATATACTCCGATTCGCTCTGAACGTACGCAACCGAGATGTTGGTCAGCGGTCTGTTGATGTGAACGTCACTCGCGGTCGGCTGCGCCTTTCTAACCACTCCAAAAGCCATTCATATCACTCCTTCAAAAAACCGCCCTATGAGGCGGCTACTGAGCTCTCGCTGGTGCGCCGAGATTGATGAGGATCGACGCGGTTTCACCGCTGGTCGAATCCGCTAGTGCAATGCCCGCGATATAGACCGTGGTGTCACTACCGGGCTCGCAGAGTATCGCGTGCCCGTTTGCATTGGTGCTCACCAACTGACCCGCGGTCAGGTTCTCTTCGGTCACGAGCTTAGTCACGCCGATTGCCACAACCTCAGCGGCCTCACCCTCATCGGGGTCGTTCTGCAGCACGCCAATAGGAACGTCTGTGATTGCATCACACACGTTGATCGTGTTCTCGTCGGTCAACTTCACGAAATGAAACTGATAGTCTGACAGGTCTGCCGCGGCTACCAGTGTTGGGACTCTATAGGCCGGAGCCTCAAAAGCCATTCATATCACTCCTTTTGGGTAATAAAAAAGCACCCTTTACGGGTGCCTTCTGGCGATCAGTATGGGTTGTGTCTATCTCTCTGCCTTGTACTCAGCGTAGAGGTCAGGGTTCGCCTCGCAAGCCTTGTTGAAAGCCTGCTCCTTCGTCAACTTAGAGTCGGCCTTCTGCAACTCCTCAGCCTTCTTCTCGAGCTGGGAGTAAGCGTCGCTCGCATCCCCGCCGTCCTCGCCCTTGACCTTCATCAGCTCGCTATCCTCAAGTGCCTTGTTCGTAGCCTCGAGAATAGCCTCCAACTTGTCGTAGCCCTCAACCTTGGACAGCTTCCTCAGAACCGGCCCGAACTCGTCGGGCTTCATGTTGGGAAGGTTCGGGTAGGTCTTAGCCTTGGCGACGAACTCCGCGATTTCAGCCTTCTCGATCTGCTCGTTGAGTCGCTTCTCCAGCTCTGTGTTGCGCTTCTCGGTCTCCTCGATCCGCTTCCTCACATCCTCCGGCAGGTCTTCCTTCTTCTCGACCGGATCCTCTTTCTCGACCGACTCTTCTTTCTTGTCCAGCTCGGCCTGGATTACTTTGCGCTGCTCCTCCGGCAGCCCCTTCAGAATCTCATCCAGCGTCATTTTCTCGACCTCCTTACCCTCGGGGCTCCCGGTCCCGTCGGGTTCCTGTATAGCGTCCGACAGTTTCTTAGCGATGTCGGTCTCGCCCTCCATTGCGGCTTCCACCGCGGTTACAACTCCCTGCGCCCTGAGATACACGTCTGTGCCCTCTAGTTGAGGGATCAAAGGCTTCACAGCCTCGACAAACTGCACCGCAGACTGCATCATCAGTTCAACCGCGTTGTCGGGGTTTTCGTCGATGATGGACCTCACAGACGTGCTGAATGCGTCAGTAAGCTCCCACCATTCCCTGCGTGCGTCCTGCGAATCCCTCACTTGGTCGAATGTCATCGCGCCCTTCACGAAGTCTTTGACTCGCTCAACGAGCGATTTCGACTTGTCGCGCTTGAACAGGACGACATGAGCCAGCGGGTTCGCACCTTTGTCCACCAGCGACCCCTCCTCGATTTCTAGCTCCTTTAGCTTTGTAGCCATCAACTCACCTCCTCTCGCTTAGCTCTGCCACCGATCGAAAACATGGAATATTCACCGCTTTTGACCTTCTCCCATACGTCGAGGTCGTCAATTTTGTACCCGACCCACCAGCCAACAGGAAGAGTGCCTTCGGGGATCCCAAGAGCCTCTTGCTTCTCCTTGGTGAATACCATCGACTCGACGAGACGGCCCACACCTACTTTCCGGTGCATCTCACCAGACTTGCGGGCGTAGATGTTGTAGTCGTACGCGGCCTTCTCGAGGTCTTGTTCGTCAATCAGGTCGCCCTGTGTGTCCTCGATCTGGGTGCCGTCCTTGTCGTACGCGACGGACAGCCAGCCGAAGACGAGTTGTTGCTCCTGGTCAACCTTCTTCACCTCGAAGTCCCGTCTCCACGTCGTGTCGGACTTCTTGCGCCAGTTCCCGTCAGAGTCCTGGGAGTATCCCGCGTTCTCCACGGCCCCCCAGGCGACCTGGAAGGCCACGTTCTCCTTGTGCCCCTCGTCCATCGCGGAGTTGAACGCCTCCCTGAAGATACTCTGCGCCTTCGCGGGAAGGGCTTCCCTCACCGACTTGGGTAGGTCTGAGTTGCTGTCGTAAGGCATCTAGTCACCTCTCTTCTTGCACGCGTAATCCTGCGATATCACGAGTTTGACCAATTCTGATCAATCGTCTGAAATGTATAAACATACGAAAACCGCGAGTATGAACCCGCGGTGTCGTAATCTGAGTTATTCGGCTGTCAGTGAAATTGGCACGGTTTGACTATTGGCACAAAGTGTGCATTTGCCCAGCTAAACGGCGCGTAATCTTTATTATGTAGACTCGCGTGTAAATAACTGGCTTTTGACCATTGCACTCCACATCGACACTGTGCCCCACACAGTGAACGCGACCAATACGAACGGGCGTAGCCAGCGCAGCTCGACTCTAATCATGTCATTGGCCGCACCCCACATGAGAGAAGGCCATGCCCACCAAGCAATGCGAACATCCATCACAGGCTTGCCATTTACCATGCGAACTCGCCCTAGTGTGACGCCGTCAGTCATATATAGCCCCCCGCCTACGAGCAAGCCGGTGCGCTCGCTCTAGTTGCTCAATAGTCAATCCCTTTCGGCTCATTTCATACCTCCTGTTTCATGTAGACGCGTTAACATTGGCGCGTGAACTCACACGAAGCCTGGCAACTGGCGTTACAACCAAACTTCGGTTCCTCCACCAGCTTCAAACCCTCACTGGTCAGTTTGACTTCTTGGGCATAGCCACACTCACAAAACACCTCGTGCTTGAACACCTTGGGTTGGCTCAACTCTTCCACCCAATACTGTGGCCCATCATCAAGAATCTCCCTGACACCCGCTTCAACAACATCTAATCTCCTGTAGCGCAGCTTTTCTCTACACTTTGGACAATTCATGATCTTCCCTCCTTTTCAATCTGTCGGCGTCACCAGCCCCACCGCGCACCTACACCCAGGATGTAACGTCGGGCCTTCTGACGTCTCACCGTCTCTCGACACAAACACTCCACCTATAGGGGTCTGTATGCCGTCAAACGCCATACATCTCTCACATGTCCGGCCTGAG
>Ga0265297_10008297_pt1 | contig 13903 bp, 24 predicted proteins | sample Munlanlwell13791_FD_192502 | JGI IMG/M metagenome (GOLD analysis project Ga0265297, IMG submission 192502) | Leachate microbial communities from a municipal landfill in Southern Ontario, Canada - Leachate well 137-91 | ecosystem: Engineered > Solid waste > Landfill > Unclassified | place... | reverse complement strand
TATAATTTGGAAATTCTTTCTTCAGTTCATTTCTTTTTCTTGCAACTTCTTCTGTAGATATAAATGGCATATATTTAAATTTTTAATTAATAATTACAAAGATACAACAAAGTTATCAAAATAAAAATTTTATTCATAATCTGAATAACCTTCTTGAAACAGATAAATGCATTCATAAAAATATGTAGAACTATTTGCACCAGTTAATACGAAACTAATGACTTTATCATCATTATAAGACTTTAACAACAAAAAATTTGTTCCTATACATTCTTCACCAAAACCTGTAATAGAATATCCATTTTTAATTGCAAAAATTGCAATATCATTATAATCATACACATTATACTTTTTCATAATTTTATATTTTAGTTTAGACAAAGATAAATAAAAAAAAATGAATAAAAAAATTTAATATATACAAACAAAAAATTATTAGATGTTGAAATTCAATAATTTCTTAAATGAAAAAAAGAAGATAGATAATTTGTCTGGTATTGTTTTAATTATAAATAATAAGATATTACTAGTAAAACCAAAAAAATTTAAAAAAGATACTGATAAATGGTCAATACCTAAAGGTCATTTAGAAGAAGATCTGTCAAATTTAGATAATGCTCTAATAGAATTATCAGAAGAAACTGGAATAAAACTTAAAAAATCTGAAATAGATATTGACAAAAGAACTACAATTTTTTATAAAAAATCTGGAACAATTAAAAAATTAAGATATTTTGTTATTAGACTTAATAAATCTGAAATAAAAAAACATCTTACAGATACAAAAAGTTTAAAATTAAAAAATTATAAATCCAAAGAAATAATTAAAGCTAAATTCTTTACTAAAGATGAGGCAAAAAAAAGAATTGAAGAAGGTCAATCTTCAATTCTAAAAAATTTAAATTAAATGTAAGATTTATACAAATTTAATTCTTCTTTAGTTATTTAATTAAATCTATTTCTTTAAATACCAACAAAATATAAGAATTTTTATTTAATCTATATAAATTTTGTTCATTCAATGAAAATCTATTACTATAAACTATTTCATCAACAATTTCTGTCAAATCAATTAAATAATCTTTTTCATACCAAGAAATGGTGTCTGGCATTTTTAAATACATTTCTGATACTATTTTTTCAATTATATTCATAAAAATTCGTTCTAATTTAAATTGTCTTAAAATGCTTTTTCATATAGATTCATAAATTTCTTTTAATTTATTTTCAACTTCTTTTGTCTTTTCTCTACTAACACCATCATTATAAAAACAAAACCAATTAAATTTAGATTTTATTTGACTATATTTAAATCCTGGAATTTTTATAAATTCCTGAAATTCTTTATCTAAGTAATCTATTGCTTCTTGTTTATATAAATCTAAACCATAATGACCTTCTTCTAAATAATCTTTATATTTATCATTAAATTCTTCTGTAGTTAATTTCATAATTTTTCATAATTTATTTATTTTTAATATACTCATACTTATTCATTTATTTGTTAAATCTTTTAAATGAGTTTTGTGTTATTAAATTATATTCAACCTCACCAATAAAACTTTTTAAATCTATTTTATTTGTATAAGACATCGCAGAACTCAAATAATGCTTGAAATTATCAACCCAACCTTCCAATGTATATTCTACTGTATTCATTCGAGTAATACCTTCTGATGTTTTCAAAACTTTATTACCAAGTGATTTTTGAACTTCTTTTGTACTCATACCTCTAAACTTCTTGAAAAATTTTGTACCACCATTAAACATGTTTATTGTGGTTTCATCATATTGGTCCACCAAACTACCTGGTTCTGTCCAATTATCATGTTTAATATTTTGTGTGTATGTGTCTGCACAACTTTCTAAACATTTATTGAAAACTCCGCCGCACATGACCATATCAGATCCAAGTGCTAAAGACTTGATAATATCAGAATAAGACCTTATGCCACCATCAGCAACGATTTTTGCTGGATTATCTAATGTACAAGCAATTTCATAACATTCTTTTATCAATGACGCAAGTGCTTGACCAACAGACGTTTGGACAGAAGTTATGCAACCTGAACCACCACCAATTCCCACACGAATATAATCAGAACCTAATTCTGATAAAATTCTATATGTTTCTGGATTAGCAATATTACCAACCATTAAAACTAATTGACTACCATATTTTTCTTTTGATAATTTAACAAAATCATGCAACTTTTTTTGATGTCCATTTGCTACGTCAATTAATACATAATATGTGTCTTTTTCACCATATTGTCTAATGTCTTTCTTAAGATAATTATCTTCAAAATCATTAAACCCAACAGCACACCAATTAAATTTATCTTTTGAATAAATTTTTCCTTCCGTTCTATTTGATATGGTATAAATTTTATTATCAATAAATAAATCTTTATTGATATCATTTACTACGGTATCCATTGGTGCAGCAAATATTGGTAGCATGTTATTTTCATCAAGTATTTTAACATCACTTCTACTTTCTATAGTTGACACTGGTGCTGGAACTATCACTAAATCATCAAAATCATATTTATATTCCATTTTTCACTATCCTTATTATTTATTTTTTAATCGTAATCTTCATAATTATCCATTTCATCACACACATTATCAATTTCATCACACAATTTATCTATTTGTTCATATAAATTATTTGCTTTAGTTGAATTTATTTCCGCTAATAATGATTTTGCTTCGTCTGGACTATATATTTCCCAATCTTTTTCATTTTCATTATTGTGTTCACAAACAATTTTATTAGCTTTCTTTAATAGCTTAAACATCTTTTTTTCTAATCCAGATTGTTCAAAATCATTTATTTCGTCATATATCATACTAAATTATCTTTTTCTGGTTGTTTTATTTTCTTGTTTATTCCTATTACAAAATTTTCTTGCTTGTTCTCTTGCAAATTTTCTTGCTTCTCTACGAATTTTAAATGTTTCTTCATTTTCTCTTTTCATAATTTTTAATTTTTTATTCTGTTACGGTTTTATTTATTTTACTCTTTACAACACTTGGAAAATCTATCGTGTCAACACTTTCTATAAAATTATCATAATTAAAATATTTTTCATAAATTTTCATAACTTTATCTAAAGTCAAATCTTCTAAATAATTTTCAATCTGCCATTCATTAGGTGTAATAAATTTATTTACATTATTATACCTATTAATTTCTTGTTTCCTTTTCTTAATTTCAATCGCTTGTTTACAAATATCAAATCTTTCTTGTGTCATATACTTATCAGGATTCGATAAAATATCTTTAACACAACTTAAAAATCCTTCAACATTATCATCTGATGTTTCTGATGTAATTTGAACATTAGCACTATTATTAGTTATTCTATCTAAACCACATCTAACATAGTATGCTAATCCTTTCTTTTCCCTAATTTCTTGATATAATGGTGATCTTAAACCAGAACCTAACATGTCAGTTATAAAATCAACATATGCAAAATCATCTTCAATAACCTTCGACATAACTATAATAGATGTTTTTCCATTTCTTGAACTATATGGTTCTAATTCCACAGCTTCTTCCGAGTGTTCTTCACCTGGATAATATGTTTTATATTCTCCCAATACAGCAACATCCTTAAATGTCTTATCAGAAAATTCTATATCACATTCGAAATCAGAATGTTTAGAAACATTTATAATCATATGAGGCTTAGAAAATTGTAAATCAAAATATTCTTCAACATCTTTTAATGTCAAATTTTCTAAATCTTCTCTTAATCCAATAGGACCAAAATTATTGAACAATTTCCTTGTCAAATTTAAACTATGATTATAATTTTGCTTATTAAAATAATCTTTGTATTCTTCAAGAACTATCTTTCTTTCATTCTGAAACATTTCTTCTGTGACCCCGAATTTAAGAATACGTTTCAAAATTTCATCTTTATATTTTACTAAGTATTCATCTAAACCAGTAAAATAAAAAACGATTTCATTGTCCGAAGTATAAGCATTATTTGCAATACCATCACGATCAAAATCATCATACATATCATCAAATGAATGACAAATTAAATGCTCGGATAAGTGTGAAATGCCGAAAATTCCTTTTTTCTCATTACACACCGAACCTTTATATACTATATAAAAACCACTCAAATCTGTTTCACTCTTAACGTTTAATACACTCATATTTTTATTTTATTATTTTTGTTTGACCTTATATATTACATTTTTATAATAGTTTAAAAATCTTCTTCTGAATATCCGTGTATAATCATTTTGTAAAGTTTGAATGTTCAATACAGTTCAGACAATTCTTATAATATTTTTGCTCACTATATTTACAATTTTCGCATTTTTCAGCATCTAAATAGTTTTGGTTAAACCATCTGTTAAAGCATTGTGCTTTTGTTACTCGATAATCATATCTTTCACCCTGTTCAAATGCTTTCTTTAAATCGTCTTTTGTTATCATATTTTTAATTTTTCAAATTAATATTTACCACTGCACAAAAAAGAAAAAGGTTCAGTTCTCCTATTGAGCATTTGTGGTTTACAACACAATCATAATCAATATCAATTCCTATCAAGAAAAAATATAAATTATTGCCAAATATTATCAATTATTATTTCTATCATACGTGATTCTTCATCATCAAATTCACCATCAATTTTTTTAACATCCATTTGTCTGCAAATTTTTGCATTTGAATCATAATTATATGGTATATTTTTCATTTTAAAATCGAATATATCATTTATTATTTTGTTTAATGATTTTCTATTATATCTTTTACCAATACCGAAATATGAAGTTAAATATTCAATAACATCATTAGTGAACATTTTTTTCTTATCATCATAAGAATCTTCATAAACCCATTTTGCTAAAAATTCTGGATCGTTCAAATCTTTATTTTTCTGAAATTCGTTATATTTTTTCATCGTTTCACGCAGTTTTATATATTACTTTAGTTAAATTATTCGATTTTGATACTAATTTTTCTATTTCTACCCAATTTTTCATTTTTTGTTCAAGTGCTAACTCAAGTTTTGTCTGTCTCATTTTTCATTTAGTTATTATGTTACAAAGATATACAAAAATTAATTTAAAAAAAATTATTCTAAAATTCGATTCAATTTTTTCTCTCTTAAATACATTATCACTTTATCATTTTTACATATTTCAGAAAAATGAATTTTATCTGTCTTATTTCCTAATAATAAAGTTTTGTGATATTTATATACTCGATATTTAGTTTCATATGAAGTATATTTATTTGTTGGTTTCACAATCTTAAACAAAAAATCAATAATATTCCATAATTTATATTCTTTTACAGTTTGTAAATTTGAAATTGTTTTTTCAGAATTCATAAATAACAAAACATCAGAAACATTATCAGTAACATAACCAACCTTAATAATATCAATCGTTTCTTTTATTTGCTTAATTACAAATTCTTTATCTACTTTAAATGAACTACACATTAGCTAAAGCTAATGTGTTTCGGGCTTCATAGAGTGTGCTTTATCACTAAAGTCTGATTTACTCTCCACCTTTGTAATGGCAAGTCCCTTACCATATATTTTTAAACCTTCTTTTAAAATGTTTATACTTGCATTTATATCTCTATCATGCATTTCACCACATTTACAAGTCCATTCTCTTTCTGAAAGTTTTAATCCTTGATTTATCCAACCACAACAATTACAAGTTTTACTTGATGGGTAGAACCTATTTATCTTGACAAGTTCCTTTCCATACCAATCACATTTGTAAGTAAGTAGGTTAACAAAATTACCCCAACTAACATCAGCAATATGTTTAGATAGTTTGTGATTTTTAATCATACCTTTTACATTCAAATCTTCAATACTTATTAAATCATACGATTCAACAAGTTCTTTACTGACTTTATGTAAAGTATCTGATCTACAACTCGCAATTTTCTCATGAATTTTAGCAACTTTGAGTTTTTGTTTTTCAAACTCATTGCTACCTTTTTCTTTACGAGAAAGATGTTGTTGTGCTTTCTTTAATTCTCTTGAATATTTTTTGGTATATCTATTGTTTTTGAATTTGATACCATCAGATGTTATTACAAAATCTTTTAACCCTAGGTCTATACCACATTTTTTATTCGTTTTTGGTAATTCTTCTATTGTTTGATCAGTAAAAATTGAAACATAGTATTTATCTGTTGGTGTTTTAGTAATATTCATTTTACCAATTTTACCTTTAATTTCTCTTTTATCTAATTTAACTTTGATACCTTCTTTAAATTTAGGAATGAATATTTTATTATTTTCTAATCTACCAAATTGAGGTATAGTAAAAGTATTTTTATGCTTTCTTGATTTGAATTTTGGAAATTGTGCTAATTTTCTGAAAAATCTATCATAAGCCGTATCAAGATTTCTTAACGCAAATTGAATTGATTGACTATTAACTTCTTTTAACCAATCATATTCTTCATTTTTCTTTAATTCTGTTAAAGATTTTGCTTGTTTATAATAGTTATCTGATTTATTATCTTTTTGATATTGTTCTTTTCTTTCATTTAAAAAATAATTATACACAAATCTTGAACACCCAAAATGTTTAGACAATAAGATTTCTTGTTCTTTATTTGGGTAAATCCTAAATTTGTATACCTTATTAATGACTTTCATATTATTATATATTAAACTTTAAAAGTCATTTTTTACTAAATCGTAAATTATTTTGTAAAAGTTTCCGTCTTTCGGTAAAAAACTTTCACAAAATAATTTACTTATGTCTAAAAAATCTAATTATCGTTCAACAAATCGTTCAAAACATTACTTAAAATGTCATTTAATCTTTGTATGTAAATACGGAAAGAAATTACTTGTTGGTCAATTAAAAGATGATATGAAACAATTATTGTTAAATATTTCTTCCAAATCTGATTTTGAAATAGAAGTGTTTGAAAGTGATATTGACCATATACACTTTTTAATTCGTTATATTCCTCGTTTGTCTATTACATCTATTGTTAGAAAATTAAAACAAGAAAGCACATACCACATATGGCGTTCCCAACATAGGAATTATTTACATACTCAATTCTGGGTTGAAAAGACTTTTTGGTCTGATGGTTATTTTGTTCTATTGGAGAATCAAATCCAAACAACATTAAACAATATATTTTAACTCAAGGTTAGAAACATTTTTGTCAAATTCATCACAGAAGCTAAAGACTTCTGTGTTTTCTTTGACGGGTCATATAAATGTTTCATTAGATTTTCAATCTGCGATTTTGATCCATTTTCAGATCCTTGTCTTTTATTGAATTTCTTTTGTCAAATTGCTTTTTACCCTTAACTAAAGCTATGTCAAATTTTACGAGATTTTTTTCATTGATAAATATTTTAATTGGAACAATAGTTAATCCAACATCTTTCACTTTTTCTTTTAATTTCCTAAGTTCTTTCTTAGTCAATAATAATTTTCTATCTCGCAAAGGTTCATGTTTATCAAATGTACCATTTTCATATTCTGAAATATGAAAATTCTTTAATATGAGTTCTTTACCATCAAAAAAACAATATGAATCAGAAAAACTAATTTTTCCTTCCCTAATTGATTTCACTTCTGTACCAATAAGACATATACCCGCAATATATGATTCTATTACTTCATATTTAAATAATGCTTTCTTATTCTTGATGCTTATCTTTGATTTTGTTTTCATTTTTAATTTTGTTTTAATATTCTATCCAGTTTTTCTTTTCTATAAAAGTTTTTAATATATTTTATTATTCCATCAGAATAATCACATATTAGATATTTTCCATCGTTTAGGTCAGATAGTTTATATAAAGAATATTTATTTTGATCATAATAACTAATTAACCATTTTTCATTTTTTAAATTAATATAATCAAAACCTTTAGAAATATTAAATTTATATTTTTCGATAAGTTTTTCAAAAACTTTCGAATATATTAATTCTAGTGAATTCATTCTAGACATTCTGTTTATATATAAAAAATGCGGTCCCATCAATCTCTATGTAAAGTTATTTGTTCTTCTTTTTCTTTCAATATATTTTCTAATTCTTCCAATTCTGCTTGTTCAGATTCTGTCAATTCTTTTTTACTTAATTCTTCAACCTTTCTAGATATTGTTCTATAATCAATATCAATTGATTTTAAATAATTCTTTATATCCATTTTTTATTTTAATATATAGATAAAATTATAATAAGTTTCTAATTAAAAAAAATATTAAATAATGAAATATATTAAAAAATTCAACATTCACAGAAGAATTATCAGATTTAATTTTTAATATAATAAAAGAACAAGACAATTAATGTTGTTCTACATATAGAATAAAAATGACAAAAAATATTCTACAAAAAGAAAAACCAACTTTTTAGTTGGTTTTTTTTATTTAAATCATAAATCATCATTTTTTCGACTAGTTCTTTAAATTTTGTGGTTGGTGTCCATCCTAATAATTCTTTGGCTTTACTTGCATCACCCAATAACAGATCTACTTCAGCAGGTCTATAATATTTTGGATTAATTTTAATTATTGCTTTTTCTCTATTTTTACAATAACCAATTTCATTTTCACCTGTTCCTTGCCATTCTAAATCAATATATTGAAATTTACCAAATTCCGGTAAACACAATTTTTTTCTTTCTTTTAACCAATCATTATATACTTTTACACTTTCTTCAATAAATTCTCTTATAGTATGAGTTTCATTGGTTGCCAATACAAAATCATCTGGTTTATCATAATGCAATAATTTTATAATACCATCTGCATAATCAGGACAATATCCCCAATCTCTAAATGAATTCAAATTACCAAGTTCTAAAAAATCTTGTTGTTCATTTACAATTTTTGATAATGCGTTTGTGATTTTTTAATATGTTTTATGACTTCTTTGTAAAAATTTACCATTATCTAAATCTTCACCATTTTTTAAAGCAGTAAACATTTCAATAATTTTTTGATCTACTTCATTTATCAATTGATTACGTTGAACATTTAAATCACACGCTTTTTTTAATGTGTCCCAAAGAATTTTTGCACCTTCTTCTGAATAAAAATATTTTTCTTTATATTCTTCAAATGACATTCTTCTTATATCATACAATAACTCTTGATTATCCCACATTTTCATATCTACAGTTACTAACTTATCAATTACATTTCCTAAAGTATCCATTTTTAATTTTTTATTTTTTATATATCATCAAATGATGATTATTTTCAGTTTTTATTAATTCAAATCCAATTTTATTGTATAAATTATATCCTTTAATATTATCTACATCTACAGTTAAATAAATATCTGATTTGGCATTATTTAATAAATCATTCATTATAAATTTTCCATATCCCATACCTTGATAATTATCTGATATCATTATACCTAACCATAGATATCCATCCAAATCTAAGTGACCATAACCGATATCACTATCATCAACATTATATAATGCTGTATATGTATGATTTTCTATTATATTTATATCACGTTTATCATAATATCTAAAAAATTCAGACTTATTATTTTCAATAAATAATTTCAAATCATTTATATTACTTTTATCTATTTTCTTTATTATCATACTTGTTTCTTTATTTGTTTGCATACAAATTCCACTTCTTTCAAATTTAAATTTGGATGACTTGGTAATAATAAACAACTTTCATATAGAATTTTTGAATTTTTCTCATTATCTGATTTACTATAATTATCTAAATGTTTATGACAACTCATTGGAGGAAACATTGGTCTAGTTTCAATATCTTGTTGATATAAACTTAGAGATATTTTATTTATATCTACATCTTTAAATTTAATACCAAACATCCAATTTGCATGTTTTGTGTCATTATCTACATGTTGAAAATCTACATAACTATTCAACATTTTTTTATATTTATTAAATATTTCGGATTTTTTATTAATAATTTCATCTTTATATTTAAGTTGACCATATAACAATGCGGCTTCAATATTAGTCATTCTATAATTATAACCCAATTTATCAAATATAAATTTTGTGTTTGTTATTCCTTGACTTTTTGTTGAATTTAAAAAATCAAAAGTTTCTTCATCATCTAAAAAAATTGCACCACCTTCACCACAAGTTAATGTTTTATTTCCGAAAAATGATACTGATGATATAAATGATTGGTTTCCAGATTTCATATTTTCATATTCTCCAAGAAATCCTTCACAATTATCTTCAATAAAAATATAATCTTTATATTTACGTTTTAATTCAGGAACATTAATAATATTACCAACATTGTGAACAATAAGTACGGCAGTATCTTCAGATGGATATTGTTTTATTTTTTCATCTAATTGATCTAAATTTATATTCCATGTTTTTAAATCAGAATCTATTGGTATTAAATTAAAAATAGGATTCATTAAAAAAGAATTCCAAGCTGCCACATAAACATTATTCGGCACTATTATATTTTTAATTTTTGGATATTTATATTTTAATCCAATTGCTACTAAATGAGTTGCAGTTGTACCATTACTAGTTAATATAACATAATTATTATTCATTATATTTGTTAATTCATCTTTAACTAAATTTAAATATTTGCCGTGTGATGATATCCAAGTTGAATCAATTGCATCATGAGCATATTTTGTTATCTCTTTATTTAGATATGGTTCGTATATATTTATCATAAGTTTTTTATTTTTTTTATATCATCAAACAATATTAAATCACATATTTTTTTAGCATCAAAATCATCAATAACAATATATTCCGTATCAGCAAATCTCACACATTTTCCTAAAAGTATAGGATTATTATTATCGTCAAGCAAATCTTTATCTTTATTAGTATTTAAAATAAAACATTTTTTTGATTTTGTTAAAAGTGCAGGAATAAATACTGTGCCACCAGAATTTATTGTTGCTTTACAATTTTTATGTTGTATTAAAGATGTAAATTCTTGTAAATTAGAATAATATATTCGTTTGTTATCGGCAAATTTTTCCGAACCAAATCCAACTAATATTACCTTTGAGAACCGTGTCAATATTTCACTTATTAATTTTTGTGCAAATTCATCACTAATATTTCGATACTGGTCATGACATCTTTTTCTAATCGATAAACACACAAAATCGTCATCAATATTAAATTTATCTATATTACAAAATTCAACATTCTGAACTAATGATAAAATATTTTTATAATCATAATTTATTGCACAATTAACAGATTTAAAAAATACTTGATGATTTATAACTTCAGATACCAAATCTATTACGATATCAGTTTTATGAACTACTTTTAAAAAATCATGATAATCTATGACATTATCAAACAAACCCTTATATAAAAAGGCACGTTCTGTTGTGGTAACTATACAATCAGATTTATTTATTATTTTATCATAAAATAAACGTTTTACATATAGATGAGTAGTAGTCATTTCCCAACCCAATTCAAAATAATAATTAAGATTTGATGAGTCATTTGACATTTCTCCGGATTTAATATTTTTACTACATATTAAATATTTCATATGTTTAAATTACTTTTTATTCTATTATATATATCATCTAAAGAAGAATTACAATTAATATTTATTATTTTTTTATTGATATTTATAATATTTTCCATTCCAAAATTTGCATTTTGATTACAAATACACAATAATTTTTGTATTTTTTCACTTAAAATATTTTCTTTTATTATAGAAAATGTATAAGTGCCAGAATATCTACCAATAATAATATCACAAAAAGTTGATATATATGCATTTTCATTTAAATCATTTTCTTTTGATAATATAATATCTTTTGACATTATTGTGTTATTTTTTACTATTTTACTTTCATTCGATAATATAAATAAAATATTTGGAAAATCATTAGCAAGTTTTTCTATTATTATATCAAAATCAAAATTTACACTTTGACCACTTAAAGTCAAACCATTTGACACATATACAAAGAATTTAAATTTGGTCGATTTAAAAAAATTATCTATATTATCAATATCATATGCTTTAAAATTTATTTCTGGTATATAATATGATAAATCATACATTTCCAATTTTAGAAAATCATATAGAATTTTAAAATTTTCATATAAAGTTTTTAATGATATATTATATTTCCTATAAGCTTGTGAATAAATATTATACCATGTATTAAAATATATATTATCATCATCTTGCAATATTAAATCTGCTTTAAAATGTTTATTAGAATAATCATTAGATTGTATGATATTTAAATCTTTCAGAATATTAAAACTTGCACCATGATGATAATAAATTTTTACGTTTAGACGTTCACTTATATCCTTTATAAATGTTCGACTTACATGAATATCACCATTGTGAAATTGATTATAAAATACTATATTTTTCATGCTTCTATTATTTTTTCAAGAATACTTAATAAATATTCTTTATCAAAATATTTATTTTTATATGTTAATGGTTGTGTCATATAACTTTTATACATTTTATCATTATTATCTATTTCAATAATTTTTTCAATTGCGTATTCATCATTTTCAAATTGATTAATATGTATAAAAGTTTCACTATTGAATTCATTATTAATATCCACATTACCATAATAAATAGGTAATGAACCTGATACCATTGGTTCTATTATTTTTTCTGTAGTATAACCAATATAATTATCAGTTTTATTATTTGGTGATAAGTAAACTGGTTTCATTGTTCTTTCCAATGCAAAAGTAAATTTATAATTTTTTATAAAATTTCTTTTATTATCAGAAGCATAAAACGGCAATGACGAATCACCCAACAATTTTGGCATATTATTATATCTATTACCTGGACAATCAATTTTTTTATAATTTGAAAGTTTTTTATAAAAAAAATCTCTATATTCCGTTGAACCATTTTTAGTTCCACCACAAACAAAAACACAAAATTTATCTTTTTTTATAAATTCACGATCATTAAAAAAATAAGAAAAATCTTTTATCACACCTTTTTTAATAAAATGATATATATAATATAAATATAATGGTAATCTTTCAGAGTTTGTAATATCTGGCATATCATATTGCATTAAACCATAATCACAATTACCTATATTTGTCGATGCTTCACAACTAAAAAGTATTTTTTTACTATTTTTATAACCATTTAACATAGCATCAAATGTTATTAATATATCAGGATTATTATCAAAGGACAAATCATATTTATCATTTAGTACCCAAGTAAATAAATTATCATATTTATCAAAATCCTTCCATGTATTTATAAAATTAATTGATAACTTTTTCATTTAATTTTTCATTTAATTTTTTATCAGATAAAATTGTTTTTCCATAGATAATCTTCAGACATCAAAAAATTTTCTGCTTTATCAAAATTTTCTTTTATATATGGTTTCATTTCATTATATATATTATCTGATATATTCAAATTTAAAATATCTGATAAATTTTCAATAATTATCATACCCTTTAAATTAAAAAAATTACCAATCGAAGGACAACCCCAATATATAGGTACAGTACCAGTTCTAAAACAATCAATTAATTTTTCTGTAAAATAATAATCTTCTTTACAATTTTCAACAACAATAGAAAATCTATATTCTTTTAATGCTAATAATTTATTATCAATTGGATTATAACCACGACCAAAAACATCCAAATTCTTATATGCTGATATTATCTGATGACGAAATTTATGACCATTAGTTTGATTCTTTGTTGATGCTATAATAGAAATATCTTTATTCTTATCATATACTTTCTGTTCTTCTGGTTTAATCCAACAACCACCAGTCGGATTAAAAATGAAATTTTCACATCTATCGAGTAATTTTTTATTATGTGTAAAAACTTTATCAAATAAATTATTATTTATACTAATCCA
>Ga0265297_10008296_pt1 | contig 13911 bp, 12 predicted proteins | sample Munlanlwell13791_FD_192502 | JGI IMG/M metagenome (GOLD analysis project Ga0265297, IMG submission 192502) | Leachate microbial communities from a municipal landfill in Southern Ontario, Canada - Leachate well 137-91 | ecosystem: Engineered > Solid waste > Landfill > Unclassified | place... | reverse complement strand
ACATCCTCCCCCCGATTCTCGGGTCAAGGGCGGACCGGGTTCGGCTGGTCTTGTAGGATGTCAGGCGCTCTACAGGGTGGGCGGGTGAGTCGATATGGGGCATGATGGGGCATTGGCACTCTGGAGGCACATTACAATGATAAGGGCGGTATTTTTCGACAGGGACGGGACGCTGACGCACGGGGACCAGGGGAAGTACGAGGAGATGTACGCGTACATACGACGGGTCACCGGGAACGAGGCGTTTCAGGGGCTGGCGGAGACGTTCATGGACTACCATCGGAAGGCCGTGGCGGCGGTCGGGGAGTACGTGACGCTGAACACTCTCGAAAAGGAGACGGAGTTCTGGATCAAGTACTATGAGCTGGTTTTCCGGGATTTCGGGACCGGCCTCGATTGCGTCGAGGAATCCAGGAAGCTGCAACGGTTGTTTCCGCAGTACGCGCTCAAGGTACTTTACCCGGAGACCCTCGAGGTCCTCGAGTACTGCAGGTCCGGCGGATACTTCATGGGCATCATCAGCGATACCGGACCGAGCCTGCGGCTGTCCATCGAGGAGCTGGGCGTGGACCGGTTCTTCTCCCGGTACGTGGCGGGGGCCGAGTACGGGACCTGGAAACCCGATCCGGTTGTATTTCAGGCTGCCATCGAGGGTACCGACCTCCGCCCCGATGAATGCGTCTATGTCGATGACTACGTCGTCGAATCTGACGGAGCCAGGAATTTTGGATTCGTCTCGTTCAACATCGTCCGGGATACGACTAAGGAACGCCGCGACCGGTGGCAGGTTTCCAGCCTTCTGGACATCGTAGGGTACCTGGAGAGGACCCGGACCGACGGTCATTGACGAGCGGCCCGGGGGGTACCCCGGGCCAGTCGTTCATGCCTCTATCGAATCCAGCTTGCGCTCCGCGAAGCGGCGGTATGGGATCAGCAGAAGGACAAAGGCCAATGCAGGCAAAGCGCCGAACCACAGCGCGCACTGGCCGGCGTCCAGGTGCCTGGTAAAGGCCAGGTAGCCGGCGCCGCCCATCAGCCCCATGGTGCCCAGGATGACGATGACCGAGTTGGGGTTCTGCTTCAGGGCGGCCATGGGGTTGTCCCATTTAAGGCGGGGGTTGGCGGTGTCCAGCCACAGGCCCGCCAGGTTGATGAGCGACGACAGCCCGACGGCCACCGCCAGGCCCGCGGCCATATCGAGCGCGGACAGCCCGAGCGCCCAGCCCAGGAGGCCGACGCCGGTGACGGCGCCGAACGCGGCGAAGGCCAGGCCGTGGGCCAGCTTGGCCAGCATGTACGAGCCGGCCGGTATGGGCATGCTCTTGATGTAGCCCAGGGCCTTGGCGTCGCGGGACAGGGCCGTGCACGCGATGCTGGTGCCCGAGCCGAGGAAGGCGCCTATCAGGCCGGCCAGGACTGCGCCGCCTCCGGTGTTGATCATGGCCATGACGCCGGCCAGGTCCGGGTCGGACAGGAGGGCGTCCTTCTGGACGGCGAGCATGATGCCGAAGATCACCGGCATCAGGACGATGATGAAGGGGCCGTTGAGCAGGTACATCGGCTCCCGGTTCATCAGCCGCACCTCGCGGGCCACCAGGGACAGAAACACGCGGCCCCGCTTGGCTTCCCTGGCCACGAAGGCGTCGGCCCGGCCCGCCGTCAGCTTGCGCACGTGGGACTCGTTGAAGCCGACCAGGCTCTTCGCGTAGGCGCCGCCCAGCCCGAATATGACGAGGGCGGGGGCGGCCAGGCAGATGGCGGCCAGGGCCAGCATGGACAGGGCCGCCTGCCCGGTGGCCGGGTGGCTCATCGCGCGCCAGATGAGCTGCGCGGGCGGGTAGGCCTCGCCCATCCTGGCCATGATGGAATCGGGGCCGGCGAAGCTCGTGCGCAGCCACTCCGGATCGCCGACGCGCGTCATCATGCCCTGGTAGTAGACGTTGAAGCCGAGGGCCACCGCGATGCCGAGGACTCCCCCGACTACCAGGATGGCCTGCTTGTTCCTGAGGAAGCGTACCGCGCCCATCAGGGGCACCTGGATGAAGTAGGCCACCGCCAGGGCCGGGAGCGGCAGGAGGAGGGCCGACAAGGTTCCCCAGAGGTAGAACACGGGGTGGGGGTGTTCCTTCACGCCAAAGATGATCATGGCCGTAGCCATGAAGAAAACGGAGAAGGCCGCCTCCGAGCTGTATACCGCGGTGAACTTGGCACCGAAGAGGGCGCGCGGGGGTATGGGCATCGACAGAAGCTGCAGCTCCATGTCGTTCATGAAGTACGTGGACAAGGCAGTAAGGAAGCCGACGACCATGGTCAGCATGGTGGCCATGACGGCGGCGTTCAGGAAGAGCATGCCCTGCATGCCGACGCCGGCCAGGGCCTCGTACAGCATGAAGTTGGTGGCTACGAAGAGGGCTCCCAGGTCGGCCACCACCAGGACCACCAGCGCGGCCACGCCTATGCCCTTGAGCACGGCCTTGGCGCCGAGCTTCTCGCCGGGCGCGCGTTTCCCCGGCAGGTTGTAGAAGCTCCCCAGGTAGAGCCGGGAGAGGCTCGCGTATATCCTCATGCCCCCTCCCCGTCGTCGACCAGTTCGAGGAAGAGGCTCTCCAGCGACCCATCGGTGCCCTGCAGGCTCTTGAGCTCCGCGAGGGTCCCGGTGAACACGATCTTTCCCTTGTTGATGATGGACAGGCGGTCGCACAGCTTCTCCGCCACTTCCATCACGTGGGTCGAGAAGAACACGCCCTTGCCGGCCGCGACGCGCTCGCGCATGATCTCCTTGAGCGAGAAGGCGGCCTTGGGGTCCAGCCCGACCATGGGCTCGTCGAGTATCCAGTTGGCCGGGTCGTGCAGGAGGCTGCCGATGACGACCAGCTTCTGCTTCATGCCGTGCGAGAAGCCGCCGATGGAGCCGCTCAGCACGTCCTTTATCTCGAAGAGGGTCGCGTAGCGGTCGATGCGCTCGCGGCGGACGGCGGTTTCCACGCCATAGACGTCGCCGACGAAGTTCAGGTACTCCATGGCCCGCAGGCGCGAGAACAGCTCGGGGTTGTCGGCGACATAGCCGACGCGCCGCTTGGCGCCCAGGGGATCGGCGGCCAGGTCCACCCCGTCCACCTTGACCGAGCCCGTGTCGGGCCTGAGGACGCCGGTCATCATCTTGATGGTCGTGGTCTTGCCCGCGCCGTTGGGACCCAGGAACCCGAATATCTCCCCGTCGCGTATGGTCACCGTCAGGTCGTCCACGGCCTTCACGGCGCTCTTCGCGTAGATTTTGGTTATTCCGCTCAGTTCTATCATGGTCGGTCCTTCCCGGCGGTGCCCGGCGGCCTGTCGATCGCGGCCGGGACGCCTCCGGTCAGGATATACGGCTCGGGCCGTTTGTCCAAGTGCCGGGAGCCCCGAGCTCCGTCCCCGACCGCTTGCCCCGATCTCGCCGCCAGGGGTACAACCTCGCCATGAAGCGGACTATCGAACAGGACGTCGACGGCCTCGTGGTCAAGGCCCTGAAGACCTGGGACATGCTGCCAGCCGGCAGCCGCGTGCTGGTCGGGGTGTCGGGGGGCAAGGACTCGGCCGTGCTGGCCCGCGACCTTGCCATGAAGAAGCGCCAGGGCCGGCTGGACGTCGAGCTGGTCGGCCTCCACGTCCGCAACGATTTCGCGCCGGATTCCCTGTCGGCCGGCCTGTCCGCCGAGTTCGAGGCCTGGGGCGTTCCGGTGGTGCCCCTGGATGTGCCCGTGGTCGGCCGCCTGAAGCCGGGGCGCTCCATGAACTGCTACTGGTGTTCCACCCAGCGCCGCACCGAGCTCATACGCTACGCCTTGGCGCACGGCTTCGACACGGTGGCCCTGGGCCACCACCTGGACGACGTCCTGGAGACCCTGTTCATGAACATGATGCGCAAGGGCGAGCTGTCCACGATGCCGCCGGTGGTACGCTACCGGAAGTACCCGTTACGCATCGTGCGACCCCTGTACCTGGTGGAGGAGCGCCAGGTCATCGAGCTGGCGACGGCCCTGGGCTTCGCGGCGACGACCTGCGAGTGCGGCTGGAACGACCGCTCCGAGCGCGACAGGGTCCGCGGCCGCGTGGAAGCCCTGACGGGGGGCTCGTCGGCCGCCAAGCGGAACATCCTGCGCTCGCTCGGGAACGTCAACGCCGAGTACCTGCCCTGAGCGTGCCCGGCGTGGCGACGGCATGGCTTGCGACCGTCGGCAGGTATAGTATACTGGATATGATTGAGCGCCCCTCGCTCGGGCGTATCCCGGTCTTCCGGAGCCTTCCATGAAGCTGCGCACGTCGTTTACGCTGATGCTCATAGCGGCCGTCGTTTCGGGCGTGGTGCTGTCGCTGCTCATCAGCCTCCTGCCCGCGCGGGCCCATATCATGGCGGATTTCTACGGGAACGTCCCCGTCATCGTCGAAGCGGCCAAGGCCGGGGTGCAGACCGAGATAGCCAGGGGTTGGGAAGCCTCCCTGTCGCTGTCCCGCAGCCCCTTCCTGCGCGACTGGTTCGTAGGCGGCGAGGCCGACGAGGAGATGGGCGCCCGCGTGAAGGAGACCATGCTCGAGCTGGCGGCCCGCGAGGGCTTCTCCTCGCCATTCGCGGCCAACGGGGGCACCCGCAACTTCTGGGTCGGGACGGACCTCGTGGACGTCCTGTCAGAGAACGATCCCGACGACTCCTGGTTCTTCGGCACCCTGAACATGGGCCAGGAGCTGACGCTCAACCTGGACCACAACAGCGAGCTGGGCAAGACCCTCCTGTGGTTCAACGCGCAGGTCCGGGACGGAGCGGCCAGCATCGGAGTGGCGGGCGTCGCCTTGTCCCTGGACTCGGTCGTCGAGGATCTTCTGGCGTCCGCGCCGAGCGCGAACAGCACCCTCTACCTGGTGGACGAGTCCGGGAAGATCATCATTTCAACGAATACCGACGCGGCCGGTCGCCAGCTGGCCGAATTCATACCGCCCGTGGACACGGTGGCCGTCGGCGACGTCTCGGAATACGACGATCCCGCTCTCGGCCGCATGGTTACCGCCGGGTCGCCCCTGTCGGGAACCGGGTACCAGCTGGTCCTGACGGCTCCGGTGGTCGATTTCGTGCCCTCATTCCTCGAGTTGGGCAAGGTAGGCATAGTCTTCGCCGTGCTGTTCAGCGTGGTGGCGGCGGCCGGCGCCTTCTTCGTCGTCCGGGCCGCCCTGGGCAGCTTCAAGCGCATGGCGTCGGTGCTGGCAGACATAGCCGGCGGGGAAGGGGACCTGACCGCCTCCCTGGAGGTCGGACGGGACGAGGTGGGCGCGGTGTCCCGCGAGTTCAACACCTTCCTGTCCAGCCTGCGCGGCATCATATCGGCCGTGAAGTCCTCCGTCGGATCCAGCGTCGAGCTGAACCACGAGCTGGTCAGCTCCTCCCAGGAGACCGGGGCGGCCATCACCGAGATAGCGGCCAATATCCAGTCCATTGGCGACCGCATCTCCGCCCTGGACCGCAGCCTCAAGGACTCGTCCAACGCCGTCGCGGGCATATCCTCGTCGCTGAACGTGCTCGGCGGGCGCGTCCGGGAGCAGTCGACCATGGTGGACGAGTCCACGGCGGCCGTCGTGGAGATGAAGGCCTCGCTGGCCAACCTGGCCGACGTGGCGGGCAAGCGCCTGGAGACCGCCAAGGGCCTGGGCGACCTGGCCAAGGAGGGCAACCGGTCCCTGGAGGAGACGGAGGCCGTCTTCGCCAAGGAGATCGAGGGCCGCATGCAGGACATCACGGACATGAACGACATCGTGGCGCAGGTGGCTTCGCAGACCAACCTGCTGGCCATGAACGCGGCCATCGAGGCGGCCCACGCCGGCGACGCGGGCAAGGGCTTTGCCGTGGTCGCCGAGGAGATACGCCGCCTGGCCGAGGCCACCGCTGAGAACGCCGGCAACATATCGCGCGCTATCGCGGCCATGAAGGACGGCGTCGCGCGCACCGGCGGCAACGTCCGCTCCACCATCGAGGCATTCACCGCCATCGACCGCGAGGTCACCGCCGTGGGCATGACCTTCGACGAGATGTCGGCGTCGCTGCGCGAGATAGCCTCCGGCGGCGACCAGGTCCTGGCGGCCATGACCCGGCTCAGCCAGTACTCCGTCGAGGTGCGCGACGAGACCGCCAAGATGAACGACGGCGGCCGGACGGCCTCCGAGAGCTTCGAGGTCATATCCAAGCTGTCCGCGGAGATAACCACCGGCATCCGGGAGATAGCCCTGGGCACCAACGAGATTCGCGACGCCATGGATTCCATCCGGAACATGAACGTCAGCTTCTCCGACCACTTCAAGGCCATCGTGGCGGAGACCGACAAGTTCAAGGTCGAGGCCGGGGTCCTCGGCGACCGCATCGGCGAGGCGGCCGAGCTGGAAACGGCTTAGGCGCTTCGTCCTCCGCCCGGTGGCTCGGCAGAGGCCAGCGCCAAGTCGATGAGGCGGCGCGACAGGCTGCCCTGCCGGGGCAGCGGAGGATGGTCGTCGGGGCCAAACCAGCCGGCCTCGGCTATCTCCACGCCGTCGGGCTTCAACTCGCCGGAGACCCAGCGCGCCTCGAACCCTATCATCAGCTGGTCGGGGAAGGGCCAGGGCTGGGAACCCAGATAACCGGTCGCCTCCACCTCGATGCCGACCTCCTCCGCCACTTCGCGACGCACGCAGTCCTCGAACGATTCGCCCGGCTCCACGAAGCCGGCCACGAGGCTCCAGAACCCGAGGGGCGACCGGGCGTTGCGCGCCAGGAGGAGATGGCCGTCACGGCGCACGACGGCCAGGATGGCGGGGGATATGCGGGGAAAGGATTGGGCGCCGCAGGCCGCGCATACCCGGGCCGGGGTGCCGTCGAGGATGGCGTCCCCGTTCGGGGCGCCGCAGCGCCCGCAGAAGCGCGTCGTGGCACGCCATTCCAGCAGGGACTTGGCCCTGGCGGCCGGCCGCCATTCCCGCTCTTCGGTCTCCGATACCAGGGAGCGGAACGGCTTCCATTCCCAGCCGGCGGGCGCGGCTGTATCGTCCGCGTGGCGCTCGGCCGACGTGCCGTCCAGGTCCAGGCGGTCGCCGGGTTCGGGTAGGTCGGCGTCCGTCGAATCCAGACGGCCGACGGGAGACCCGTCCGCTCCGGCGCGGGACAGGATGTCGGCGCCGCGGAAGGCCAGTCGGCTCATTCCCCGCGGGCCTCGCCGTAGAATCGCAGGTACTCGTTCCGCTTCCCCGCGTGGGACTTGCAGACGGCCAGGAGGCGTTCCAGCTCCTTGCGCTCGCGTTGGTCCAGGTCCGTGCCCGACAGCGCCTCGAGCTCCGACTGGAGGATGCTCGCCTGCGTCGGGTTGAACGATGCGTCCTCGGCCTCGCCGACGAAGCGCAGGCACAGCCCGGAGTCCCGGGGGAATTTCCGGTAGATGCGCTCCACCTCGAACACGTCGATGAGGGGTTCGCCCTCCTTGTCCTCCACGGCGACGAATACGCTCACGGCCGGTACCTCCGCCGGCCAGTATAGCACGGCCGACGCCCCGTCGGGGGGCTCGACCGACTCATGCGGTCGGCAGGCCCAGGACCGAAAACAGGTGGCAGGCGGCCCCGGCCATGACGAAGACGTGCCAGACGGCGTGGAACCACGGGACGCGGTCGAGGACGTAGAAGACGGCCCCGGCGCTGTAGGCGATGCCGCCCGCGTAGAGCAGCCGCAGCGAGTCCGTTGGCAGGGCCTGCCGCACCTCGCCGAAGAACAGGGCGATGATCCAGCCCATGGCCAGGTAGCAGGCCAGCGACGCCGCGCGGAAGCGGTCGGGGAAGGCGGTCCGGATGGCGATGCCCACGGCCGCCAGTGTCCAGACTATGAACAGAATGAGGCCCCCCGATCCGTCGCGGAGGGCGGTGACGCAGTAGGCCGTGTAGGTTCCCGCGATGAGTACGTAGATGAAGTCGTAGTCCAGTATGCGCATGACGCGCTTGGCCGGCGAATCGGCCAGGCCGTGGTATACCGACGACGATCCGAACATGGTCAGGAGGGACGCGCCGAAGACGGCGTAGCCGGCCACCGACGCGGCGTCCCCGCCGCGCGCCGCGACGACGACCAGGACGACGATGGCGGGTATGGCGAGCGCGGCGGCGAGCCCGTGCAGCGCGGAATGGGCGGCTTCCTCGCCCCGGGTAAAAACGGGCGCCCCGTGGGGCGTGATACGGCGGACGGCGAGCATGGCGGCACCTCCCCCGTTGGACCGCGGCGGAGGGCCGAAGGTTGCACGCGATCGTCCGGACGCCCGCCGCGGCCGGGTCAGCGCAGGCCCAGGACCTCCTTGCCCTGCTCGAACACCACGTCCACGGGTATCCTCGCCGACCGCAGGCCGTCCAGTTCCGCGCGGAGGTCGGCATGGATGACCGCGTTGGCTTCCAGGTAGCTCCTGGCGCCTTCGTAGTCGCCGTTTCCCTGCAGCACGAGGATGGTCGACGCCCAGGCCTCGATGGCCGCCTTCATGCGGGCGAAATCCACGCGGTACGTACCGTCCGCGAGGCGCACGAAGGCCCCCGCTCCCTGGAAGAAGTTGAAGCACATCATGTTGGCCTTGCCGTGCGAGCTGGCCGCGCCGAACCGTACCGAGCGGAAGATGCCCGCCATGAACGTGACGCAGCAGTCCTCCGCGGACAGGTCCGCTATCTCGCCCTTCTCGATCAGCTTCGTGCCCATGAACAGCCCGAGGATGTCGGCCTTGGCCTCCTCGAAGGCCGAGTGGGCCTCCTTCAGGGCGTCCCGCACCATACCCTTGCCGTTCACCGTGTTCTTGATGCCGAGGCCGTGAGCGACCTCGTGGAACATCACGTTGGTGAAGAATGCCTCGAAGCGGACATGGCCCAGCTGGGCCGGGTCGATGAGCTTTCCGGCTATGGGCACCAGGATTGCGTCGAACTTGGCCTTCATGGAGTTCTTCAGCTGGAGGCGACGCGAGCCGGCCTTCAGCTGCACCTGCTCGTCGTTGGGCAGGTTGATGGCTATGGCCTTGCTGCCGGCGTTGCAGTTGCCGGCGTAGTAGACCGCATCGTATACCCCCAGGTCCGAGGCGGCGCCGGGCACCTCGGCCTTGTACTCCGCCGCGACGGGCAGTTCACGCTGGAGCATCGGTAGCAGGGCGATGTACTTGTCGAGTCGCTTGCTCCAGTCCAGGTCCTTCACGAGGACGAAGGACTCGAACGCCGCCTTGTACCCGAATAGGCCGTCTTCGTAGTATTCGATGGGGCCGACCACGACGTCGAGGCGGTTGTCCTTCATGGCCATCCACGCGAAGTCGCTGGGCTGGTAGTCGGACGTGACCAGGGCGTCGGCGCGCGTATCGAGGTAGCGTTTCCAGCCTTCGTCCTCAGCGAAGCTCGCGGCGCTTCGGAGGAGCCGGGCAGCCTCCTCGAGCCGGGCCCGGTACGCTTCGTGGTACCACACGACCTTGAGCTTGCCCGACCCGTCGCGCCGCAGCAGCGTGTAATGGCTCTTCTTGTCCTCGCCAGCTAAAGCCTCGAACTCATCCTTGGTCATGTCCGGGGGGTAGTAGTTGGCTCCCGCCGGCTTGTCCCCGAACCCGGCCACGAAGGGCTTGTTCCCGTTCAGGCGTTCCCAGGGGCCGTAGTTGATCGAGGCGAACCTCCGCGTGTCCTCGTCCCGTATGCCGTCGAGGAACGACCGCTTATCGCCCAGGGACTGCTCCCAGTACAGCTCGTCCATGATGCGCGCCGCATCGATCAGGAGGCCTATGGTCCGTCGCTCCCGTTCGGTCAATTTGGCCATGTCGTAGTGGAGCCGTACCGTCGCGAACTCGGTCACCTTGTCTTTCATGGAATCCTCCTCCAACTGGGACCGCATCATCGGGATGCTACCGGCAAGTATGCACCCGTGGCGTCGGGTAGTCCATGGATGGAAGGAGCGGGTGGTTCGACGCGACTGGGGAGTTTGTGTCGAGTAAGGGGCTTGACGGCATTGAGCAAATAAGGTATTGTCATACCATAATGCCGATGAACACGATCGTCCACCTGTCCGACGCCGCCCTCATAGCCGTCCACGCGCTGGCCGGCCTGGCCGCCGAGCCCGGCAGGCTGGTGCTGGGCAGGGAGTTGGCGTCGGCCATCGGTGCCAGCGAGCACCACCTGGCCAAGGTGATGCAGCGCCTGGTGCATGCCGGGTTGGCCCGGTCGGTGAAGGGACCGTCCGGGGGGTTCGGATTGGGCAGGCCCGCCGAAGGTATCAGCTTCCGTGAGGCCATCGAGGCAGTCGAGGGGCCGATGGGCGCGGATTTTTGCCCCTACCGGACCGAACGCTGCGATCCGGACAACTGCATTTTCGGGCAGGAGATACGTACTCATGCCGGCCAGCTCATGGAGTATCTGGGAACGCGGACCATCGCCGATATAGGCTCGGCGGGCGGCGGTATGCTGACACACGGGGGCACCTGACGTTAAACGGTCTTCATAGGAGTGGATGCACGGGAAGCCGGACAGTAGCGCGGTTTGGGGTACAGGGATCTATTACATGCATGGGAGTTTGTCATATATGACACTGGTATATGACATAAATTGAAGATACGGTAATATGACAAGAATGTGCCCTGGGATTGTGTACGGAAGTCGGTGATACCATTAAAGGTAAAAAGGTACCATATAGTCTGAACCGGGAGGTAACCATGGCCAAGCGGACGGTCATAGAGATCGACGAGGATAAATGCGACGGTTGCGGCAACTGCGCCGGTGGCTGTCACGAAGGCGCGCTCCGCATCATCGACGGCAAAGCCCGGCTCGTCGGCGACAGCCTCTGCGATGGCCTGGGAGCCTGCATCGGCGAGTGCCCGCGCGGCGCCATCACGGTCGTGGAACGCGAAGCCGAAGAATACGACGAGCGCAAGGTTATAGCGCACCTTATCGACAAGGGACCGGCGACCTTGGCAGCACACCTGGACCACCTTCGCTCGCATGGCCAGGCCCGCTGGTACGCCGAGGGCGTGGGGGCTCTCCGGGAACGGGGCATAGCCGTGGAGGACCTGCCCGTAGCCGGGCCGCGCCATGAAACGAAGTTCACGCCGGTCGGCCGGTCGGGCGCCCTGTCGCCGGTCCGAGCCGCGCCTGGCGGATCCGCCTGCGCCGGAGGAGGATGCCCCGGCAGCGCCGAGCGATCCTTCGCCGCCGCGGCCCCGCCGAGGCAGACACCCGACCTGGGCGGCCGCTCTCCGGAAGCCCGGCCCGCCGACCCCCGCGGCAGCTTGGCCTCCAGGCTCGAGCAGTGGCCGGTGCAGCTCCACCTGGTCAACCCCCGTGCGCCGTATTTCCGGGACGCCGACGTCCTCGTGGCGGCTGACTGCACGGCCTTCGCCTGCGGAGCCTTCCACCAGGCCCTTCTGGCCAACCGCAAGCTGGTCATAGCCTGCCCCAAGCTGGACCACGGCCGTGAAGTTTACGTCGACAAGCTCCGTGCGCTGATCGATGATTCATGTATACGTTCCATAACGGTGGCCATCATGGACGTGCCGTGTTGCGGCGGGCTGACCCGCATGGTCGAGGAGGCGATGCGGACGGCCAAGCGCGAGGTGCCCGTGTCCACGGTGGTCGTGAGCGCCGAGGGCGGCGGGCTGACCTGGTCGTAGCCCGGGCGTCTTCGTCCGGATCGTATAGGTAGTAGAAGGAACGAGGAGGATACCATGTTCTGTTACCAGTGCCAGGAAACGATGAACGGCAAGGGCTGCGCCGCGGCCAAGGGCATGTGCGGCAAGGACGCCGCCACGGCCGACCTGCAGGACCTATTAATTCACACGCTCAAGGGTGTATCGGCCTGGGCCGTCGAGGCCCGCCAGCGCGAACTGCCGACGGACGACGCCGACGACGCGGTGATGGACGGCCTCTTCGCCACCATCACGAACGCCAACTTCGACGCCGTGTACTTCGAACGGGCGATAGGCGAAGCCCTGCGTTTGCGCGACGGCCTCCGCGACCGCGTGAAGAAAGCCCGCGGCGCAGCCTCCGACAAGGCCTGCCCCTCATGCGGCGGCAACCACTTGCCCGACGAATCCGCCGTCCTCTGTTCGGACGCCGCCCTGTGGACCGCCACCCCCGGCGATTACGCTTCCAAGGCCAAAACCGTAGGCGTGCTGGCTACCGCTGACGAGGACGTCCGCTCCCTGCGGGAACTGGTCATTTACGGCCTCAAGGGCATGGCCGCCTACGCCCACCACGCCGCGGTGCTCGGCAAGCGGGACGCCGCCGTGTTCGCGTTCATGCACCGGGCCATGGCCTCGACCCTGGACGACGGCCTGGACGTCGCCGCCCTCACGGCCCTGGTCCTGGAGACCGGGAAGATCGGCGTGTCGGCCATGGCCCTGCTCGACGCGGCCAACACCGGGGCGTACGGCAAGCCGGAAATAACCACAGTGGACATCGGCGTCCGCGGCAACCCCGGCATCATCGTGTCCGGCCACGACCTCAAGGACCTCGAGATGCTCCTCGAGCAGACCGCGGGCACGGGCGTCGACGTGTACACCCACTCGGAGATGCTGCCCGCGCACTACTACCCGGCGTTCAAGAAGTACCCGCACTTCGCCGGCAACTACGGCAACGCCTGGTGGAAGCAGAAGGAGGAGTTCGAGAAGTTCAACGGCCCCATCCTGATGACCACCAACTGCATCGTGCCGCCTCCGGATTCGTACAAGGGGCGCATGTTCACCACGGGCGTCGCCGGCTTCCCGGGCGTCGCGCATATCAAGCCCGACGCGAAGGGGCGCAAGGACTTTTCCGCCGTCATAGCCGCGGCCAGGAAGTGCCCGCCGCCGACCGCCATCGAGTCGGGCACCATAGTCGGCGGATTCGCCCACGACCAGGTGGCCGCCCTGGCCGGCGACATAGCCGCGGCCATAAAGGCCGGGAAGATACGCAAGTTCATCGTCATGGCCGGCTGCGACGGCCGGCAGAAGGGCCGCGCCTACTACGAGGACTTCGCCAAGGCCCTCCCCGGGGACGCGGTCATCCTGACCGCCGGCTGCGCCAAGTACCGCTACAACAAGCTGGCCCTCGGCGACATAGGCGGCATACCCCGCGTGCTGGACGCCGGCCAGTGCAACGACTCGTACTCGCTGGCCGTCACCGCCCTCATGCTCAAGGACGCCTTCGGCCTGTCGGACGTGAACCAGCTGCCCATAGCCTTCAACATCGCCTGGTACGAGCAGAAGGCCGTCATCGTCCTCCTGGCCCTGCTGTCGCTCGGCTTCAAGAACATCCACCTCGGCCCCACGCTCCCGGCCTTCCTGTCCCCGAACGTGGTCAAGGTCCTCGTGGACAACTTCGGCATCGCGGGCATCGGAACGGTCGAGGACGATATCAAGGCCCTCGTCGGCTGATCCATCGCCGGGGGCGTCCTTCCATGGGCGTCCCCCGGGCCCGGCTGGCCGCCGAGGCCGGGTCGGGCTGTGCGGGGCTTCGGTCGGGCGCTCCCTGCGGGGCCGCCCGACCGGCGCGTCCGCCGCGCCGTCCCGGACGCGCCGCCCCTCCCATCCCTGACGCTCGCCTACAGCCGCCGGGTACTCCCTGTCCAGACGCTCTCCGTGATGGTATGATCGCCCTGTCCGGGTCGCATCGGCCCGGCGCAGGAGGTTTCCCCGATGAAGCGCGCGGCCATGGTTGCATTGACCTTTTCCATACTGGCGGCGGCCTGGGCCCAGCCATCGGTTCGAGAAACTACCTTGTATATTGGCAACGGCGCCGAGCCCGCTTCCCTCGATCCGTCGCTCATAGTCGGGGTACCGGAACACCGCATATACCTCGCCCTCTTCGAGGGCCTGGTCACCAACGATCCCCGGACCTCGAAGGCCGTACCCGGCGTGGCGGAGAGCTGGGAGTTCGACGCGACGGGCACCCGGGTCACCT
>Ga0265297_10008295_pt1 | contig 13911 bp, 11 predicted proteins | sample Munlanlwell13791_FD_192502 | JGI IMG/M metagenome (GOLD analysis project Ga0265297, IMG submission 192502) | Leachate microbial communities from a municipal landfill in Southern Ontario, Canada - Leachate well 137-91 | ecosystem: Engineered > Solid waste > Landfill > Unclassified | place... | reverse complement strand
TTTAAAAGCTCCAATACTTTTGTGCGGTGGATGCCGGCATTCTCAATCTCATCCAGAAGGATTATCGGAGATTCTCCGATCACGACCGCGTCGGCGATCATGAGCGCGCGCGTCTGCCCGCCGGACAACTCGGTCATTGCGCTGTTAATATCGACGGGCTCTCCGGTTAACTGGTTGGCGAACATGAGGGTTTCATTCACAATCGAGCTTTCTCTGCCCGAACCACGGATAGAAGCATGGGTTGCCAGAAAATCTTCCACCCGCATATCCGAAAGAAAATTCGTATGCTGGGTGATCAAGGCTATCAAACGGTCCGAAGGCATAGGGTAATATTCTTCGGATGGGATTACGCCATTAAATGTAACCGTGCGGTTGGAAGGAGTATTTTTGTTCGCTAAAAGTTCAATATCTTTGATCAGGGTAGTCTTGCCCGAACCCGTAGCACCCACGATACTGACTACCTGCCCCATCCTGAATTCTACTTCCCGGACCGGTTCAGGCTGGCCGTCTTTACCATAGCCTCCCGAGATACCGATACGCTCTAACGCAATTGCTTTCTCCATAATCTATTATTATACCTCAAATTATATTTTATCCTGTAATTTTAATTTGTTGAATATCCCTGCCTGCCTTCCTCTCGGTTGCACACTTGCCTGCCTAAACAATTAGTAAAACCAAAAATGCGCCTGTATCTCAATCTTTCCTCCTTGACGGATAGCCTTTTTTTCCAAAGGTCCCTTAAGCTGTCTTGGTGGATGTTCCCTATTTCTGCCCCTTGGACCAGGCACAGCATCATATCTCCATTTTGTAAAATTACGGGGTTATTCCTTACGGGGCACTTATGCCAATTTTGACTTAATATAAACGGAAAGCCGAGATATTTTTTTAATTCCCGGTAAAGATACCAATAATCTTCTTTTTTCGGGATCAATTTATCGAAATTCGGGGAATTATTAAAAATTAATGTTTCAAAAAGGAACCCCAGCCTATGCGCCCGGATAAATTTAGCTATTTCTATTATACATTTAAGATTATAGGCAGTAATAACAGTTTCTATCCTTAAAGAGCGCTTACTCCCCTTGGAAAATTTTTGATATTTTTTTAATAAAATATCCAAATAAAAAGGTATACAATGTTTTATTTTTTCCTGTTTATATGTAAATTCATAGGGAACCCAGTCTATAGGATTTTTGTTCCCCGATAAGAAATGATATATTTCGGGATTAAAAGATGATAACTTAACAATAATATTTGTATTATTCAAAAATAAATTTTCGGCAATACCTTCAGTTATTAGCGTACCGTTGGTCAAAAGTATACTCTGCATACCGAAAGTATTGGCATATTTGATTAATTCCAGGGTTTTATTATCTAATAATGGTTCGCCTGGCCCGGCGAATATAACCCATCTCGCTCCCAGCCCCTTTGCCTGTAAAATAACCTCTTGCCATTGCATTAATGTAAGACAGTTGTTCTCTTTCCTTAAGCCTTGAGTATAACAATATATGCAATTCAAATTACATTCAGGCATAGTATATAATGTTATACCGTTTATTCTCTTGGCCATGGCTATTAATTTTAGATTCAACTGCTTTCTTTTCCTGCTGATTTGTATTTAACCCTTATTGATTACGTTAATTACAAACCTATTTAAGCATTTAGCGGCTATAAAACTTAATTTTGCCCGGTTAATCAGACTAAAAATATAACTTTCAGATACAGGGAATGAAGGAACCAAATGGCCATTAAGTAGCGACCGCCAACCATCTTTTTCAATGACCTGGAGTTTTAAATACTCATCATAGATTAAAGTATTGGGATAGATTATAAGCGGAGCATATATCATGAAATCAGGCTTAATGCTCCTTAGTAATACAGCTACCTTTTTTAGTTCTTCTCGGAGCGCTTGGTATTTTCGATACCTGTATTGGTCCAGGATCAAAAGGGCTGCTGTTTTTATGCCGTTTTCTTTTGTTAACCGGAAACTTTCTATAACCTGCTCCAAGGTAATCCGCTTGCGGTAATAATCCAAGTCTTGCTGAGAATAAGATTCTACGCCGAATCCTATCCTAACACAACCGGACTTCCGCATATCTTTCAATAGATCCCTATCGACGCAATCTACCCTTGTCGAACAGCTCCATTTTATTTTTTTTTGTAAATTTCTATTTGCAATTTCATCCAATATGCTGTAAACAAATTTCCGGTTTTCCGTAAAGGTGCTATCGGTAAACCTAAAAGAAGTGATCCCAAAATCAGTCAAATATCCCTCTATTTCGCCTACTAATTGTTTCGGGTCCTTATACTTAACGCCGCAGCTAAAATTGTTTATGATACAAAACTTGCAGCTATACCTGCACCCGCGCGAGGCTTCAATATAAACATTTGCGCCCTTCCTGAAATATGACAATCTGCTGCCGGCAATAAACAATTTGTTTATCCGGAGCGGCTCGATAGCAAAATCAGGAATCGTCATATAATCTTTTTTAGCGCTATATGCGCAGGTCTTGCCCCTATAGGATAATCGTTCGATGTTATTGAGACTGTCTCCCCTGCACAACGACTTAATAAGCCTTAAAAAAGGATACTCTCCTTCGCCTTTTATAACAAAATCTATGGCATCACAATTAGCCAATATCTCATTATCCAAATAGCTGGGTAAAATCCCGCCGATAACCGTAGTAATACGGGGATTAATTTTTTTGCATAACTTAGCTATATTCAATACAGGAGGAAATGAACAATAGAGAGAATGCGTTAAACCCACTATATCCGGGGCATAATCTCTTATAACCGAACCGACATTCTTTTCGTCAGCCCCGTGATCTAAAGCATCGAATATTTTCACTGCATAACCATTTTTTTGCAGATAAGAAGCCAGGTTCAACAAACCCAAAGGATACATATCGCCAAGGGTGAATGTACAATTTACGTAACGGCCGAAATAAGGGTGAATATTAGGATTTACCAATAATATCTTCTTGCTTTCAGGCATAGTCATTACTTTATATTGATACAACCGGTAGGTTCTAAGCAAATACTCATATTCTTTCTTATTTGCGAGAGATCTTCCTTCAACAAACTGCCCATTCTTCTGCGCATAAAAGCGCAGGGATAAACATCCCCGTAAGGACTTACGTATATTTTTTCTGTCCCCCCGGGGCATATCCCTTTCTTATAACAAGTTTTAGTATCGGTAGTAACAAAGCCGAGCTTGAGCCAATCCTTTAATAAATCGTAATCTTCCTGGCTCAAAAGCGAATCACGGTTTCCTTTCCATCTACCCACGGCTGCCGGCAGGATCAAAGAAAGATAAGCATTGTTTTCTTTAGCCAAACCGACTAAAGCTTTAATCCTATGGGTATGGAGAATTTGTTTGGTAATCACGGTATTAAATAATATATTTATCCCTATCTCTTTGGCTATCCGCATAACTGAGATTACGTTTTTATAGCTGCCGGTAACACCCATCTCCGCGTCGTGTTCTTCAGGGACAGGGCTACTGAGGTTAAGCTGGAGAACATGCAACCCCGCATTCCTTAAATTTCTTAATAACTTTTCATCCAATAATAAGGCATTTGTCGAAACTGAGACAATAGCGGGCATTTTATGCAGGCTAAAAATAATATCCCCGATATCCGGGCGTAACAAGGGCTCTCCCCCGGTTAAATTTATAAGTATCCCCCCGGCAGAAATAATCTGTTTAGCTATACCGACTATCTCTTCCTTGGACATCTCCGGACGGTTATCCTCAATCAGGTCCTGGCAGGAACATTTTTTACACCTTCCCTGGCAAAGGTAAGTAACGGCAATATCTGCCCCCCGCAACACCCTCTTGTTCAAAAGATTTGTTTTCAGGAATGCCTTCAATGCCGGATAGATGACAGACGGCTTTTGCTTGATTATATTTATATATTTAGCGTAATTTAACATTTTACTCCTTCCGGGCTGCAAAAAATAAGGTCAAGTGCCACAGACTGAATACCTCAAGCAGATGGAAATCTGCTAATCCTGCGCGGACCTTGCCAGCATTAAATTTTACCTTATGACCGCATTCATTTAGATAATATTCATCATTATCCATCCAGGCCTTATATTTGCACCATAGGGGAAAAATAAAACCCCATATCCCCGGGAATGCGCCATAGGGAACCGAGCCGATAACGATTCCCCCTTTTTTCAGAACCCTGAAGATTTCCTTAAATAACTGCTCATAGGACACAAGGTGTTCCAATAATTCGGTAACAATAACCATATTTACACTATTATCTTTTAAAGGTAACCCCATAACGACATCTGACTGCAAAGGAAAAAAAGAAGGGATATTATCCGCGTTACGTCTGAGCATCGCCTTACAGAGATCAATTCCTAGGGCAGGCAGATTGCCATTATTCCATAGGCAATTCCCGCAGCCTATATCCACAATTAGATTTTCCTTAAAATATTTTTTTACGAGCCTGGCCGTAATATTTTGCCTGGCCTTAAACCATATGCCTCTTAAGCCCGGAGAACCCATCTGCTTAAGATAGTAATCCTCCGGCTTGGAAGCATATATTTTGTTAATCGGCATTCCTTCGCAAGATGCAGCCATCTTAAAGCTCCTGTAACGAATTTATTAATTCCCTGTATTTAACCAAAGCCTGCCTACATAAAATTTTAAAAATAAGATCAAATTTTTTGGCGAAACTATACCGTAGAGACACCGTCATTTTAAAAATATTCCAAGCGAGAAAAAGGTAATTCATCCTCCCGTCATAATACGGTATTTTATTTTCTTTCTTTAGCCAATACGAACTGCTGATCTTCCCTTCTCTCACGCCTTGAGCATATAATTCCGTCCCCGGGAAAACCATTGCTGCTGAGAAATACACCTTATCGGGCTGGATGTCTGATAAGAGTTCCCTAGTCGCATTAAGGGTATGCTTATCCTCTCCCGGATAAAACAGTATAATATGACAGATTGCCTTAATTCCGCTTTTTTGAGTCCACCTAAAAGCTTTTCTTACTTCCTCAAGGCTAAACTCCTTATTCATATTTTTTAGGATTTCAGGGCTGCCGGATTCAACGCCATAGAATATCTCTTCGCACCCGCTCTCTTTCATTAACTTCAGGGTTTCCAAATCCGCGCCATCAACCCTGGAACGGGTAGCCCATTTTAGCTTGATATTCTTCTTAAGGATGCCGATGCATAACTGCCTGGTCCTTTCCGCATCTACGGTAAACAGATCATCATGCAGCATCACTTTACCATTTTTTTTGATGGACTGTAAAAATTCCAGTTCCTCCAGAATCCTGGGAATACTGTGGACGCGATAGCGGCCGTTGTGGATAGCCGGAAGGCTGCAAAAATTACATCTAAAGGGACAGCCGCGGGAGGTAATCAGATGAAAATCTATTTCATTCAATCTATTCTTATATCTTTCAAAATCAATGAGATGGAATGCCGGCTTGGGAATACTATCCAGATAATTTATCCACTGAGGCTCGGTATGCAATACCTCGCCGGAAAAGTTCTTAAAGGCAACTCCGGGAATCCTAGTCTTTTCTAAATCCGGATTAGCCGCGTATTCGGCGAAAGAGAAATCGCTCTCCCCTAAAAATACAGCGTCAATATTTACACTTTCCAGAATTTCTTTATAGAATAATGTCGCGTGTACCCCTCCCAAAACAATTTTAGCATCTGGATGTTCTTTCTTGATAATATCAATTACTTTAAAGGCGTAAAAACGATTAAGCGTTGTCATGCTTATACCGAAAATATCCGCCTTATTTTTTTTGAGAACATCCCGGATATAGGCCTGGCTGGTTATTCCTATAAAATCAATGATCTTAACCTCTACCCCCTTTTGCTCTAATACGGAAGCCATATACATTAAGCCCAAAGGATAAGAAACGGATAACTCGGGATTATAATATATCCTGGAAGGTGAATTTATCAGAACAACCCTGGTTTTCGTCATTAGATAATCACCTAAACTGTTTATAAGCAAGGCACCCGCCCTGGCATCTATCCCGTTGGAATAATTCACACCTTAAGCAGTCATCAAATAAAGGAATCCGCCTCAATGAATCGGAATATGGATCAACTGTTTTCCTCAGCATATTTAGATCTTTGAATCCAAATAAAGAAGAAAATTTTTTGAATATCGTCAAGCAGGCAAAAACAGATAAATCAGGATTGACCACGGGTATGGTATTGCACATATACCTTACAGCCGAGGGTTTCAATATCTCTAAATCTTCTTTCCCGAATATACAAGGGATAATCGGCCGGGAAAATATTGTTTTAACCCGGTTGACTTTGCATTCCCGGATAAAATCCACCACCGTCTTACTGAAGTTGCCTAATTCACCCGGCTGGACGCAAACATTACCGGAGTATCCGGGGCAGGATAAAGTCAAATGGATTTCGGATCTATATTTTCGGGCAAGTTCTATTATCTCTTGATCGTAACTATTCCTCCAAATATTAAGCTGCAGGCCTAATCTAAACCCGATTTTATTCAACCGCTTAAGGTTATCCTTAAATCTGATGCCCTGCTCTTCGGTATAACCTTCCTTATTGTAATTTAAAAGAATAAACCGGATATTCTTCTTAGGAAGGATATCCGGCATAGAAGCAGGATAAAGATTATTCGTAGCTATGATTACTTGCAGCTTATGCGCTGCAATCAACTTCATCGCCTCTTTGAAATATGCATACTCTGTCGGTTCGCCTCCGCTAAGCACGAATGTTTTTATCCTGCTTTTTTTAATCCAGCTTAAGACCAGATTGAAACTTTCCGGAGTCATATCCTGTTTAAATTCATTTTCCAGCCCCTTGATGAAACAAAAATTACATTTAAGGCTGCAACGGTAGGTTAAGACCACAATGATCCCAAAGGGAGGAATCGTTGAAAAAGTAAAAACATTTAAATAATTTTTAATATTATTTAAAAAACGGTTAAACATATTATCTCGGGACCTTATCTATAATCTTAGTCCTTTTGTTTAAAAAATTCATAAGATAATAGGAACAGAAACCTAACGAGTTTTTGTTGGTGCAATTACTCGAAAAATTGCCTTTTTTCAGATAGGTATAAGTAAAACATCCGCCGCCGCATTCAAGGCGGTCTTTACAGCGGGCGCACTCTGACTTAAGCATATATTTCTTGGTGAATTCTTTTTTAAAAAAAGTATGGATATCCTTAAGCGACGCAAGTCTGATATTACCCAGAGAAACAGCATCCGGTAAATAAGGACACGGCAGGACCTCTCCGGTAGGCGATACTGACAATAAGCTGCCGTAACAACCGCAGCTTCTGCCGAAGATACGCGCCGCAACGCTTCCTATTTTTTTAAAGAAATTACTGTAACACTCCCGTAGCTCATTCATACTCCGAGAGTATTCCTGGTCGTTTATTTCCAGAAACGCATTGGCTTCCTCTCCCCTAACCGGCAGATATCTTTCAAATGTAGGCAATGCCCCCACTCTCAGAGAATTATCAAAAATTTCCCTGACCTTAAGATAATTGTCCCTCAATAAAGCAGTAAAAGTCATTACCCGTAATCCTTTTTGGGTGCACAATTTTATACGCTGCTCGATATCTGCGAGTGAATACTTTTTTTGCCGGGTAAGCTTTTGATAAACCTGATTATCGATATCGTATTTAAAGATGATAACCGGATCATAACTCTTGAGCTTGTCGATCCAGCTCTCGGAGAGCAGGGAACCATTGGTATAGATATAAGAGCCCATTTTAAATTTTTTTATTTCAACGAGTAATCGTTCTAATAATTCGGGCTCGCACAAAGGCTCGCCTCCCAGAATCCCTATCCTCTTGACTCCCATTCTATGAGCTTGCTGCAACAGGTTAAGCCACTCTCCGGGCTTTAAAGAACAGGTGGTTTTATCTACGTAACAATAGCTGCAATTATAATTACACTTGTTTGTAATATGCACTAATATCCGCAGGAGTTTGGGGTTTAAAAAGAACCCCAGCATCTTATAAAATTTTTCATTATTAAGATAATAGAGGATATTGAACCCCCAAAAATATCTTTTTTTCAGATTAATTAACTTATCCATGTTTTTTATGTCTATACTTCTTCTCTAAGCGAAATTTTTGCTGCCAGCTTAAGGAAGGTGCCTTCTAATATAGGACGCGATATATAGGCCATCCGTCGCCATACCTTCTTCTTTTATAAAATTACGGCCCATCAACTCTCTGCACTTAATGGAATTCTCATATAATCCGCTTCCTGCATTATCAAATATTGCTGAAAATAGAACAACCCGTTCATAAGAATTTTTGTCATTACGCATGCTCAGCGGTTCAATAACATGTTTATACCGGCCCACCTTAGTAGCATCTTCCCGGTAACAGAGCATATATGGCCGGTAATGATTGGAAATGGAGTTTTTAAAAAGAGGGGTTTCGATTAGAAAGTACGCTTTTTCATGAGGACTTAAGGCCGCAGGATAGAATATAAATCCCTGCCTTGCGGGTCCATTTTTTACAATAGAATATGTTTTACAGATAAGCGCGGAATAGATATCCGTTGCCACAATAGCATAGCCTTCGCTATATTTTTTGTGAATATAAACCAGCTGAGATCCATAGTTCTTTTTTGGATGGATACCCGGGTAAAATTCCTTGCCGTTTCCGGAGGACTCGATCATAAAACCCCTATAATAATTAGCCAGGGCCAAACACAAAAATAATACCGTAAATACAGCCAGAGATATACGTAATGCTTTATTTCTACATTCGGCTATCCCGTATCCTATCAATAAATAATAAAACGGGGAGAAGATAATGAGTTGCCGATAAATATACAAAGGCATTATCAACCGGGAAAAAATATAAATCAAAATAATCGGTATAACGGCAAACGAAAAAAGAATAATCCCATCCTCTTTATCCCTTGACCGATAGTAGCGATAGGCCCCATATATAAATATTAATATAAAAAGCGCAGAACCCAAGATGAGTTGAGCCTGACTTGCCGAATACCCCAAGACAAAGACGCCGACTGTCAGGGGGAGGCTACTTAATACCGGTTTTAATAACCAAAAGGAATTTTTTACAAAATTTAACTGTTGGCAGAATATAAAAAGAAACGGCAAAAATAGGATAAATATGCCTGTTACTGCAATAGCCCAGTTTCTTAAAACTGTTCTTCTGTATTTTTTAAATAAAAAAATTACACCGGAGAAGAGAATAAAGATAATAAAATAATAGTTTGAATATATTCCTAAGATCCCTGCGGCAGAAAAACCAAGCCAATAAGACAGATAGTTTGTTTTAATTGATTTTGCATAGAAATAAAATAATACGGTCGCCAAGAAAAATGCCAGCGCATATCCCCTGGCCTCCTGGGCATACCAGATTTGGAATGGGCTTAAAGCCGCGATCAAAAAAGCAAAAATACTTGCCTGGCGGCCTAAAAATAACCTGGCTAATTTGTAAAGCAAGGCCAGGGAAAACAGGCTAAATAGAAGCGATATTATCCTTAATGATTTTCCGTTACCAAAAAATATGCTGTAGGCATAAACTAATGCATAATAGAATGGAGACTGACCGTCTTTGCCCATTCTCTCGAGCATATATTCTTTACCATCTAAATTTAATAATTTCGGGAAGAGTTGGCTGGAATATCCGTCGGATACTATCTCATCAAACCAAAGGTCATATTTATTAATACCCTGTATCCTTAAAACTATTCCTAGCGCAAAAATAATAAAAATAAATCCCGCGCTGATACTTTTATTTATTATCATCTGAACTGTTTTTTTACTTTAGGACGGGTAAAATAGTATATGAGGCAGAGCGCAAAGCCTATATCGACGGCAGAACAGAGCAAAGCGCTGATCCGAGAAGCTGTATCGACTGTCGACAGCGCCTCAACCGGAAGTATCCCCTGCTCAATCTTCCACAACAGGACCCTCTTGAAACAATCTACCGGATGTTTCCAATAGACGGTAGCAATGGTAAAAAAACTGATCCAAAGAAGCACTTTCCGGAAAATGTCTTTACGTAATAAAATTCCCAGGCTGCAGGCGATCAGGGCTATTCTCAGCGCTATAGAGAATATATAACGGGTAAGGATCACTTTCTCCGGTAAAGGGTAAAATTTGGAGTAATAGATATCAAAACCGACAGTCGGCAGGCCGTGTAACGAATATATGATAATTAAAATAGCGGAGATGATTATCCCTTTTGATATTTTTTTTCCCCCGTAGCTTACTTCCATTTTCCCGCCATCCACTGCTTAACTCCTGAGTAAAATGATGCCTGAGTTAATTATAGCACTGTCTATTGCAAATGCAATGCCTACAACAAGTTAACGCTTAACCCCGCGCCTCTTTTTAAGCAGGTAAGCTAAGGGAACAGGCGCGGTAAAAAATCTGCTTAATAACCTGGGCCGGGAAAATATAATCAGGCTCCAGGCAGCGAGTTCGTAGATGGCGGTCAGGGGAAGGCGCAGTAAAAGATCCGTAAACTTCACGTTTTTAGCGATCGTCAGGTACCTGTTCCTTACCAGGTTAAAATACAGATCGTCGTTTAAATAGAGCCGGGCGCATCTTTTGTCAATCCCTCTCTTTTCTATCCTGACTGTGCCGCCTCTTAAATGGTAAGCGACAGCCGAAGGCAGATAATAACCTTTCCAGCCGGCATTATTAGCTCTCCAGGCAATATCCAGGTCTTCATAAAAAAGACCGTAATCAGGATCAAAGTAATCCTGCCCGGACTTGATTTTCTCCAGCATACTGCGACGGTAAAAAGCTACTGCGCCGGTAGCCCCAAAAACATACCCGGCATTTTCAAACTGCCCTTCATCAAGCCGGCCATATCCCCTTTCTCTGGCTGTCAACCAGGGGCTCAAGGTCAAACCAGCGCTATCAATTAATTTATCATTAAAGCGTAAAATCTTTCCGCTGATTATCCCGATTTTATCATCCAGGCTAAATCCTTGCCGGCCATTCAGGATGAATTCCGGGCTTAATCTTACATCATCGTTGAGGCAGAGGATATAATCACCCCTGCCTTGAGCTATCCCCCGGTTAAGGGAGGCCGAATAAGACAAAGCCCCCGGGCCAGGGTATATTTTAACCTGAGGGGATTCCCGGAGAACCCGGGATTTTAATTCCTGGCCAAGGCCATTGTCAATTATAATTACCTCGGTAAGAGGATAGGTTTGTTTGCTCAACGATTCCAAGCAGGATAAAATATAATTTTCCACTCCGGCAGTAACAATAATGACACTCACTAAACTATTTTGCAGGTTGGCCATTGTTCCTTAGGTTTCCCGAGGGCTTCTCGATCAAAAAATGCGGGATATCCTGGATATCATCCACGCTCATATTCAGGATGATCTTTTTATTCTCTTCGTCAATATAATAATCAATGATCACGCCGTCACTAGTTTTCAGGTCGGACATAGATAAGATATTCTCATAGGAGGTTATTCCGCTACCGGTATAAAATACCCCTTCTTTGCGCTCTCCAGAAGTATCCTGGTAGCTTATCAACACCCTGCGCCGGCCAGGCTCAACAGCAGTAACCTTCCCCCTTAATAAACTGATTACCGGTTTACAAACGGCAGCCGGCTCGTCGACGGCTTTCAGCTTTTGTCTGGACATTAAGAAGACCGGGATACAGCTGCCGGCGATGAAGTTTTTGCGCAATAATTTATATCCTTTAAACCCCTGGATCAACCCGGCCAGAGTTTGCGGAGTATACTGGCTTTGCTGGTTTACGGGTAATTTGAAATATTGCAGGCTATTGAATTCCGGGCCGGCACAGGAAGGGCAGGCGTTAAAAGCTATAATATAATCAAAATTACCAGCCTGGGACAGGAATCCGGCATCTAAAAAGAACGGCCAGTGCCCTCCGCTGCTCAAGTAAGTTTCAATTTCCGGAGAGCGTAATTTCAAAAAATACTCCAGGCACTTTACGAAATCGCCCTTAAAATAGCGCTCTTCAATAATGCCTATTCTAACCGTTCGTCCGGGATCGGTATTGTTTTTGATGATCGCCGCAAAATCATCGGCGACTTGCGCATACCTTTCCTCTGCCGGAGGATGCGCCCACTGCGAACCGGCCATAAATTTAGCGATCTTTACCGGGATAAAATTCTGCCAGACCTTGCCGCTTCTAAAACCGTAATAAGACAGGACGAAGTAATTAAATAAAACCACCGCGAATATCATTATATACAGCGGCACCCTGACCTTCTTTGCGTAATAATTGACACCGATAGCTATAATCAGGGCAACTGCGGGAAGCGCCGGGAAAAAATAGCTCTCGTCTTTAAGGGATAGGGTGCTTAACAACAGGTAAGGAACGGCTATCCAGAGGAAAAGAAGCATTAATCCGTTCTTTAACCCCTTTCGGATCATCGTCAATAGGCAAATAATGAACAGGACAGTTAAAGGCAGGGAAATACTATCTTTAATTACTCCCAGATAGAACAAAAACCATCTTAAACTTAAAAACTTCGCCTGGGTTACGGACGGAACAATCATATTGTTATGCAGGAAACTTATAAAATGGCTGACCAATAACCAGGGCTGACGATAAAAAAATGCGCTAAACAGACAGGCTATTGCCGTTATGAGCAGCAGATGGGCAGATTTTCTGGCTGTGAATTGCGGCCGGGCAATAAAAGCAATGTACAAAACATAGACCAACGGCCCGCAGATAAACAGCGCGCCCTGGGCTTTTATCGCCAAGGTAATCCCGAAGATTAACCCGAAAATAAACGAATATTTACCGGAGATTAAATTATCAGTCAACAGAAGAAACAATATAGAGAGAGAAACCATGGCCGTAAGAGCTAGATCCGGGCCGTACATCCTGGAGCTGCCGAATATGCCGGCCGAGAAAGATATGATCAAAGCCGCCAGCAGGCCGGCCCCCTCCCCTTTTATTTTCCTGCCGATCAAAAATACGGAAATGACCAGGATAGATAAATAAAGCATGCCGGATAATAACCGGGTAACTAACGCTGAATATCCGAAAACCAGGTTGATGATCAACCCTGCGGAATAAAATAACGGCGAGCCGTACAAAGAGGTCTGCTTGCTGATTAAGGCGCCTATACCAATGAATTTGGCAAAAAGGCCTGCTCCGGAATGCAGCGTCTCCCTGGCCCCATAAAAGATATTCAGCTGGCTGCTCAGATGGGTCATTACATCTTTATGGAAACTGAAAGAATCCCGGCTTATCCAGAAATAATTATTTACCAGATGGAATAAAATCAGGGCGGCCAGCGCGATAAAGGCCTTATTCCTGATAAAAAAAGATATTTTTTTAAAGTATGGACGAAGCTCAGGCATAGTTGATCGGCTAAAAAGTCAACCCGCTTTCAAAAAGCGAGCCGATGACCCTCTGATACTCTCTTAAAATTCTGTCTTGATACTCTTTGTCTATTTCTACGACCCGGCCGGCTATGGAGACGCAATACCCGCAATCCTTACAGGAAGAAGGATCGCATTCTTTGGGCAGGCCTTCTAAAAAACCGTCCAGTTTTTTATTGTCTATAAATACCTCTAATTTACCTAAGAGGCGGGAAAATTCCAATACCTTAAAGATATTTACGGAAAACGGATTCGGCGCGCAAAATAATTTTTTCAACCAACCTTTATGCTGGTTGAAAGTCTTGCCCTGGAAAGTATGCAACAGGTCCAGGAAATTACCTTGATAGGATCTCTGGACATAAGCGTCAATAATATTCAGGATCATAGCGGTTGATAAACGCCTGTCCACCAGTTTAATGCTATCCACGCCCAAACGTTCATAAAACCCGATATCCTCAGGCCTTATCCAGTCTGAACGGAGAAAGTACCCTGGATCTTTAAGGCGCTTATACCGGCACATGATCAGATGGTAATCAAAGGCATAGCCTCTGCAAGCATGCCAGGAC
>Ga0265297_10008294_pt1 | contig 13913 bp, 6 predicted proteins | sample Munlanlwell13791_FD_192502 | JGI IMG/M metagenome (GOLD analysis project Ga0265297, IMG submission 192502) | Leachate microbial communities from a municipal landfill in Southern Ontario, Canada - Leachate well 137-91 | ecosystem: Engineered > Solid waste > Landfill > Unclassified | place... | reverse complement strand
TGTCATGGCCAGCTACAACTTCACCGCTTCTAACGACGGTTCCGTCGTCCTGGAGCACATCATGGTGAAGCGCACCGGAGTCGGAACTCCTTCGGAGATCTCCAAGGTTTACCTGTATGATGGCGCTACCCGTTTAACCAACGGCCGCACCGTCAGTTCCAGCGATAACACCGCGACCTTCAGCAGCGTCAACTACACCATTCCGGCCGGTACGACCCGGACCCTGTCTGTGGTAGCCGACGTCGCTAATGCCGCTTCCGGTAACCACGCCTTCAGTCTCGAGAGCGCTTCTGCGGTTTCCGCGGGCGGCGCGACCGTGACCGGCGCTTTCCCGGTAGCCGGCAACATCATGTCCTTCAGCTCGACTTCTGTCGGTCTGACCGATGTGGAAGGCAACAACACCTACACTGTTAAGGCGGGTGAAACCAGCGTTGAACTCGGCCGCTTCACTGTTTACGTCAGTAACACTGAAGATGCCACCGTCAACGGCCTCACCCTGTATAACAGTGGCCGTGATGTTTTGGGCAACCTGAAACTGTATCGCGGTAGCGACCTGGTCGCGACCGGCGTCAAGAACGGCAGCTACTTCACATTCACCCTGGCCAACCCGATTACGGTTGCTAAGGGCGAAAACGTGGCGTTCAACGTCATGGGTGATGTAACCAGCGGCCGCGACGGCGACATTGCCTACCTGACCGTCCGCTACAACACGGACCTCAAGGTTATGGGTAAGACCTTCGGTTACAACCTGAAGCCGACTTTGGCCCAGGGCACCGGTGTCTCCATGATCGAAGAGCTTGGCACGCAGAAGCAGACCATCAACGTCGAAGCGGGTCAGGTTACCCTGACCTTCAACGGCCCGGTCACTACTAACGTTGCCAAGAACTCCAAGGATGTCGTCCTGATGAATTTCGCCCTCACCGCTCAGTCCGCTTTGGATGTTGAGAAGGTGGGCGTGATCCTCAAGGATAGCGATAACGACGATACCGACGATGATTTGGCCAACTTGGAAATCGTCTGCGGTACCGGCATCATGAACGAGTGGGCCGATCCGGTGGAAACTTCCGCTGGTTCTATCCACACCGATACCTCCGTTTGGAGCATCGCGGCCGGCGAAACTAAGAATTGCCAGATCCGCGTTGATGTTGAGAACACCAAGACCGCCAATGAAACCATTAGCGCCAACTTGGATATCTCCAACTGGACCTTCAAGGATGCCAGCACCGGTGACACGATCTCCGATGTTGTCCCGTCCGCCGATTTGGTCGGTAACACGATGACTGTCGTGGCCGCCGATTTGATTGTTACTTTGGCTTCCACTCCGGCGGCTCAGAGTTGGGTCAGTGGTTCCAACGTTGATGTCAACGGCTACAACTTGGCCGCTGGCGATGCTAAGGCGGTTAAGGTAACCGCCCTCAGCCTGATGGGTTATATCGACGAAAATGCTGGCGGCGGCTTCATTGCTGCTGTCGATAACGGCGTTTACGTCAAGGACGTCCTGTCTACTGTTGAACTCTATGACGGCACCACCAAGATCGGCACCACCAAGACTGTGGCTACCGATGGTACCGTTACCTTCAACACCCTGAACTGGACCATCCCGGCTGGTACAACCAAGCAGCTGGTTGTGAAGAGCTTGTCTTCGAACAATGCTCCTTACAACGGTAACGACGAAAAGGTTAAGTTCGCTGTGACCAGCGTCACGGCCGAATATGACAATGGCACGGGCTTGACCCCGACCATCACCGCCGTTGACGGCGAAGCTGATATCCTTATCAGCCAGACCATCACCGGTTCCGGCACCCTGGCCATGGCGGTTGACGCCGACACCCCCGCTTCCGATCTGCTCGTCATGGGCAATCAGGGCGTGGCTGTTACCAAGGCCAAGTTCACCACCACCAAGGAACCGTTCGTTGTTGAGAAACTCCAGGTTTCTAACGGCGGCACGGCGGATGCGGACGTGACTGCGGTTGTTCTTGAATACAAGAACGAAGCGGGCGCGACTGTTACCACCGAAGGTTTCTTCAGCGGCAGCGTGATCAACTTCAGCGGTTTGTCAATCTACGTTCCGAAGGATGGCAGCGCTGTAGCGACCTTGAAGGCCAACCTGAACACTTCGACTGGAGGCGCGACCAACGGCAACACTGTTGCCCTGGACGTGACCGAGACTAACTTCCGCGCGGTTTCCAAGAATTCCAGCACGGTAGTTACCGATCCGGTCGGCACCGGCGTAGCCGGCAGCGACATGTTCGTCTTTGAGAGCAAGCCGTCTGTCAACTTCGCGGCCGATACTCCTTCGGGCAATCTCGTACCGTCTGCCAACACTCTGTTGGGTAAGATTTCGGTCACGGCTGATGCCGCTAAGGATATCACCTTTGACAAGGCCACCAATGCTAACAGCCTGACTGTCCAGTTAGCTGTTTCCCGCACTGGCGGAACCATTGCTGGTACCTTGACTTTGAAGGATGAGAACGGAGATACTTTGGACACTGTCGCTGCTGACTTTGGTGTGTCTAACGAGGCCATCTTTGACTTCAACGATAAGACCTTCTCCGTAGCAGCCGGTACTACTAAGTACCTGTATGTTTACGGAACCACGACCAACCTCACGACCCAGGGTGATTCCATCCAGGTCTGGCTCGATGACACCGATGGTGACATCGACTGGGGTATCAACGGCGCCGGCTCTTACAACAAGGGCAATATCATCTTCAAGGGTGATAAGTTCGGTGGCGCGTTCGTGAAGCCGTAATCGTCTCACGACGATAAGTTTTCCCGATTCACTTTTCCCTAAAATCGGACCGTTAAGAGCTTAGGCTCGAGGCGGTATAAAAAAGAGCTCCCCGACGGGGGAGCTCTTTTTGTTTGGTCGTGAGTATTCAAAATTGACGCCTACAAACCATAAGGTATAATTGATACCATAAAAGGCAAGAAAATGAATGATGCCGGGATTAGGTTTAACATAATTAATCTTTGATAATATGAATCACATTTGGACCGTGCTTTGCCAGAGGTCGGCGATTGACTTTGAAAATAATCTGGTCAGTATCTTCAATTGCGTCGAAGAATTAGGGATCGTCATGGATAAGAAGAATGTTTCTGCTCCGGCGCTAGTGATTCCGGTCGAGCTCCAGCTGGTCAGCTTTTGGACCGTGAAGGATGCCACTCGGGAGAATAAGCTGGAGTTTAAGGGAGAGCTGGTTGACCCGAGCGGCAAGACCATTAAGGAGTTCACTAATGATTTTACGGTTGCTAAGGATATCCTGCGTTTTCGCAACCGGACCAATATTCAGGGTTTCCCGGTAACCGTTCCGGGGCGATACTATTTCCGCATGAGCCAGCGAGAGGAAAAGAAAGATGATTTCGTCGTGGTGGCCGAGTTGCCGCTTGACGTCAATATATCTTACAAGCTACTTGAAGATCAGAAGCGGAAATAATTAGGGATGATTCGATATTCCTGTAAAACCCGTCAGGCGGCGGGTTTTTTGGATATATTTTAGGATCTCTTTAATAAAAACTTGTCGGCACGTCATGGCCTTTTTGCTATGATGGTAACCGATTAAGGCTAGTTGACTCACTATAACAATATTGTTATACTAATATGGAGGTGATTTATTACGCCAATAACCTAGGTCACAGCCCGGTGGGCAAGTATCTCACAAATTTGTAGGACAAGCGGCAAGCCGCTCAGCTATTGAAAGATATAGATCTTCTGCAAGATTTTGGATTAGTTAAATTCTCAGAAGCCGGGGATGTTAAAAAAGTTTCCGGTTTCAGGAACATTTGGGAGTTAAAGACCAGCTGCGCGGGGAATATTATTTACCGAACCCTTTTTACCGTTAAAAAAAGTCAGATTATCATCTTGAATATCTTCAATAAAAAGGAGCAAAAAATCAGGCGGCAAGAATTAGTAAAAGCGGTAAAAAGAGCCAATATATCGATATGAAATATATCAGCCATGAAGAATTGAAGAAAGAACTGCTAAAAGACCCGGAGTTCGCTCGGGCGTATGTCACGCCAGACCCGGCCGTCGAGATCGGTTGGCGGGTGAAAAGATTACGCTTAGATAAGGGCTTGTCTCAGGCTGCTCTGGCCGAACGCTTGGATACTAAGCAGCCCAGCGTCGCCCGCTTGGAAAATGGCAGCGCCGGCCTCCCTAGCCTTGGTTTTTTAAAGAAGGTGGCGGATGCTCTGGGTGTGGACCTGATCTTACCCAGTTTTTCTGGCTTAGCGGAACGTGGACGTAAGGCGGCTGTTTATAAATAGCGATTCACATCTAGTCGAGAGAAAATAATTAGCTGGTAGCTCGGTTTTTTTGTTTTATGCTATAATCTAAGCATATTTAACACAACGTCCGCGACGGTTGCTGTTTTAAGGTAACTGACGGGTTTGTAACTATGCCAGCTAAAGTCTATTTGCGCTTCCTCCGGGGCGGGCTTATTGCCTCGCTCTTTATCGTTTTCTTTGTTTTCCGCGATCTGCTTTTCCCATATATCACCTCCAAGCAACTGGCTTTCAATGTCCTCATGGAGTTCCTCCTGGCGGTCTGGCTGGTATTTATAATGCGCTACCCGGAGTATCGGCCCAAGAAGAGCTATATAAGCTGGGGGCTGGTTGCCTATTTTTTAGCGGTCCTGGCCTCGATTGCTGTGAGCGTTGATCCGGGACTAAGTTTTTGGGGTGACGCCGAACGTATGCTCGGCTTTTTTCATCTTTTTCATTTCTTGATTTTCTACTTTATCTTGATCACCGTTTTTCAGACGGCCAGCGACTGGCGGCTATTTTTAATGACCTCCGTGGCCGTGGCCACGGTTATCAGCCTGATTGGCGTCTTTGGCGAGAATGTCTACACGCGGATCGGGAATACGGCCTATGTCAGCGGTTATTTAATTTTCAATCTTTTTTTTGCGGTCCTTCTTTTTCTTCGTTCGCCGCGTAATTGGTGGCGCTGGCTTTATGTTCCCGCCCTGGGCTTCATGCTTTGGGAATTTACTCTAACTCGGACTTCGGGGGCGATTATCGGACTCGCGGCCGGGCTTCTCCTAGCGGTTCTTTTACTAGGGATCCTCCATCGTGATGCTAAGCGGCGGCGCTGGTCAGTGGTTGTTTTTCTGATCGCTGTCTTAGGCATCCTAGCGATCTTTTCGCAGAGCGAGAGCGCCTGGTTTCAGGGGAGCTTCCTTCGTAATCTGACTTCCGAGAAAGCGACCTTCCAGACGCGGCTTATTTCTTGGCGCGGCGCAGCCGCTGAGTTCAGGTATCATCCGTTGTTTGGAACTGGTTTTGGTAATTACGCTATCATTTTTGATAAGCATTTTGATCCGGTGTTCTATAACTACGACAAGGTAGAAACTTATTTTGACCGCGCCCATAATAATCTAATTGACATCGCCTCGACAACCGGGCTGGTTGGTCTTATTACATATCTCAGTATTTTTGTGGCGGCTGGTTATTACCTTTTTAAACGATTCCGCGCGTCTGGTGGACGCGCTGGAGGGCAGAGTTCAGAGCTCATCGTGATTATCGCCCTCCTGGCCGCTTATTTCGTTCAGAATCTGGCGATATTTGATTCCTATACTACCTATATCGGCCTGATGACTACCTTGGGCTATATATATTGGCTGAGCCAGGACTCGACCGAGGAATCGGCGGAGCTTGGTAGACAAGAGACGGCTGAAGGCGAGGCGATTGGTAAACGGCGCCTGACTGTCGGGTCGAGATGGGAACTTAGTCTGCTCGTCCTTTTTCTGGCTCTTATGGCCTTAGTTGTCTATCAGTATAATTATCGGCCCTGGCGCATGCTGGGCGGAGTTATCGACGGGTATGGCCGGATACTTGAAGGTAAGCTGGCGAGTGGCGTCTTGAGCTATCAGGCGGCCCTGATTGGCACCCCGCTTGATCAGGATGGACGCGTCACGCTTATTAACCTGTTAACGGCTAACCCGCCCCTTCTTCAGTCGTTGACCGAAACTCAAGCCGAACAGGTTTTAGCGTACGGCATAGAGCTGGCGGAAAAGAATGTGGCGAAAAACCCCTTTGATAGCCTGTCTCAGCTGCAGCTGGCTCAGATCCGGGATACGGCCGCCCGTTATTTTTATCAGGATCTCGATCGTTTCAATTATTATTCTTCGCTGGCGCTTGAGGCGATCGAATACTCTCTGGAATCAAGTCCGGGCCGCGTGCCGGTTTATGTTGTTAAAGCCCAGATGCAGCTTGCCCGCGGTGAAAGGGAGGAGGCGATCGAAACCCTGGAATACGCCATCAGCCTGAACCCCGCTTATACCGAAGGCCACTGTCGCTTGGCCCAGTTTTATTTCTTTTTGGAAACGGCCGATAAAGATCGGGCCGAGGAATATGCCGCCAAGATCGGCGAGCCGCTCGACCGCTGCGTCGACCTGGGAGGAGCAGCGGACATAAACTCCCCCACCGTTCTGGCTCAAGCGCTCAATTACTATGCGCCACGAGGCGATTTCGTCCGCTCTTTACAGCTGGCGGAGAGGATGGTCGCGCTAAATGCCTATGATGCCCAGTCCTGGCTCAATCTGGCTAAGCTGTATATGATTGCCGGCGCGCCGGAGGCGGCCGAGGAAGCGGTGGACCGAGCCATCCTGCTCGATAAGGAAACAGCCGCCAAATGGGCGGAGTTTATTAGCACTATGCGCCTAGAAGAGTAGATCTAATTAACCGAGACCGGGCTGTCGCCCGGTCTTTTTTTATTGGGGAAAAATTTAGGGTTATCTTAACGTCCCGTCAGGGGGTGTTTGCTATAGTTGAAGGCGTCTTATTTTTTAAAATATATGCGCGAACGGTTAAAAAAATGGGTGAGGAAATTATTTCCCTCTCGAAGATCCTCCCGTCGCCGGAAGATTATTTTCATTTTGGCGCTGATTTTTGGCGGTAGCTTGCTTTATTTGTTGGTCGCCCTCATATTCATTAGTCCGGCGGAACTGAGCCTGGCGGAGCTAAGGGGTTCTTGGCAGAGCGAGACGATCTGCCATGAAAGTTGCCAGTTGCGTCGGCGGCGGGCATCCGAGATGGTCATCGCTGCCCTAAAAAATGATCCCGACTCGCGCCTTGCTCGGCAGATTAAGAGATTCTTCTTTGATTCACGCTCCAGTTGGGAATTTAGGGCGGAACTCATATCTATCTGGCGGGAAGCCGCCGGTTCCGCTAACCCGCCAATATATCTGCGCGATTATCTGGCCGATCCGGAGGCCATGCCGCAGCTGGCGGCTGAAATCCTGGCTGATTTTGATCCAACGGCGCTCGGCCTGTCTGTCTCGGAGTCCGATGTCCGTGGCCCAATTGATTATTATTTCTCGATCTTATCCTCAGGAAAAGATTTCCTGATCAAGCGGGAGGCGGTTCGGGCAATTAGCACTCAACCGGACAAGCGGACGGCCTTCAGCCCGGATCAGGTGGAATCTCTAGGAAAGATGATTCTGGACGCGTCTCAAGACCGGCGTCTGCGGCAGATACTTGTTATGTTGCTTGGCGATTATTATCCTTTGTTCCCAGACGAGAGCTCGGAAGTGTTGCGCCTGGCCTATGGTTCAGCAGCGCTTGATCCAATTAGCCGGGCGCTGAGCGCCGATAATTTGAATCGTTTCGAGGCGGACGGTGGTCCGGACGGCGGCGAGTGGCCGCTACCGGAGATAAGTCGCGAAGACTGGGATGAATATTATAATGAATAACGATTATGTTGCTTATTTTTTTACGAATAAATTTCCTATTAATGATGTGGTTACTAGTGTTCACCTGGCCGGCCCGGTGCGGCGCTATGGCGCCCGGCACTCTGCTTTATCGTAGTTCCAGCGGCGGACAGATGTTTGGTTACCAGGGATCATTATTGGAGATACGTGGCGGAATAATAAAAAATATTCACGCTGGCCACGTGGCGATGTATATCGGCCGAGAGGAGGGAATAGATTATGTGGTTGAGGCTTCTGGTAGCGGTATTGTTAAGACTCCGGCCAAATATTTTGTGAACCGCGCCGACGGCGAAACTTTTCTTGGCGCCCGTCTTCCCGCCGGTCTCAGCCCGCTTCGCCAGGCTAAGGCCGTGGCAATTGCTAAAAGTCTGGTGGGCCAAAATTTGGCCTATGACTTTGGATTCCAGCGACAAAAGGGCGCGCGTAGCGGGCAGTGGACCTGCGTCGGACTGACGGAAAAGATTTATGAGAGCGCTGATATTTCTAACCCCAATAATCTGGCGGCTCTGGAATATGATAGTACATATTACGCTATTGACATCACGCCGGACGGGTTTGACGATTATAGTCCGGCAAACGACGACGGCGACCGCTTTTCGCGCGAACGGGAATTTTCCGAGATCGCCAGGCGGCGCGATCTGCTCTTTCCGGCGCCGGAGCTCGTCGGTTTCGATGCCGGAGTGGAGCGGGACGGAAAACGCTACATTTTTATGCCCTACACGCAGTTTATCCAGCCGACGCTCACGCCGGTCGCGGCGGATATTACGGTTGCCTCCTCATTTTCTTCTCCGGAAGTCCGGGGCGATATGGATTGGTTGTCGATCGGTTTAAGATGGAGCCTGATAAATAATCCTTGGTCGTCAATTAAGAATTTGGCCAATAAAGCCGGTGAATTGGTGGGGCGATTAGGTGACAAGTTGTTTGGTTCGGAGACGGCGACGGAGATTGTCCTGAATGACGACGGAGGAAAAAATGAGAGCGACCCGTCGGTCTTACCGGCCGCGATAATTAATAAGAATAATGCCGGTGTAACCGCGTCATCCCCTAAAGTCTTGCCGTCTCCGCTGGCCGCCACCGACCTGCCCGCTACTTCAGGTGTCACAGTGAATTCTAAAAAAACGTCCGTTGCCGGTCCGGCTAGAGCCGCTTCCTCTAGCTCATCAGCGCCGTCTGGCGTCAGCTCGCCTGCCGTTACGGTTCTGTATAATCCGACAGCGACCACCACTTCGAGCGCAATTTTATCAGCCGCAATAATAAGTAACCCCGCTGCTCAAGCTAGCGATGATGCCCCAAGACTGGCGCGCATCAATCAGATCTACGCTACCGGCGACAACGATTGGATAGAGCTATATAACCCGACGGATTATGATTTTGATCTGGCAACAGCCGGTTATCGGCTGGAAAGGACTAAGAGCGCGGAAGATCCGGGGCTTGTTATGCGATTCGGAAATCCGGCGGACGGTTCATATCCGGGCGGCACGATAATAAAATCTAAGGGGCGTTATCTAATTGTCCGTTCGGATGCCGGCCCTTACTATCACGGTAGAGCCAAGGCGATCGGTACTCGCTCGGAATTCTCTTGGGGCGGCTCCGGTTACACGATTTATCTGGGTAATGGGGCGATCAGTTCCAGCGCTGATGAAGACATTGTCGAGGCCGTCGGCTTTGGTCCGGAGGCCGCTTATTTTCAGGGAAGCGCACCGGCGCTTGAAATAAGGGATAATTACATCTTGAGCCGCATCGCGGTAAATCATGATAACGCTAGCGATTTCAAACTGGTCGCCGCTGATGATCCGACAATTATTTGGAATCAGGTTGAGGAGGAGGAAAATGAAGAAAATGTTGACAATGGGGCTTCGGGGGAAGAAGAGCCGGAAGAAGAGGCACCTCTCGCCACGACTACGCCCCCTATTCTGATTGGCAAGATATACGCGACCGGGAGTAACGATTGGATCGAGCTTACTAATCCGACGGCTCAAGCCATCGATCTGGCTGTCTATGGCTATCGCTTGGAAAAGACTAAAACAGCCGAGGACCCGAGTCTCATGATGCGCATCGGTAACGAGGCGGATGGCGCATATCCCGGGGGAACCGTCGTTAGTAGTGGCGGTCGTTATCTGATTGTCCGGGATGACGCCGCTGATTTTTATAAGAGCCGCGCCGACGCCCTGGCGACGCGCGATGAATTTGTCTGGTCCGGCCGAGACTACACGATTTATTTAGCGAAGGGCCCGGTCAGCTCCAGCACAGATCCGGATATCATGGACGCGGTCGGCTTCGGTGAGGGGGCGTCCTTTTTTGCTGGCGCCGGTCCGGCGCTGGAGATTAATGACGGCTATATACTTAATCGGATCGGCCAGAGCGGTAATAATTCCACTGATTTCAATCTTATTCCCACTGATGAGCCGGGAAGCGAGATTGATCCGATACAGCCAGTTGATGAACGTTACACGCCGATTGAGTCCGCGGGGCTTATTAATCTCTGGCACTTTGACGAGTGTTACGGTCCGGGCCAATGGGAAGTGGGAAAGTGGGAGTGCGCCCGGGAATTGGGACACAACAAAGATATCGTCAGTGTACCGCTTTTACCCCCGGCTGATCTGGATAGTTTTTCTATTGGTTTCCAGTATAAGAAAAAAGGGCAATTTCCGCGTTTGCGCCTGAAAATGACCAGCCCGGACGCCAGCCCGGTACTCCTCATCCTAGAGGAGAATTTGTTTACCGTCGAGGGACTGCCCAACTCCCAGTGGCGTTACTATCAGGAAGTGCGTTTTGATGATGATTGGCATCAGGTCGTTTTGACTATCGATCAGGCAGCAGATTATTGGGCCGTGTATCTTGACGGCGCAGAGATCATTCGGGAAGAATTTATGGCCAACTTGCCGGTAATGTCCACTTTAGAGCTTAGCGGTGATTCCGACTCAACACTCATCGACGAAGTAGCGGTCTGGCATCGCCCGCTTAGCGGTTCCGAGATATTGTCAGATTATATTTTAGATTCGCCCTTCGCTCCTATCGTGGCCCGTTTGCCGCAACTGGCGGCGGAACTTGAATACTTCTGGGAATTTGAAGAGGACAGCGGTGCGGTAGCGGTTGATAGCCGTCACGGTACCCAGATGGACGTATACCCGAATCTTTGGACCGCCCGGCGACACGATAACTATGCGATCTCGACCGGACTTAATCAAACGCTCAGCGCCGATTTAGACCTGCCGCTTAGCAGTCGAGATGTTTCGATTGCATTTTGGTGGCGCAACAGCGCGCATCCCGATGAGGGACAGGCTAATATCGTCCTGAGCGGCAGCGAACCGGAGGCGAAGAAACTCTTAACTCTCAACGCTAACCACTATCGCCTCGGCTATCACTTCAATGGTCAATATGGGATACTCGCCGAGGGCATGGATGTCGGACTGCCGCCGGACGGCGAGTGGCATCATGTGGCCCTGGTCTATGATTCCTATCGCTACAGGCTGAGCCTTTACGTGGACGGGGAAGAAGCGGCTTGGGCATCTTTTATCTGGATGCAAGAGACGGAAATCATCAAGCGCCTGGAAATCGCCACCAACTTCTTTACGGCTGCCCTGGACGACCTCCGCATTTATAAGGGAGCGCTCAGCCAAGAGCAGGTTGGGGAAATATTTGCTAATACAAAATAAAAAATGGCTAAAAGAGGTCGCCTTCTGGCGGTCTTTTTTCGGTTTGAGACAGTCTTGATTTTTGTTATATTTTATTGTATAGTATAGAGAAGTTATCAGGGTAAGCGGGCGATCGCTCCGCTTTTTAGGGGTTTACCCGTAAAAAGAGGGGAGGAAAGTCCGGACTTCATTAAAACGATAGTGGGTAACGCCCACCGTCCGGGTCGTTAGCCGCCAATAGCGGAAGCGGCCACGGATAGGGAAAGTGCCACAGAGACTATACTAATCCTGGAATTTTTAACAGGATAAAAGGTGAAAAGCTGCCGGATGGCATCGCAAGACGCCTACCGGTTTCGGCCTTCGGTGACGGAGGACCCGCGGCAAACCCTATCGGAAGCAAGAGCAAACTGGTCCGCCTAAGGGCGGTCCAAGACAAGTGGCTCGCTTGAGCCAGCCAGCAATGGCTGGCCTTAGATAAATGATCGCTAGAACAGAATCCGGCTTACGGCTGCCCTGATAACTATCAAATCATTATGAAAAAGATTGAATCATTCTTTTCCGCGCTTTTTGTCCCGGTTGATTTTCTCCTCCTCGTCCTGGCGGGAATTTCCGCCTACTATCTGAGATTTTCCGATATTTCCGCAGGCATCCGGCCCGCTATTTTTAGTCTACCTTTCCAAGCTTATCTGCAATCGGTGCTGGTGATCGCCGTTCTTTGGATCGTTATCTTTATTCTGGGTGGCGTTTACCAGATACGTGATGCGAGGCGTATCGCTCAAGAACTCCAGAAAATCATCCTGGCCTCTTCGGCCGGCTTAGCCGCTGTGGCCATTATCATTTTTTTCCAACGCGATCTCTTCGACTCGCGTTTTATTGTTTTAGCTGGTTGGCTGCTCGCTATTGTTTATGTCAGCCTCGCTCACATTTTTATCCGCTGGCTACAGCGTTGGCTTTTCCGTTACGGGCTTGGCGTCCATAAGGTTATTCTGGTCGGCGATTCGCAGACGACGGAGAATCTAATCGAAGAATTTTCTTCCAATCGTCGAAGTGGTTTTGAGGTCATTAAAAGAGTGCGTAATTTTTCTTTGGAGACGGCTCAGGAACTCGCGGAATTTGTGGAGGACAGGGAGGTGGATGAGATTATCCAGAGCGATCCCAACCTATCTAAAGCCGAAACCCTGCGTCTCTATGATTTTACCAATGATAACCACTTGACTTTCAAATATGTCGCTGACCTGCTCGAGGTCAAGGTGCTTCGGACGGAAGTGGCTGAGGTTATCGGCATCCCGATCGTCGAGGTTAAACGTACGACTCTTGATGGCTGGGGGCGCATCATCAAGCGCATCTTCGACATCATCGTTTCCGGTCTGCTTATCATCCTATTTTCGCCCATCCTTCTTCTTGCTATGTTGGCTATTGTCATTGATTCTAAGGGGCCAATCTTTTTTTCTCGGCGCGATGATGGTACTTACGTAACCCGCGTCGGTCAGGGCGGTGCGCCGTTTCGCTATTTTAAATTCCGGTCCATGATCCCCAATTCCGACAGCATGCGTTATAAAGAGTTGGCCGACCGTAATCTGCGGACTGACGGCCCGATGGTCAAGATCAAGGACGATCCGCGCGTAACCCGTATCGGCCGCTTGATTCGGCGCTGGTCGATAGATGAACTGCCTGAGCTTTTTCTGGTCTTTTCCGGCCGGATGAGCCTGGTTGGACCCCGCCCGCACCTGCCCGAAGAGGTGGCTAAGTATGAAAATTATCATCGTAAGACCTTGACTATCAAACCGGGTATCACCGGTCTGGCCCAAGTTTCCGGTCGCAGTGACTTGCTTTTTGAGGAAGAAGCTAAGCTTGATATCTATTATATTGAAAATTGGTCCATGCTTCTCGATATTTCCATTATGCTCCGGACTCCCTGGGCCGTGCTTAAGAACCGTAAGGCTGAATAAACTATGAAGGTAGCTCTTATCCATGATCATCTCGCCCAGGACGGCGGCGCCGAAAAGGTGCTGAAGGTTCTGGCAGAGATGTTTCCCGAAGCGCCAATCTATACTCTCTTGTATGAGCCGGAAAACGTCAATAAGTATTTTCAGGGGCGCCAGATCGAAACTTCGATAATCCAGAAACTGCCCGGTGGCGTCCGCCATTACCAATGGTATCTGGTCTTCATGCCTCTGGCCGTCGAGTTTTTTGATTTGCGTGGCTATGATCTCGTGATTTCCGATACAAGTTCTTTTGCTAAAGGCGTGATCACTTCGTCTGAAACACTCCATGTCTGTTATTGCCATACTCCTACTCGCTATCTCTGGAGCGATACGCATCAATATATAAATGAACTCCGCTACAGCAAATGGCTTAAGAAAATAATTTCCCTGGTTCTGAACCGCCTCCGGATCTGGGATCGGGCGGCGAGCGATCGCGTGGACAAGTATATTGCCAATTCACAGACAATCCGGCGGCGGATCGAGAAGTATTATCGCCGTGACGCCGAAGTAATCTACCCGCCGGTCGAGACTGAGAAATTTTTTCTCTCCGATTTGAGCGCCCAGGCCCCTGACGAGCGCTA
>Ga0265297_10008293_pt1 | contig 13913 bp, 25 predicted proteins | sample Munlanlwell13791_FD_192502 | JGI IMG/M metagenome (GOLD analysis project Ga0265297, IMG submission 192502) | Leachate microbial communities from a municipal landfill in Southern Ontario, Canada - Leachate well 137-91 | ecosystem: Engineered > Solid waste > Landfill > Unclassified | place... | reverse complement strand
TTTATAGTGGGGAATTGCCTGCAGGTGGTGATACTGTACGAGTAACAAAAACATTAGTTATTGGTGATAATTTTAGTGGTGCTGCTACAGTGAATGGAACTTTAAATATATCTGCTTGTGCTGATGCAGGAACAGATACTAATAAATTTTTAGTTTTAGATTCATCAGGTAATATTGATTATAGAACAGACACAGAATTATTATATGATTTAGCAAGTTTTGCAAATTTAACTAATCAAAGAGTTTTATATTTTGATGGTTCGCATATTAGAAGTTCTAGAATAGAAATTGGATATGGTGAAGATGATACAGATTCAATTAATGTTTGGGCAATACTTAATTTATGTGCTTCAGTTACAGCTGAAGGTAATGATGTAACTAAACTTGCACGTATACAAGGAGTAAAAGCAAATGTAACTTATGGTGATACAGCAGGAGAACTTCATTTTAGTGTAAAACTTAATGGCGAACCTCTTGTCGTTAAAATGAAAATTTCATCTGATGGTACTATAAATTTTGCAACTGTTGCAAATGCTGGTACTGCAACAAATAAAATACTTGTACTTGATTCTAGTAATAATGTTGATTACAGAACAGCAGCAGAAATTTACACAGAAGTAATGGGTGCATCAGGTTATACTGGTATTCAAGGTGTAACTGGACTACAAGGTATACAAGGAGCAACTGGCGTTCAGGGCGTTCAGGGCGTAACAGGTTTAAAAGGTACTGGTGGTACAGGTACTACTAATTATGTTACAAAATTCACTGATGGTGCTAATGGTGTTGTAGGTAATTCTATAGTTTTTGAAGACGCTAATTCTTGGGTAAATGTACAAAGTGAAACAACATTAATTCTTGGTGCTGATTTTTCTGTTCTTGGTCCTAGTGTTAGTAGAACTAACAACACAGAAAAATTTTCTATTGTTTCTAATGTACATTATAATACATCAGAAGAACCAACATGCGCATTTAATACATATAACACTGCTTCTCAAAATTATCTTTCAATAGGTGGCGGAGACTATGGTATTGCAAATGCAGCTACAAAAATAGCGTTTTATACTGCAGCTAATAACACAACAATTATAGGTACTGAAAGACTAGCAATTTCTTCTGATGGCACAATAAAAATGACTACTTGTGCTGATGCTGGTACTGATACAGATAAATTTTTAGTTTTAGATTCTTCAAATAACATTGACTATAGAACTGGTTCAGAAGTTTTATCAGATATAGGTGGTGTTCCAACTGAAGGTAATTTTACAGCTACTTTGAATGGATGTACAACAAGTCCAACAGGAACAGCATATTGGTATAGATTTGGTGAATTTATTACTATAGAAATACCACAGTTAACTGGTACTAGTAATTCTACTAGTTTGTATTTGTCAGGCCTTCCAGCAGAATTGAGGCCAAGTACATATAGTAGATATATATCTTGTGCTGGTGGAGATGTTTTTGTTGACAATGGTTTGCAGGCTGGAAACGTTTATGCAGAAATTGATGGTGCAGGCACTGGATATATTTATTTATATAAAGCAGACGGAGCAGTTTGGACAAACAGCGGGACAAAAGGTGTCAACAGAATTTTTGCTCAATTTCAGTATTGGCTAGGGCATTAATACTTCATTGGAACTGCACTGACATCGGCGGTGGAAATGACCGTGGTATTGATTCTTGTAACATAAGTTTTATGATACAGTAATACCAAAAATCAAGTAATTGTATATATTATAATATGTCTAATCATAAGGTGCTAGAAAACAACGGGGTACAATTCAACATGGAGCAAAAAATGGCGCCTCAAAAAAAGAAAATCAGCCTTGCTATAATCGCTGGTTCTTTGGCATCAGTCTTGGTAATTTTTACGTTCACAGAAAAACTTAATGTATTTGCTGACAATCATATTGATAGACGTATAGAAGTAAAAACAAGGGAAATATGTGCTGAGCAACAAAAGAGCGTAAAAGAATTATCGCAAGCAGTAGAAGACATTAAACTCGTTACTGTACGGCTTGAAGCACAAGTAAAATACCTTGAAAGACAGAGAAGCAAGTGAGGAATGCATGAAATCATTACAAGGGCTTTTAAAATCTAAAACATTCTGGTTTAATCTTGTTTCTGGCATAGTAATGTTTTTAAGTGAAACGAATGGCAAAGTAGTGTCAACAGAAATAGCAACAAGCATTATAGTAGCCGGAAACATAGTACTTAGGTTTTTGACAAATAAACCATTAAATGAAAAATGAACTTGTAATTATTTTGGTGGTTGTAATGTTTGCATTGATTTATGTCAATTATAATTTATATACTATGCTCAATGTTTGCAAGAGCATGAAAGTAATAAAGGAAGGGCATTATGGCTTGGGCTACACCAAAGACTGATTGGGGCGTAGATTTAGTTGGCAGTGCTGACTTGAATAGGATTGAAGAAAATACAAGGGTACTGCACCAGGGCAATGGACATACGCCTATTGCAGTAACAGTGACAACAGAAAATCTAATATTACCAACTACTGACGGTAATTTTTTTACTCTAAGTAGCACTGGAAATGTTACAGTAAATAGAATTGATGGTACAGATTGGACAATAGGTAGCATAGTATATCTATACTTAAATGATTCTGTTCAAATCTACTATAATGCTGATGGCACAGTGTCTGGAACGTACTTACCAATTGCACGATTTGCAAATCCTCTTGGAGCAGGAGACACAGGTAATTTTGGTGGTGGTTACCCAGGATGTGTAGCTATACTAATGAAACACATAAATTATTGGATACTTTTAAATTCATATTTTGGATAAGGAGCAAATATGTCTTATATTCGAACAAGTGATAGTGGTTCACCTGCACCTGCAAGTGAATATTTTGCAACTGGTAGTGCTACTGGTCATTTTGACGTAACACTTGAAGCACCACAAAATATTGGCAACCCAACAAACACAGCCGGTTACATTACATTCAAGCGCCCAAATAATACTTATGCTGAACGTGACTACTTTGCTGCCGGTCAATATAAACCGTGGGTAGTTGAAAGGGTTTATGGTACAGACGGCGTTGGTGGGTTAAGTGGTAGTTCAGTAGACTGTTGCGTGAGTGGGGGAGTCAATGGCATTGGTGATGATGCCGGTACCACTACGACTACAACAACTACAACAAGTGGAGCTTAAACATATAGTCGCTCCATGTGAGGTTATCAGCTGCTAGAATGATGCTAGCATCAAAAAGGAAGGGCCACCTATAGTAATATAGGCAGCCCTTTTTAATTTGAAAGTTGTTAATCTAACTTAATTTGGCTTAATTTCTTGCATTGAAATATGACCAAAACATTACAGGTAAAGTTATACCGACAGCAGGTATAATCATTGGTGCTCGTTCGTGTGCACTCCAGCATACTGTTGTTATTATACCGCATATTGCAAGTCCTGCCATTGAATACCCGAAAATTTTATTATCTTTTTTAATTTGGACATAACCGGGAAGAAAAAAAGACTGCAATTTGACTAAATTTACTTTTTGTGTTTCTTTGCCACTCAATTTACTTTGTAATTTTATAGTTGTGTCAGTTACAGGATTTAATTTCAGATAGATATCATTGTCAGTCATGCCAATTTTTCTATAATCTAACCATTGCTCACATGTAAGATTCAAATTTATCCATGGCTTTTTAAAAAATTCTGATACTGTTATTCCATAACTCACAATGATTTTAATGCTGTCATCAGAAAAATTATTTAGATGAGCCTCATGATATTCTTTTGATGTGATACCCAATTTTTCCCATGGTTTTATGTCACCATATTGCGCAAAAACAGATATTGACACATAAAGCATCATCAGCATCATAATAATTTTCTTCATAATTTACTCCTTAGTTTGCGTAAACCTTTTTGCATACGAATTATCTTTAATACCCTCTTCAATCAATATTTTTGAACAACTCCTTACTGACAAATCGAACTTCTTACTATACGCTACCAATTTTTCATATGTTTTGCTCGGTATTGAAATAGATGCGAACTTTGCACATTTTCCTTCTTTCATTAACAGATCCCTTCTTTAAATAGGTTGACAATGCTGCATTAGTTCTTTTGTTGATACGGGTAATCAAACCATAAATATTACTCCGTACAGCTTTCTTTGCTTCTTTAAATCTATACTCAGTCATTTTTACCTCCCTAAATATTAATATACTCATAATAGTTGCAAATGTAAACAACTTGTTGTTCAAAATGAACAACTTTTAGCATTGTTTTTATAAAACCCTTTTTACTGATACAAAGCACAGTACAACTTAAAAGGAGTTTTATATGCAAATCATAATGCTGAAAGACCAAAGGAAGAAAGAGTATGAATGCTTAGTTGATGATGCTGATTATGAGTATTTGTCAAAATTTAAATGGGGATTACATAGGCAAAGTAAATCAGGGCACTTATATGCAAGACGGTATGAAGATGAAATCACAGAAACCGGGTTTATCCGGCATTGGTTTTTCATGCACAACGAAATAATGCAAAACAAAAATCTATATGTAGACCATAAGAACAGAAATGGACTTGATAACCGTAGAGAAAATTTAAGGGTAGTAACTCAGTCTGAAAATATACTGAACAGCAGGCCATTTAAGAAGATGAGCGATTTACCAAGGGGAGTCACAAGACAGTACCACAAAGAAAGATTATTAGGGTATAAAGCGCAAATTAGAGTAGCAGGCCATTGTTACTATTTGGGTTTTTACAATAATGTGACGTTGGCCTGTCTCGCTTACTTAAACAAGGCAAAAGAATTATGTGTTTATAATCATGATTACGGTTTTTAAGGGGGCATTATGACTGATGAAATTATGACTTACATAGCTGCTCGGCTACTCTGTTTGGCATTTGAAAGAGACGGTACTGAAATAGATAAATTACCGGGTCGAAATAAATGGAAAGACTGTTGCACATTTATAGAAATATGCGACTATAGATTCTGGGTACTATGGTACAATTGCCCTATAACACATAGCACGCATGTTGTCAAGCTGACAAATAAAGAATTGTTTGAAGACTTTATTTGTTATGAGGCTTAGATTTTCCTTTCTTTTGCTTTATTACATTCATTACTGTTGTACGCACTATGGCACTAACTGTCAACATTTCTTCTTTAGACCATTCCAATAAAAAATCGTAATCTTCTTTCTTGAAACGTACATTAACTGAGTGTGCGCCACTGTTTTCTTTCAATTTTTCATTATTCAACAAAAGCCCCCATTTTTTAAAGTGTTCTGTATTTCGTTCAAAGTTGTCGGTATAAAGTACAAATCACGTTCAACAAGTAGATCATCAGCACATGCTTGTAGTTCTTTCAGAGAGAAATATCCAAGTTCAACTTCCATACCCTGAACAAGTCCAAAAAAGATACCAGTTTCTGGATCAAATTCAGTCCCAAACCACGACCACCCAGAAAACGGAGTGAAGTATTTAACATGAGCAACAGCATTAAGGCCCAAGTGCTCCTGTGAATATAACGGCGGCAGTTTCTTTTTGACTTCAGCATTCATCAGTTCCATTTTAATTTCCTTTTTTTATATATTAATGTTACAAAAAATTTACACTGTCTTTTTATAGAAACGATCAAAAACGTCATTTGGTTCTGGGTGATAGTAAATATCAATGATCCGATCATTAAAATTGATGCCCAAATCCTTAATCTGTCTTGTAGTCATTCCCATTCTTATCATTGATGTGATTGCACAATGTTTCAAATCGTGCCAATGAAAATTTTCGATATTTACTTTACTTAATAAGTTTATAAAGTGCTTCCGAAAATCATTCATTTTCTTGAATTTCCCATTTTCATATAGTCTGGGAAATAACCACTTACAATCAGCAGGCAGTGACTTGAAATACCCAAGCAGATTATCATCTATATTAAATAGATAACATAGTTTGGTAACTCTTTCGTATGTTTTACTTGGGTAAAAAGTGATCTTAGGTTTATTATAATCAAGATTTTCAAATGTAAGATTAAACAAGTCACCTTTTCGTATAGGATTGCGTATTGAAAAATAAAAAGCCCAATATAGATAACTTTTCTTTTTAAGCATTATTTCTATCAATCTTTCTTTTTCATCATCAGTAAGTATTCTGTCCCTACTTTCTTCAAAATCAAATTCAACATACTGTAAAGGGTTATTTTCTATCAAGCCCCGGTTTTTAACAAAATTAAAAGCCATTTTTGTATGTGCTTTGTATCTATTGATTGTTGTAGGTGAAAGTATCTTTTTAGTCTTTTCTGATTTTTCTGTAGACAACTTTAAGATATACTTATCGAAAGTCATTGCTATATCAGATAAAAAAGTATTGCCAATGTCCCTCGTAACTTTTCTCAATATTGCATCGTTTTCCATGTTTTTCTTGTGTGTCGTGTAATATTCGATTACTTGACCTAAAGTCTTAAAACAAGTAGACTGTTGCTGTTGTTGCTCATTAAAAAACTCTGATGGGGGTTTCCTTATTTCCTTTTTTGCTTGTTCTACAAGTGCGTATAATTCCTGTAATGTCCGTGCTTCTATTTTACGTTGTACTACTCTATCAGTATACGGATCGCGAATCCTCAGTTTTACAAAATAACCAGTCTTTGTTTTTTCTATTTTCATGTTTAGCCTTTGCAACTAGTAAAAAAGAAAGGGAGCCGATTAGACCCCCTTTAGTAGTACGACTTAAACTTTAACTGCTGTTTTTGTTTTTTTCGGATTGGCGGCAGCAAGTTCTTTTTCTTTTGCTTCAAAAACCTGCATTTGATCTTTGTAGACTTTAAGGATAGGTTCGTAAAGTTCAAGAGCGGATTTTGCGTCATTCACGATCTTTTCAATCCGGCTGATTTCGTACTTGATTCTTGCAGCTGACTGACTCATAGTAACTCCTTTTATTAATTTGGTTTAATCTTTACTTGCTTTATGCAAGTGTTTCTAAAGCTAATATAACCAAATTACTTGACAATGTAAACAAAAAAATACATTTTATAACAATATATTTACATTGAATAGAAGCGCTATAATAAGGAAAGATGGAAGGTAAAGAAAGGGTAAAATCTGTTTCACAGGCCTTCGGCAATGGAACTATTAATCAGTCTGGGGTATGTAGGGCATATTAAGAGTAGGGGGGATTTGGAAACCTATGGTGGGTAGAAAAGTTAATCTTATTTAATCTATATGAATCTAAGAAACCAATGTCATAATTTAATTCCACCTAAATTTTGTGGTTTCCATTGTGTGTGGTTACAATTGTTAGATGTGTCTATATGTTTATTCGGAGCATCGATTATATAAGAAACAAAAATTTCATACTTTCCTAATAATGTAGTCAAAGTTTTTTCTTTGAAATAAGTGTGATGCATCATACCATCGACAGCTTTTTTAAATTGATCTAAGTCAGTACTTAATTTTTTGATTTTATTAAATGCATATAATTCATTTGCTAAAAGTGAAGGTTCTGTTTTTACAATGGATCTGAACTTAGAAACATAATAGTCTAAAAATGGATCTGAAGGAATAATTGTTCTTTCAGGTTGGTTTTCACTCAGATTGGAATTTAATAAAGTGGTGGGTTTTGCTATATTACCCTCCTTATTATTATTCTTTCTTTTCCTTATTAACATAGAACTAATATAAGGGTTAACGACGTTTACTGGTTCAATTGTACTAACGTTTACTGGTTCACCAATAATTGCACTTCCGTCGTTTACTGGTTGGCTATTCTCTCGTTTACTGGTAAACGTCGTATAGGCGTTAACGTCGTTTACTGGTTCATTATAAAATTTCAGTGTGTAGAAATTGTTTTTGCCAATTTCACGTCTTATTTCTATAAGGTTTTTTTCCTCAAGTTTTTTTATCCATTTCAAAACAAAAACATGACTCAATTTACCTAAATTTTTTAAAGTCATTATAGAAACATCTGTTTTTCCGTCTTTATCAGCGAAGTTATTTAGATAAAAAAGAATTTGTATTTCTTGTTTTGTCAGGTTTTTAAACCAGTCAGATTTGCGCCAGTCATGTTTAAAGTACATATTATTTTCCTCCTCTTAAATCATCACCAACAAGTTCAATCTGTATATAGTCTTGTAGTCTTGACAAAATGAAAGAATCTTTAAAAGACTCTAAAGGATTGTTAGATGCGAAAATTACAGGTTTCATAGCATTATATCTTTTTAAAAAAATTCCCATATAATGACGCATATCTTCACCCTGATTTTTATAGTCAAATACACCAAAATCGTCAATGGCAAGAATTTTTGTAGTAGATACAACATAGTCTAAGAATATTTTTACGTCTTCGTTGTGCCACCCGGTTTTTATAGTATCTATCAAATCGGTAGTATCATAGTAAAAACCGTTTGCAAGTTTTATAATGTGGGTTAAAATCGTAGACTTTCCTATACCGGATGGTCCAGACAAAAAAAGGCCGATTCCTTCTTTTGCATATTCATCTATGTTTGTTACGTATTTTAAAAGTTGATTTATAGCAAATTCATTTTCTTTATACTTTCTTAATTTTTCAAGTAATTCATCAAAATTACAGTTCCAAAGTCTTCGATTACAGTTAAGATATAAATAATCGTCAAGACTTGAAAAATTATCTTCATTGAAACCAGAATAAGGCAAACCAGTTATTGCTCTTAAACCTATTTCATATTTGTGTTTCAAGTTAGTCATTTTCACTATCCTTTGAAAAAGATGAAAAAGAAAAATCAGGTAAATAATCGTCTTCAAAAAGTTCTTTTGTAATGAAAACATCTTCAAATAGACTTGTAGCTTCTCTACATGATTCATAATCTGAAAGTTGCATAAAGTAGCCCTTTCTAACAAAAAAGGCTCTTATCTGCCAGTCTCCCACGCCTGGGCTGAACAGAATAAAAGCCTTCATTTAATAACGAGTATTCTTATACTATTTACAAATCAACTGGCGTGGGAAATTTGTAAAAGTATTTTTATTTTCTACTATAGATTTTTGGATAAAAGGTATGATAAAGATTTTTACATCGATTTTTTCGGTCACTATAGTTCTTACACGAATTGTTTTCGAATTGAATAAAAAAAGTAAGAAATCTTTAATTAATCGCTTAAATTTGAAGGCGTAGGCTTATAAGTGATGTCTTAAGACATTCTAAGGTATGTAGAGCCTATTATAATAGGAAGGGTAAGGATATATATGCTAATCAAAAGTAAACTTAAAATACACAAAATCATGATCTTACACGGTTTCACACCGATTTCACAGGATTTTGTTAACTATTAATGTGTTTTGATTTACTTTAAATAATGCAAGTTGTTATAGTTTAATTAGTTATAACAATTGGGGTAGTTTGATTGACTTTGCGGAATTAAGAACCCCATTCAAGTGCGCTACCAGACTGCGCTACACCCCGACAGATATAAATCAATAACTTACATACAGTGATCAATTACACACAAAATAACACAAGTATCACATTTTCTTTGTAGAAACAATGAAAGTATGATTACGTGTAAAATAGTTTATGCAAAAATATGTTAAAAGGACAATTTTACTTAAACGGTTTAATATGTTAAAAAAGCCATCAAACCTTAAAATTTTGCCTTAATATATGCTTTATCAGCTTCTTCTATTATATTGTACTTTCTAAGGGTGTTTTTACAAACATTTAACGGAGGTTCAATTAAATGGATTTAGATGCCATCAAAAGATCTGGTATTAATAAGTATTCAAGTGCTTTAAATGATAGAGCTAAAAAACAAGTTTTGGAAGAAGTAACAGCTAACTTAAAAAAGGAAGGTAAATCTGCTCTATATATTGCCAAAATTACTAAAGAAATTATTGAATCTCAAACTAACTCTGCTACTCTTAAAAATACACAATTAGCCCAACAGGTTTTGCTTAAAATGCAAGGAAAGAAAAAATGACAGCAGATTGGGTAAATGCTATAGGTGAGGTATCGGGCGCTTTTTTTACTGCCTGTGCCTTTTTTGTTGCATGGTATCAACTATCAAAAATTAATAAAAGCATTAAAATTGCAGCAGATGAAAATAAAGTAAATTCTTTGCAAGTTGTACTTGCAATTGAAACTCAAATGAATGAAAGAAAAGTTCAATTCGATACAATTGCAACAGATATTAGACGGATGAGTGAATCAACTGCAACTGTAAATGAAAACAATGTGGCAATATTAACTGATTCTTTTAACTCAGCAAAAGAAAATTATTTCAATGCATTAGACAGATTATGTTTTTGCATCAACAAGGGATACATAAATGAAAGAGACTGGAAAATAGAATACAGAAATATGTTAATGAATACCATAAAATCTTATGAATCTGATTTTCTTGAAGCTTCACCTTATAGGCATATAAAAGATCTGAACAGAAAATGGCAATCAGAGTGAACTAATGCTACTTAAATTTGAAACTATCCTGCAATACTTAGTTTAATACCTGCTGTTCATTGAAAAATGGATTATGAATAAAGAAGATTTATTTAAAAAATATTTTCTTGATACATCATTAAAAAATCCATTTTTTCCAGAAATTGGTGAAGGTTTTAGTAATCCATTTATTGTCGAAATTATAAAGAATTGTCTTAAAGATTCACACAGCGCTAAAAAGATTCTTTTTCCTGATTTGAGTGAATTCGAAAGCGTTAGTTTATTTTCAGATTATGGGGGAGAAGATAAAGAAAGTCAATATGTAACCTATTCATTTTTAGTCTGTGCATACCTACCGTTAGATTTTAAAAAAGAAATGCTTAAGATAAGGAAAAAACACGGATTAAATAGCCCGCCAAAAGAAATTGCATATAAAAGTTTGGACTACATACCTATTAAAAATGCAATGGTTGAATATTTAAAAGCTCTTGACTATTTGGTGCCTGGTTTCTTATTCACAATAGCAATTGAAAAGCAAATTAAGAATTTAATTAACCCATTCAGTCAAAATCCAGAAGATGAAATCATTAAGACATTGGAAAGTGAAGGGTTGGGTGGATGGAAAGGTAAGATCGCTGAAAAAGTACTCAGAATTTCCCATATTGTTAGTTATCTTATCGCATTGTTATGTCACGAAAACCATAAAGTCTTATGGCAGACAGATGATGATGCAATTATACCTAATAAAGAGCAAGGGGATAAATTAGCTCAAATAGTTGCATCCCTTATTCCAATGTACATGCATAAAAACCTTAAGGGTTTCGGATATGCAACAACTTTTAAAGATCGCAATGAGATGGTTTTTCATGATTTGTTAAGTGCTACTGATTTAGCAGCAGGTGCAATAGCAGAAGCTGTAAACAATTCAAAAATGTTCAAGAATAAATCAAACTCTGATAGTTCAAATATAGTGGAATTTAAAAAAACTAAAAATAAGCATGTAATAATGGACTGGATTTCATCGGACGGAATAAGTTTAAGAAAATTAAATATGGCTATTACAAAAAATGGTGATGAATTTAAATATCATCGGTTAAATATTAAAGTTGATGAGAAGTATAAAATCAAAAATAAAACAATTAAAGTTATTATATGATTTAAGCTCTTTAAATACTTTATTTATAGCTTGAATTAAAGTATTCCTCACATAAGTCTTTATTTTCCTTCACTTCATTTTTAGTTACTTCTAATTCTATAATAGGCTTCGAAAAGTACTCAACAAATATATTTATAATTTGTCAAGTTTTGTGTATATTGTTTATAGTACTACACAAAAGGAGTAAAAAATGGCGCTCACAAGTGCAATTGTTACTTTCATTGACGAAAAATGCTTGTTTTTACAAGAAAAAAAAGTAGAAACAAGCAATAGAATAGAACTAATGAAAGAAGAAACAAAACTTGCAACAGAAGAACTCACAAAGCTGGAAGCAAGAATATTAGATAAATATGAAGTAATTGATTTTCTAAAAACAAATATTGGAAGACTTAATGAATTTCGGGATGAAGTTATAAACATAATGAATCAATTACAAGAAGAAATAATTGGCTTGAAAAATGTTGTAAAAAACTTAAAAGAAGCAATAAAAGAAAATGAACGGCAAATTGAATTGTCGAATGCAAAAATCGAAGGCTTTCAAAATATGCACGAATTATTTGCCGGATTTAAAGAGTATGAAGAAACAATTATAACAACACCTCTTATAGATATTAGTGATGCTGCTCAAATAAAGAAACGTGGTAGACCTAAAACAAATGACGCTCAAATCAGTTAGATGATGACCAGCACACTCTAAAACAAAGCATATAGGTAACCATGTATGGACAAACAAGACAAGGTCTATGAACACTTAAAAACTATAGCAACAAGTGACACTATAGTAGTACGTACAAGAACAGCACAAATAAAAATAGACCAACTTGCAAAAGAACTGACTCTAACAAAACATGAAACAATAAAAGCAATTGAAGCCCTACGTAAACAAAACAGAATACATTTAGACGGACGCACTAAATACATACTTTTCGATTAGGAAATGAATATGCCAACAGAAGCAATTTATGATGAAATAATTGAATTTGAAGAACAGGCTGAAAATATGTCTACGCAAGAACTTATAGACAATATTTTCTTGCAAGAAAAGAAACTTGCAATACTAAAACAAGTAACACTAAAAAGAATAAATTAAAGTGCCCAATAAACCATTAAGGGAATGTGCACACCCCGGTTGCCATGAACTTACAACAGAAAACCGGTGCCCTAAACATAAACGAGCAGCATACTATGCACCCAGAGAAACAAGTAACGAACGTGGCTACAATTATAAATGGGGTAAAGCAAGAGAAGGATATTTAGCACATCACCCCTTTTGTGAAGAATGTTTAATAGAAAATAAAAAAATAATAGCAACTGTCGTGCACCATAGAGTAGCACATAAAGGCGATACTAAATTATTCTGGGATAAGAATAACTGGGCTGCTCTCTGCAAGTGGCACCACGACAAACACACTGCTAAAGGCGAATAAATGCATAAAGCAAGTTATGAAGAAATGAAAAAAATAATCAAGAAATATAATCTTGATTATGATGCTGCTGCTTATACTATTGCTGATATAGGCTCAAGAAACATAAACGGTACTTATAGAACGCTATTTAATAAATGTACATATACTGGTTTTGACCTAATAAAAGGTAAAGATGTAGATATCGTAATGCAAGAAGCATTTAATACAGGCGCAAACAATAACTCTTTCGATGCAATACTAAGTGGCCAATGTTTAGAACACTGTACAAACCCTTTTAAACTACTACAAGAAATGTACAGGATATGCAAACAAAACGGTATTTGCGTACTCATAGCACCCTTTATTGCTGATGAACATAAATACCCTATAGATTGCTGGCGGTTCTTACCTGACGGCTTTAAAACATTATTCGAACAAACAGGCTTTATTACATTAGAAACGTATTTAAACGATAAAGACTGTATAGGTATAGCAAAGAAGATATTTACATGCGATAAACAATAATAATAGCTGCTAAAGCAGCTATAAGTAATTACTCTTCTTCTCTTGGCTATAGGAATAGAAAATGGGTTATGAGTAAAGAAACAATATACGACTTTATATGCCCTTTAAAACTAAGGAAAGAAGATAGACCGGCAACTTGTGATAATGTAACATGCGAATTATTCTGTGAATTATATATCAAGGAGCATAATTTAAAGTTCTATAAAGGAAGAGGAACTAGAAGAAAAGATATTAGAGCGACAGATTATCCAACATATATAGACTAGGAAGATGAAGGTCTATAGTATGCTGAACGACTAAGACAAGAACCAGTATAGAACAGCATACGTAAAAAAACATGTCATTAACATTTAATACAGGCATTAATACACTGATCGGAACTAAGTCAATAGAAATCAATGGTATATAGGTATGCAAATCTGTAGAACAATTTGACTATAGAC
>Ga0265297_10008292_pt1 | contig 13914 bp, 11 predicted proteins | sample Munlanlwell13791_FD_192502 | JGI IMG/M metagenome (GOLD analysis project Ga0265297, IMG submission 192502) | Leachate microbial communities from a municipal landfill in Southern Ontario, Canada - Leachate well 137-91 | ecosystem: Engineered > Solid waste > Landfill > Unclassified | place... | reverse complement strand
TAAAAACCTGATTTTATCTATTCCATTGCCGGTTAATTCATCACCTACCTGTTGGTCAACTGAAAAACGGGAATCGGGCATTCCCAGTTCATTAAGCACAGATACAATAGCTGTTTCCATTGGTTTTTTAACGCTGTTTCTGCTTTGTACTATTTGGTTAGCCAGTGTAAATAATTGTTTTTCAAGAGTAAAAAAAATATTTTCTGATTCTGCAATTTCAGTATCCAGATGGCTGATGGCATTTAATCTGGCGGCAATCTTTTCCTGCATTTTGATGAGTTCGTCGGGATTAGCAACCCTGTGTTTTTGTTCAAGATGAAAAATAAGCTGCAGTCGTTGGTTAATTTGTTCAATCCTTTCCTGATCAAAATTCACTTTTTCATGCAATTTTTCGATATCACTCGCCACATCTTTCAGTTCAACAATAGACTCCTGAATTCTTATCAGGTAAGATTCTATTTCGGGATGCAGTCTTGCAATATTCTTCAAAACCGAAGCAACTTCATTTAATTTCCCTGTTACGTTCTCTTCGCTGGATTGAAGTATTTGTGAAGCGGCAAACAAACTGGTTTTTATTGTTTCAGAATGTGTTAACAAATCCAATTCGGTTTCAAGTGCTGTTTGCTCACCTATAACAAGATGGGCTTCATTCAGTTCGTTCAACAAAAAAGCATAATAATCCTGGTCTGTTTTGGATTGTTTTTCTTTCTCGCGTAATGCAGAAAGAAGGGCTTTTAGTGCCATATATTCCCGAAAATGTAATTTATATTCTTTCAACAATTGTTGATTTCCGGCAAAATCATCTACCAAATCCATCTGGAAACTATATGTATTCAGTTCAACTGTTTCATGTTGCGAATGGATGTCTACAAGTTTTTCGCTAATCTCTTTCAGTTGCGAAAGAGTTACCGGCGTATCGTTAATAAATGCCCTTGATTTTCCGGCAGAATTTATCTCTCTTCTAATTATAAGGGTATCTTCATAATCAAGGTCATTTTGCTCAAAAAAGCTATTAAGATCGTATCCGGTAATTTTAAAGGTACCTTCTACGAAACATTTTTTTGATTTATCCATTAGCACTTGCGTATCGGCACGTTGTCCTAAAATTAAAGACAAAGCCCCCAGTAAGATTGATTTTCCGGCGCCTGTTTCACCTGTAATTACCGTAAATCCTTCATTAAAAGGTATTGAAAGGTGGCGGATAAGTGCATAATTCTCTATTCGCAAGTGTACAAGCATAGCATATTGTTTTGTTGAGCTTCCAACAAAAATAAGAATTTCTATTTTGATTAAGCTTATTTATCTGTAAGAATCTTTTGATACTTACTGGAATTGGCAGGGTCTATTTCTTTTAACAAATTCACTGCCTTGGTTTTATCCATGGGTGCTGCCTGTGAATAAATATTTACCAGTTCATCACGTTTGGCATCCATAACCAATTGTATCAGGAATAAACCGGGTTTCTGACGGTTGACTTTGCGCAATAGTTCGAGGCTTTCGGTAACCGAAGCTCTGCCACTTTCAATATTTTCGGTAAATACATCCATGCCCAAACGATGGTACTTATACATGGCTTCGCGTATGGGGCTGTATGAAGAATTTAACAGGTTTTCAATAAGCCAGTAACGATTTTTCTGACTTTCAAAGGCTTTCCATCCTTTTTCAGTGGCATTTTGTGCAGTGCTGATTATCGTTTGTGCTTTTTCAAAATACGGCGAGCCTCCGAATGCAGTAAATGAATCGGCATCAAGCCCCAGAACAATATTGACATAAAACGCTATTACCGAAGTAAGATTTGACGTAAAGGCATTTTCATCGTAATCCAGAGGTTGGTATTCTATATATCTAAATGTAAAATCATTGTCTATATAATTGAATAAAGTGGAATTATAAGAAGTTTTAAAAATAGGACGGCGAACCACAATATTCAACTTTGCTTTAAATTCGTCGCTTGACAGACGTTCTGTAATAGTGATTAAAAAAGTACACTCTATTCTTTCTTCCAATTTATATGAATAGTTGCTCCATTGCTTATTGTTGATAAATTCATACAACGCCTGCTGTAAAGTTTGAAAAACCTTACGCTCGGTGCCTTCAACCTGTTGGGCAGAAACCTGAACTGTTGCATTAAGCTCCTGTGTGTAAGCAGGTGTAAAGCTGAAAATTAAACTTATTATTGCAATCCATTTTTTCATCACTTCTGCTTTAAATGACTATCTGGCAGGTTTTGCTGCCTGCTTTTGAATTGTGTCAGCAATGTCCTTAGCTACTTCTTGTTTCATTTTTACATCGTAAGAAACAATATTCCCTTTTTTATCAAGTGTAGTTATTTTGTTTGTGGAATACCCAAAACCTGCTCCCGGTTCTTTTAAAGAGTTCAATATGATGAGATCAAGATTTTTATCTGCAAGTTTCTTTTTGGCGTTCTCAATTTCATTGTCGGTTTCGAGAGCAAACCCTGCAATATACTGATTTTTGTGCTTTTGTTTTGATAACGCCGCAAGAATATCCGTTGTGGGCTGTAACCGGAGAGTTAAATCTATATGATCTGACTTTTTAATTTTTGTTGAATGGGGCGTTACGGGTGTAAAATCTGCCACCGCTGCTGCCATGATAATAATGTCAGCGTCCTTAGCATGCAACAGGCAGGCATTTTTCATTTCTTCGGCAGAGGTAACATGTACAACATTAATGTTTACATCTTCTGATGTTAAATGTGTGGGTCCGCTTACCAGGGTTACCGAAGCGCCACGTTTATTAAATTCGTTTGCCAAGGCATAGCCCATGGTACCTGTTGCATAATTACCTATAAAACGTACGGGATCAATATTTTCGTAAGTTGGGCCTGCACTAATCAGTACTTTTTTACCCAAAAAATCCTGCTGTGCATGAAAATATTGTTTAAATATTTCAACTATAGTTTCCGGCTCTTCCATTCTGCCTGCTCCGCATAACCCACTGGCAAGTTCTCCTTCACGGGGTGCAATAAGGGTGTTGCCAAACGATTGTAGAATTTTAACATTTTTCTGCGTGGCAGGATGCTGATACATATCCATATCCATTGCGGGAGCAAAAAATATAGGGCAACGTGCAGCAAGATACGTTGTAAGTAACAGATTATCCGCTATTCCATTAGCCATTTTTGCAAGAGTATTTGCGCTTAACGGAGCGAAAAGCATTAAATCTGCCCATCTGCCAAGTTCTATATGGCTGTTCCATTTTCCGTCGGCAAGGCTGAAGGCATCGCATAATACCGGATTTTGCGATAATGTAGAGAGGGTGAGCGGGGTAACAAAATCCTTTGCCGCAGGAGTAACAATTATTTGTACTTCAGCTCCTTCTTTTTTCAACAGGCGGATGAGCAATGGAATTTTATAGGCTGCAATGCTACCTGTAATGCAAATGATAATTTTTTTTCCTTGCAAAAGCATACTTAAAACTGATCAGGTGCAATTTCTTTGGCTGGATTGCGGAAATATAATTCGTTATTCAGAAATTCATACGTAGAAACCAATGATGCTTTTGGAATATGTTCGTAGTATTTGGCTATTTCAATCTGCTCACGGTTTTCAAAAACCTCTTCCAGGTTATCGGAGGGGGTTGAAAACTCAAGAATTTTTGAACCGAGTTCTTCTTTAATTTCTTTGCTGATTTGGTTGGCTCTTTTTGAGAGGATATTCACTGTTTCGTAAATGTTTCCTGTCGGAGCATTCAGTTGCTCCATATTACGTGTAACTGCCAATAAATCAATCTTAAGTTTTTTATATTCCATATAATTATTTATTATTGTATTTCTAATGCTTTTTGTGAGTTTTTATACATGCTTTTAGCCTGACTCATCTGGCTGCTTTCGGGAAATGCAGATGCAAAAATGTTATATGCGTCCATCGCAGCCTGGTATCTTTCTTTTTGTTTGGATGTTATACTGTTAACTGCATATTTGTAATTGGCTTTCAGCAGATCAAACAGAATCTGTTCTTTGTGGGGCGTATCGGGATATTCCTTCAGTACATTTTTGTAAGAAATTATAGCGGCTTTATAATCCGACATCTTCAAATAAAGTTGCGCAATTTCAAAGGCTTTGCGTTCTAACTTTGCACGAAGTTTATCCATGAGGTCATTACACTGTTGTACCCTCTCGCTATTGGGATATGTATTAATAAACAACTGCATTTCTTTGAGGGCTTCCAGGGTATTTGTCTGATCGAGATTGTAATCGGGTGAATCGAGATAATTACAATATGCACTCATATATGCACATTCTTCAGCAAATTTGCTGCTTGGAAAGTTTTTAGCAAACCGTTTGAAGTAATAACTTGCCGACATGAAATCGCCTTGCTGGTAATAACAGTAGGCATAATAATAACTTATCTTTTCCGACTTATCGGTTCCGTTAAAAATGCTTTGCAGTTGCTCAAGAAGTTGCATACTACGATAATAATCACCTTTTTCGTAATATACTAATGCCCGTTCGTATTTCTGGTTATTGTCGGAACTTTTTAATAATTTCTGATACCTACTGCAGGATACAAGCAGCAATAAAGCTGCTGCTACAATTATGAAAACCGGTTTTCTAAACATGCCGCAAAAGTAATAATTTTTAACAGAATAGAAAAACGACCTTTCACTTCCGTTTAGTATATACTACCGAATTATTTACCATTTGCATTTTTAACGCAAACAATATTTAATTTACCTGATAATAATTAGCCCTTTCCCTCATTCAATTACCTCAATAAAAAGAAATTCAGCTATTTTCTCTGTAAAGTATTTCTTATTTTAATTTAACGAAAAATAATGTAAATTTGTTTTCGATAGCTAACTAATAATAATATTTTTATACAACTAATAATCAATAAAGTAAATGTTATTAAAAATTCATGGACTCAATCCGTCGGAGCGGCAATTACTACTGGTGGCAGATTGTCTCAGAAGCGGAGGAGTAATTATTTATCCTACTGATACCGTGTATGGACTGGGTTGCGATATTACACAATCCAAGGCTATTGAGCGCATAGCACAACTTAAAGGTATCAAAAAGGAGAAAGCCCAGTTTTCATTTATCTGCAATACGCTTAGCCAACTATCTGAATTTACTTTGCCTATTGATAATCATATTTTCCGTTTAATGCGCAAGACCCTTCCGGGTCCATTTACTTTTATTGTTAAAGCCAACAGCAAAGTTCCCAACCTGTTGCAGTCAAAGAAAAAGACCGTTGGAATCAGAATTCCTGACCATGCGGTACCCCTTGCCCTTGTGCAATTGCTGGGTAACCCCATACTTACTACCTCGGTGCACGACGATGACGAAATAATTGAATATACCACCGACCCCGAACTGATTTACGAAAAATATAAAAAAAAGGTGGATATCGTCATTGACTCGGGTTTTGGTGGAAATTTGGCTTCTACCGTGCTGGATTGTACGGGCGATGAAATACAAATTCTAAGACAGGGAAAAGGTGAAATAAACATTAACGATCTGTAAATTATTGCAAAAAATGTATCTGCACACCGGAAATTTTTTTAACGTTAACCATCTTGAAAATGTGGAAAAGGAACGGATGGAACGAATGGCAGGTTCGGCACATCTTTGCATCGAACGGATAGTAAGTAATGGCGAAAGCGGAATCAATAACAAATGGTACGACCAAGATAACGACGAATGGGTAATTTTGTTAAAAGGAAAAGCTGTTCTTGAATTTGAAGATAATTTAACCCTTGAACTTACCGAAGGAGATTACGTGCTGATTCCTGCACATTTACGACATAAAGTTACCGAAGTAAGCCGCAAGCCTAATTGCATCTGGTTAGCTCTGCATGGAGATATTAAGATATTTGAATAGCAGTATATTAGATAATTAAAAGAGATTTTTTACAAAAAATATTTTGTCGGATAAAAACAAAACAATACTTTTGCACCCTCAAAAATGAGATGATTTAGTAGCTCAGCAGGTAGAGCATCGCCCTTTTAAGGCGGGGGTCCTGGGTTCGAATCCCAGCTAGATCACCCTCCTGATTAAAAGCCGTCCGGATTTCCGGGCGGTTTTTTGTTACAGAACACCGATAACGAGGATAAAACAGATTCACACAAGACTACAAGATCAGCAGAATTTACAGGTTATGAATTAATCTATTCAATATCTTCAACCTAACTACACAGGTTGATCAATTATTATTTCCATCCACAACAAACAAATACCCTTTTCCTTTCAAAGTAATTAGCTCTATACCGGGATCTTCGGAAAGATATTCCCTGATTTTGCGGATATACACGTCGAGCGTCCGGGAATTAAAGAAAGAATCGTCGCCCCATACAGAAAGGAGCAATTCACGTCGATCGGTTACATGGTTCTGATTAGATGCAAGAAAAGAAAGCACTTCCATATCGCGTTGCGACAGTTTGATCACCTTAGTTGGGCTGATCAGTTCATAACGGGAAGGCACAAGACGATAATTGCCAAGAGCTACCTCTTCACTCACCATTTGATTCCCATTTCGTTTGGATGTAAGTTCTATTTGGTTTTTAATCCTGATAATGAGTTCTTCCATACTAAAAGGCTTACGGATATAGTCGGTACCACCGGCTTCGAAACCTTTTACCAGGTCGGAAGTCTCGGTACGTGCCGTGAGAAAGATCACCGGGAGCAGCGGCACACGGCTACGGATCTGCCGGCAAAGGGTATAACCATCCACACCAGGCAACATGATGTCAAGCACACAAATATCCGGTTGAAAACGATTAAGCGCATCTATAACCTTTGAGCCATCAGCTTCATGATGTACTGTGAAATTCTGTTGCTGAAGCGTCTCCGTAACAATACGGCTCAGAAACGGCTCATCTTCCACATATAATATTTTAAGAGTCATGGTTATCGGGTAAAGTTAATGTAAACACGCAGCCACCGCCTTCACGTCCGGTAAGCGCAAGAGAACCTTTGTGAAGCCGGACCACCATGGCGGCATAAGTCAGCCCCAACCCATGACCTTTCACCGTATGAACATCGCCGGTGGGAATGCGGAAGAATTTATCAAACACCCGTTTACGGTATTGCTCAGGAATTCCAGGACCCCTGTCGGCTACCGTAAGAACGTAATTTCCGGATTGGCGGATAATGTGAATATCAATCTGCGGGTTAGGGCCTGCATATTTCATAGCATTATCAATCAGATTGGTCAGCACGCCCTGAAGCTGCAGCTTATCGCCGGTAATCACCGGGAGATCCAGTTCGGAACTGAAGTTAACCGTTGCATTTTCCCTGGCAGTTACAGGCTGAAATAAACGAATCACCTCTTCTGTCAGTTCCTTCAGATTCACTTTCTGCACCGTTATCAGACCTTTGGTTCCCGAAAAATTGGATGCACCTATTGCTCTGTCAATAAGTAATTCAAGCCGGTTTATTTCCTGACTGGCCATTCCAAGATATTCCACCAGCTTTTCAGGATCATCTTTCCGATTAAAATTCTGAAGGGCTTCCAGGGCAACTTTTACCGTAGCTACCGGAGTCTTTAATTCATGCGACATATTCCTTACAAAATCATCGCGTAAAGAATTCAACAGCATCTGAGCTTTCAGGCTCCGGAAGGCAATAACAAAAGCAGCACCGGTTATCAGCAACAAAAAAACAGCAAATGCCATGGGTTGTATCAACGCACGAAGAATCACCATCTGGCTTCCCTCCACGGAAACTTTATAAGCATCCTTCCCCTGCCCCATCGTATAGGAAATAGCTGTTTTTGTCTGATTTTGCTTTCCAGCAGAAGGTTTATCCGTAACATACACCTGCAAATGAGGCGACACCGAATCAATGCGTGTAATGAAAATAGCGTTGAAAGTAGTGGTATCGAACGAAGAAGTCTGTAAGCCCGAATAATACGGAAATCCGGAAGAAGAATCATAAGCTTGTTTTACAAGCATCCGAACACCACGCAAAAGAAATTCATTGGATAAACCGCTGCCCGGCTTTGCCTGAGCAAAGCCCATCCTTTTTGCATCTGAATCGTTAAAGAAACTTAGTTTTATCTTATCAGGTGAAAAAGAAGTATGGGATTGATTTTTACTAAAACTATTTGGATTTGATGAGGTCGTATCTATGATAGCAATATTAAAACGGATACGTCTGCTACTATCAATAATAGGTCCGATATAATTTTTATATAATGCAGAATCCTCTGCCTGACGCTGCGTTTCCACATAAACCGTTTCTATACGCTGTTTCAGAAGATGTTCCTGTTCACGGTATTGCATCATGAGCCACTGAACCACCAACCCGGTAAGCATCAGTTGGGCTGTGATCATTAAAACTCTAAGCCAATTCAATCGGGAAGGCAGTTTCATAAATTCGATAATGGAGACAAAAGTAATGTTAAAAGCCATAGAAACATGTGCATTAACCTTAATTAACGTTGATTAGCCTGCCATTAACCACGGAACATCTCATCAGAGCCTACTTTCGCTTCAAAAATTTAGCACTATAAACCCTTTTTAAAACAAATCATTTACACATGAAAAAACTCATTTTTACAATCTTCAGCCTTGTCCTGACAATCGGTTTAACAGCTCAGTCGGGCAAAATTACCTACAAGGAAACCATGAAACTAAACATTAAACTGGACGATGCACAAGGCGGACAACTTGCAGATGTGCTTCCCAGAGAAAACGTTTCGGAAAAAATTCTCCTGTTTACGCCAACGGCAACATTTTACGAACAAAAAGAGAAAAATGAAGAGCAAATGGTGACGGAAAACAATGGAATAGCAACTTCCATCAACATCGTACAACCCGATAATAAGGTATATTACGATTTGAAAACCCAGAAAAAAACCGAGCAACGTGATTTTCTTGGTCGTAACTTCCTTATTGAGTCAGACCCCGACACTTTGAACTGGAAAATCACAGGAAAACAAAAAACCATAGCCGGAAGGAAGTGCATGGAAGCAACCACTCAATACAAAGAAAATAAAATCAGTGCATGGTTTACCCCAGAAATTTCTATCTCATCCGGTCCCGGAAATCTGCATGGTCTTCCGGGAATGATTTTGCATGCGGATATTAATGACGGGCAGCAGATCATTACAGCCACCCAAATTTCCCTTGAACCAATAGATGCAAAAGAAATAGCCAAACCCAAAAAAGGGAAAAAAGTAACAAAAGCCGAATTTGAAAAAATTGTCGAAGAAAAGAATAAAGAACTCGGCAACGGTTCGGGCGGAAATACAGTTATCAAAATAATTACAAAATAACCACAGGAAAATCTGAACAGGAAAAACGGTCATCCCTCTTTAATAACCGGTATGAAAATTCCAATCATGAAAAAAACATTAATTTTATTGTTTATTACTTTCTCTTCTTTGCTGATCAAAGCACAAATGGCGGAACTGCGCGGAACCCTGACCGACGAAAAAAAGAGCCCCCTGCCCTACGCTACCGTAACACTGATGCGACCAAGCGATTCCTCTCTTTTATATTATGGCATAACAAATCTTTCGGGAACTTATGAGATAGGAAAAATAAAACCCGGAGAATATCTTTTTCAGGCAGCTTCCATGGGCTATCAAACTATCAACAGGAAAATAATCCTTCCGGTTTCAGATAACAGCATGGGGGTGATACAGATGAGTCCTCAAATACACCAGATTGACGGCGTGGAAATAAAGGCGGAATACATCCCTATGCTGATCAAAAAGGATACGATTGAATACAATGCCGGAGCTTTTAAAGTGAAACCCGACGGAGTAGCCGAAGATATATTGCGCAAGCTACCAGGTGTTGAAGTGGATAGAAGCGGAAACATCAAAGCACTGGGAGAAGATGTGCAGAATGTTCTTGTGGATGGGAAAGAATTTTTCAGCAACGATCCCAAGGTTACAACCAAGAATCTGCCGGCGGAAGCCATTAAAAAAGTCCAGGTGTATGATAAAAAATCGGAAGAAGCCGATCTGAGTGGTATTGAAGATGCTTCGCGCGAAAAGACCATCAATTTCGTATTGAAAGAAGGGCAGAAACAGGCATGGTTTGGAGAAGTATCGGCAGGTGGTGGTACCGGCGACCATTATGCCGCCAATGCAAAGGTATATCGCTTCACCAAAACCAAACAGATTGCCATGCTCGGTATGCTTAATAATACCAATAAGTCAGGCTTTAGTCTGCAGGATTACATTGATTTTAACGGTGGATTGTCGTCTATGATGAGCGGTTCATCAAGAATAAGCCTTAGTTTCGACAACAGCGCGCCCATTGATTTTGGCAACAAAATTAACGGATTACTTACCTCAGGAGCCGCCGGAATGAACTATTCGGTGGAACTAAAGAAAGACCGGAGATTTTATGGAAGCTACCTTGGCAACGCCTCCGAACGGAAACTCCACCAAAACTCGGTAACGGATTATTTTTATCAAAGCGGTTCTCAAACGTCCAAAAATCTCAGCGATGATATAACCGACAACCAGGCACACAGGATAAATCTGGGCTACCGCGACCGGTCGGATAGCACCACTGCCCTGCTGTTCAACGTAAATGCCGGGCTTACCGCCAGCAATAACAAAGGCAATCTGTCGCTACTCAACCTGGCAGGTCCCCTTACCGTGAATTCACTTGAACGATATGACAAAAGTAACGGAAACAAATTCTCAGGTAACCTTACGGGAAGTTGGCTAAAGAAATTTGACGGCTCGCTCCGCCTTTTCAAGATGGCGCTGTCCGGCAGTTCGTCCCATAGCCTCGACAAGAACGAGTGGAACAGCATTACCCGATTTTGGGAACAAAACAGTACTTTGGCACAAAGTCAGCAATTGGAAAATAAAACAAACAAACACGACTATACCCTATCGGCATCAACGCTGTTTGTATTAGCCCACCGTACTTACCTGGAACCAGGACTGAAAGCTGGTTTTACGACCGAGTTAACCGGCAGGGAACAAGGGGCAAAAACATCACCTTTTGTTCCGCTTGATTCGCTTAGCCCTGATTTCGAAAACTCATACCATAAAATTTCCCCTTCGCTCACCCTCAGGAAGAACTGGAAAAAACTTAAAACGGAATTCTCGCTGGAAACGGAAGCCGGCTGGCGTTCGAACCAACTCAATAAGACGAATAAACAAAAGAATCAGGACTTTTATCTGTTACCATCAGCCAGCATGGATTACGAGATTACAAACGGGCACAGGGCATCATTGAGTTATTACACAGAAGTGAACAATCCCACGGCAAACCAGTTGATGCCCATAGTAAACAACACCAATCCACTGTTGCTCTATTACGGGAACCGTAACCTGAAACCCGAATATCAGCAAACACTTTCGGCTTCGTGGATGCTCTTCGACCAGTTTTCGCAAACTTCGGTTTTTTCGATGCTAAACGGAAACTATATTAAGGATAAAATAAACCTCGACAGAAGCATCAACGACAGCCTCGCACAAACCATCCGTTTGATTAACGTTGATAACGACTATAACCTATCGGGAACCGTCAATTTCAGCACTCCCATAAAATGGCTGAGGACAAACATTCATTTGGGCTACACCGGCAGCTGGAACCGGGGACAAAATATCATCAACGGGATAATGAACAAACAGACCAATCTCACACACGAAGGAAAAATTAGTTTCGATAACCGTTTGAAGGAAAAAATAGATGTAGAAATCGGTAGCGAAATATCCTTTACCGATGCAAAATATTCCGTACAAAAAAATCTTAACAACAAGTATTTTAATTATTCCTGGTTTGCCGATGTTAAATGGACTCCCACCCAGCGGTGGAATTTCGGGGCTTCGGCTGATGTGGTAAACTATACCAACAAAAGCTTTGGCAGCTCTCTCACCATTCCCATCGTTGATGCTTCGGTGAGCTATAACTTTATGAAAAGCAACAGGGCAATGATTTTACTGGAAGTTGCCGACATCCTGAATAAAAACAAAGGTATCGAACGGATAAGCGAACAAAACTACCTGAAAGAAACCCGGAGCAATACCATTGGTCGTTTTGCCATGCTGACTTTTCGCTATAAACTTAACCAGTTTGATACTGGAAAAAGTGCAATCGAAATCAAAACCCGGAAGCATTAGATATTTAGCCGGGAGTTTGGGGAGCAGGAAGAAAGAGATTTTGGTGAAATACTGATGACACAGATAAAACGGATTAAAAGCGGATTCACTTAATTATTCGCACACTCATTTATTCTCTCATTATTCACAGACACGGATAAAATAGATTCCTTAGCCCGTGAAAGCCATCAATGTCTGCGTTTTTTTATCTCCTGTTCCAGCTCAGATAAATCCTGTTGATCAGCCTGGCGAGCTTCAAAAGATTTCCGTTCAGCATCAAAATCATCATAAATTTTTCGTACGACCTCTTCCATCTGAGCATTGCTTACCAAACCGGAACCGGTAAGCACTTTTTTATCATTGGAAGCAAGTATCCTGTCCACATTTTCTTCCCAAAAAGCCATTGTAATATCGAGACGGTTTTTGGCACGTAATTCTGCCGTTTCCAAAAAGATAACCACCAGCCGGTTCAGGGTATCTATTTCGTCGAGGGTAAGATAATTTTTGGCAATAAAAATATCCTGTTTGCGCACAATACTTCCTTTCCACGAAGTGAGAGCCATATTGGGCTGTCCGGCATCGGCACGGCTTACAACAATCTCGGCGGCAGTCTTGCCGGTTACAGCATACAGGAGTTTGTTTTGCGTTTCGGCAAAAAACATCTGGGTAGCCTTGTCGGTAGAATCGTAATCGCTGCTGAGGACAAACAAGTCGCGGACTTTCTGATAAAATCGTTTTTCAGAAGCCCGTATATCACGGATACGTTCAAGCAGTTCATCAAAATAATCGGGTCGTCCATCGGGATTTTTTAACCGCTGGTCGTCCATCACAAAGCCTTTTACCATATAATCTTTCAACGTGGTATTAGCCCATATCCGAAACTGCGTACCCCGTTTGCTGCGTACCCTGAATCCAATGGCTAAAATCATGTCGAGCGAATAAAAAGTAACATTGTACTCCTTACCGTCGGTGGCAGTTGTAAAGAAATTCTTTATAACTGAGTCAGGGTTCAACTCACTCTCTTTAAGTATACTTGCAATGTGCTGACCAATATTTTGCTTCGAGGTGTCAAAAAGTTCTGCCAGTTGGGTCTGGTTCATCCACACCGTACCGTCTTTGGCATAAAGCGATACCCTGGCTTTGCCATCGGCAGTATGATAAATAATGATGTTTTTCTTTTCTTCTTTCATCGGGAAAAATGATTTTTCTATCCGCTAAGATACAAATAAATTCTGTTTCGCTAATTACCAAAAACACCGCAAAGATATAGAACACGAATGACAAGGATGGGACGGATTTTTACGGATTACGATGTAAAATCCTGTTAAAACCGTAAATTCTACAGTGCCACTTCAAATGTACTCCTCCCCTTCGGGGAGGTTAGGGAGGGGTTGAGTTTCAGCGACCAAAGTCTCATGAAGCTACTTCAACTCTTCCCATATCGGGAAGAATCGTGGTTGGCTCAGTTTCAGCGACCAAAGTCTCATGAAGTTACTTCTGACCCCACCCAGCCTCCCCAAAGGGGAGGTGATTTGACAGGTGAGCTATAGAAGCATGCAATTATTAAAATTGTTCAAATATAATTATTTACAAAAATATAGGGTTTAGAACAGGGTGATAAAGTTTCAATTAAGGTAAATGTACTCCTCCCCTTCGGGGAGGTTAGGGAGGGGTTGAGTTTCAGCGACCAAAGTCTCATGAAGCTACTTCAACAATATAAATTTACTGAAATTATAAAATCTTAAAGTTTCAGCGACCAAAGTCTCATGAAGTTACTTCTGACCCCACCCAGCCTCCCCAAAGGGGAGGTGATTTGACAGGTGAGCTATAGAAGCATGCAATTATTAAAATTGTTCAAATATAATTATTTAC
>Ga0265297_10008291_pt1 | contig 13917 bp, 8 predicted proteins | sample Munlanlwell13791_FD_192502 | JGI IMG/M metagenome (GOLD analysis project Ga0265297, IMG submission 192502) | Leachate microbial communities from a municipal landfill in Southern Ontario, Canada - Leachate well 137-91 | ecosystem: Engineered > Solid waste > Landfill > Unclassified | place... | reverse complement strand
GGCCTTGTCCATGGCCTTGCCCATCATCCCGCGGTTCATGAAGGCCTCGTCGATCGACTCCTTCACGCGGGTGCGGACCGTCTCGCCGAGTTCGGCGTTTTCCGAGATCGTGGAGACGGAGACCACGGCTTCGGCGGCTTCGATGTCGATGAAGCCCAGTTCGATGGCTTTGTCGATGATCATCTCGAGCGCGTCGGCGGAGGTTTCGCCGATCAGGTCGAGTTCGAGGAGCAGGACTTCGCCGTCCTCATTGAGCGCGTTCGCATCGAGGACCTTGTCGTTGCCGGAGACGGTCAGATCGATGCTGGGGTTGATGTCGAGCGTGACGTAGGTGTCATCGGCCGAGACGGTCCCGCAGCCGACGAAGAGGCCGATGAGGATCGCCGCCATGGCGAATCCGATGATGCTTTTCTTGAACAACATGATTGGAACCCTCCCTTCAGGTTTCATCAAATATACGTTTGACGGGGCCTTGATATTGACGAATTGTGAAAATATGGTGTTATTTTTATCGTCAGTCGCGCAGACATCGAAAAAGGCTTCCCCGTCAGGAAGCCTTCTTGAAGATGCGGTCGAGCAGGTCGAAGAGGTGCACCTTGTTCTCGGTGCCGGCCCGGAGGCGGCGGTAGTTCGCGCGGTGGCGGACCACGATGACGGCCGTCACCGCGGCGGTCGCGACGACCAGCGCGAGGTCGGGTTTCCAGAGGACATGCCTGAGGGTCACGAACAGCACCGCCGCCAGCGCGCCGACGGTCGAGGAGACCGAGACGTAGCGCGTCAGGTACTCCGCAACAAGGAAGACGCCGAGGAGACCGAGGGCGAGCAGGGGTTCGTACGCAAGCAATAGTCCGAACGACGAGGCGACGCCCTTCCCGCCGCGGAACCGGAGCCAGACCGGGAAGCAGTGCCCGAAGACGCCGGCGACGCCGTAGACGAGCGGATGGAAGAGCTCCTGCCCTTCGAACAGGCGCGTATGCAGGATGAGAAAGACGATCAGTCCGCTTTTCAGCGTATCCGCGGCGAGGACGGCGAAGCCGATCGGGCGGCCGAAGACGCGGAAGGCGTTCGTGGTGCCGAGATTCCCGCTGCCGTACTTGCGGATGTCCCTGCCCTTGAAGAGCAGTCCGAGGATCAGCGAGAACGGAATCGAGCCGAGCAGATAGGCGATGACGAGGAGAGCGAAATCCATGGGCGGCACCCCTTTCCATGGGCAACATTATAACACGCGCACGGCTGAAATAAAGTATAAAAACGGTGAAAGTTTTGATATAATGGAAGAGAGAAAAAAGGGGACATCGGCATGAGCGAGAAAATCACGAACGTCTACAACGCCCAATCGATCCAGATCCTCGAAGGCCTCGAAGCGGTCCGCAAGCGCCCCGGCATGTACGTCGGCAGCACCGACGCCCGCGGACTCCACCACCTCGTCTGGGAAATCGTCGACAACTCGATCGACGAGGTCCTGGCGGGGTACGGTTCGAACATCAAGGTCGTCGTCAAGGAAGACAATTCTATCGTCGTCACCGACGACGGCAGAGGCATGCCCGTCGACATGCACAGCTCCGGCATGTCGGCCGTCGAAGTCATCTTCTCGAAACTCCATGCCGGCGGCAAGTTCGGCGGCGAAGGCGGCGCCTACAAGGTGTCCGGCGGCCTCCACGGCGTCGGCGCCTCGGCGGTCAACGCCCTCTCGGAGTTCCTCGAGGTCACCGTCCACCGCGACGGCCTCATGTACCAGATGCGCTTCGAGCGGGGGAAGAAGGTCAAGGACCTGATCGTCATCGGCGAGTCGCGGAAAGTCGGCTCGGAAGTATGGTTCAAGCCCGATCCGACGATCTTTTCGACGACCCTCTTCAATTACCAGACGCTCCAGGAACGCCTGCGCGAGAGCGCGTTCCTCGTCAAGGGACTGCGCATGCAGCTCGTCGACGAGCGCTCGAAGGTGCGCGAGACGTATCTGTACAACGACGGTCTGAAGGCCTTCGTCGATTTCCTGAACACGTCCAAGACGGTCGTCCATCCGACCCACTTCTTCGAAGGCAAGGCCAACCAGATCGAGGTCGAGGTCGCCTTCCAGTACGCCAAGATCTACAACGAGAACATCATCAGCTTCGTCAACAACGTCCGGACCAAGGACGGCGGTACGCACGAGACCGGCCTCAAGTCGGCCTTCACCAAGGTGATGAACGACTACGCCCGCAAGATGAACCTGATCAAGGAGAAGGACGAAGGCCTCGACGGGGCCGACATCCGCGAGGGCCTGACGGCGATCATCTCCGTGCGCATCCCGGAAAACCTCCTCCAGTTCGAAGGCCAGACGAAGAACAAGCTCGGTTCGCCCGAAGCCCGTCCGGCCGTCGAGACGGTCGTGAACGAGCAGCTCATGACCTTCCTCGTCGAATCGCCGCAACTCGCCTCCTCGCTCGTCGAGAAGGCGCTCATGGCGAGAAACGCCCGCGACGCCGCCCGCAAGGCGAGAGACGACGCACGGCTCGTGAAGAAGGTCTCGAAGACCGAGACGATCCTCTCCGGCAAGCTCTCCCCCGCGGGCACCAAGAACCCGAAGGTGAACGAACTCTTCCTCGTCGAGGGCGACTCCGCCGGCGGCTCCGCCAAGCAGGGCCGCGACCGCCGCTTCCAGGCGATTCTGCCGCTTCGTGGCAAGGTGATCAACTCCGAGAAGCAGAAGATGGAGGACGTCCTCAAGAACGAGGAGATCGCGACGATCATCGCGACCGTCGGCGCCGGCCTCGGCGGCGACTTCAAACTCGAGAAGTCCAACTACGACAAGGTCATCATCATGACCGACGCCGACACCGACGGCGCCCACATCCAGGTCCTGTTGATCACGTTCTTCTTCCGCTACATGCGTCCGCTCGTCGAGGCGGGCCGCGTCTACATCGCCCTCCCGCCGCTCTACAAGATCACGCGGATCGGCAAGAAGGAGGAGGTCCGATATGCCTGGACCGAGGAGGACCGCGAGGAACTCTGCAAGGCCTTCAAGACCTACAACGTCCAGCGATACAAGGGCCTCGGCGAGATGAACGCGCCCCAGCTCTGGGACACCACCATGAATCCGGAAACGCGCACGCTCATCCGCGTCCACGTCGAGGATCTCGCCGACGCCGAGAACCGGATCTCGATCCTGATGGGCGACGACGTCGAGCCGCGCAAGGAATGGATCGACACGAACGTCTCGTTCGCCGACGAGGACGACTACGAGATCGGGGAGGGCGCATGATGGCCTCCGTCAAGAACAAGGTCGAGAAGTTCGTCGAGGAGAAGATCATCCAGACCAACCTGGAGGACCTGATCGGCGACCGCTTCGGCAAATACTCCAAGTACATCATCCAGGACCGCGCCCTGCCGGACGTCCGCGACGGTTTGAAACCGGTCCAGCGCCGCATCCTCTATGCCATGAACCAGCTCGGCATGGCCTCCGACAAGCCCTACAAGAAGTCGGCCCGCATCGTCGGCGAGGTCATCGGCAAGTACCATCCCCACGGCGACACCTCCGTCTACGACGCGATGGTGCGCATGAGCCAGTGGTGGAAGTCGGGCGCCGTCCTGATCGACATGCACGGCAACAACGGCTCGATGGACGGCGACGGGGCCGCCGCGATGCGCTACACCGAGGCCCGCCTCTCGCCGTTCGCCGAGGCGATCCTCCAGGACATCGACAAGAAGACCGTCAACCTCGTCCCGAACTTCGACGACGAGGAGTACGAACCGGTCGTGCTCCCGGCGAAGTTCCCCAACCTGCTCGTGAACGGGGCGATGGGCATGGCCACCGGCTACGCCACCAACATCCCGCCCCACAACCTGAACGAGGTCATCGAGGCCGTCCTCTACCGCATCGACCATCCGGAATGCGGCGTCGACGATCTCCTCGGCATCGTCCAGGGTCCCGACTTCCCGACCGGCGGGATCGTCGAGGGCGTCCCCGAGATCAGAAAGGCGTTCTCCACCGGCCGCGGCCGGATCGTGATGAAGTCGAAGGTGGCCGTTTCCGAGGCCCAGCTCGTCGTCACCGAGATCCCCTACGAGGTGAACAAGGCCGACCTCGTCCGCAAGATCGACGAGATCCGCATGCAGAAGAAGATCGACGGGATCGAGGAGGTCCGCGACGAGTCCGACCGCGAAGGCCTCCGCATCGTCGTCGAGATCGGGAGGGGCATCTCCCCCGACGTCGTCCTCGCCTACCTGATGAAGAACACCGACCTTTCGCTCTCCTACAGCTACAACATGGTCGCGATCGCGAACAAGTCGCCCAAGCAGATGTCGCTCATGGAGATCCTCGACGGCTACGTCGTCCACCAGAAGGAGGTCGTCCGCAACCGCTCCAACTTCGACCTCCAGAAGGCCGAGAAGCGCCGCCACATCGTCGAGGGCTTCCTCAAGATGGTCGACGTCCTCGACGAGGTGATCCAGACGATCCGCTTCTCCGACGGGAAGAAGGCGGCGATGGAGAACCTGATCGCCAACTTCAACTTCACCGAACTCCAGGCCGAGGCGATCGTCACCCTCCAGCTCTACCGGATCTCCAACACCGATGTCGAGGAGATGCGTTCCGAGGCCGCCGACCTGGTCCGCCTGATCGCCGCCCTGAACAAGATCCTCAAGAACGAGAACGAGCTCGAGGGCGTCATCAAGAAGGAACTGAAGGCCTTCTCCGACAAGCATCCGGTCCCGCGCAAGAGCGAGATCAAGGAGGAGATCGCGAAGGTCGCGATCGCCGAGGAGGACCTGATCGCCCACGAGGACGTGGTCGTCGCCCTGACCCGCGACGGCTACCTCAAGCGCTCCTCGATCAAGTCCGTGCTGGCGACCACCAACGGCGATGCCGGCCTCAAGCCGGACGACGCGATCGTTCGCCAGCTCCAGGTCAACACCCGCTCGACGCTTCTCCTCTTCACCGACCTCGGCAACTTCATCCACCTTCCCGTCTACAAGATCCCGGACCGGAAGTGGCGCGAGGTCGGCGACTACGTCGGCGCCCTCGTGCCGCTCTCGCCCGGCGAGACGACGATCGACTTCCTCGTCGTCTCCGATTTCGCCAGGCCGGCGACGGTCCTGCTCGCGACCCGCGAGGGGATGATCAAGCAGGTGCCCCTCGCCGAGTTCGTCCCCGCCCGCATCAACCGCACCTACCAGGCGATGCCGGCGACAAGGATCGCGCCCCTGGCGGCGATCGACCTGTCGGGACCGTACGACGCCTTCGTGGTCGTCACGTCGAAGAACGGCTACATCGTCAAGTATCCGCTTACCGACATCCCCGTCCTCGGCCTCTCCGCCCGCGGCGTGAAGGGCATCAACCTGCGCGACGACGACCTCGTCGGCGCCGCCTTCGCGACCGAATCGACCAAGGACGAGACGATCCTGCTCACCAACCGCGGCGCGATCAAGCGCGAGTTCACCCAGAACATCGAAGCCTCGCGGCGCCCCGCGAAGGGCAAGGCCTACCTGAAGAACGTCAAGACCAACCCCTACGAGTTCGTCGGCGCCGCCTGCCAGAACGTCTTCCACCTGCGCGAGCGCCTGACCTTCCGGATCGTGACCGCGAAGTCGGTCCTGGTCGTTCCCGGCGCCGACCTCAAGCCCGACAAGTTCGAGCACGGCGCGCCCTACCTCGAGAAGGACGTCGTCCCGACGGCGCTTTATTGCGACGAAGCCGACCGCGCCGGCGCCGAGGAGATCCTGATGAAGCTGATCCGCGACCGCGCGGTCGCCGCTCCGGCACCGACCTCGGCGGGCGCTTCCGAACCCGCGGCGATCCCCCCCGAACCCGCCGTCGACGCCGACGACGTGATGCTCGACCTCGAGAAGATCCTGAACACCCACGCCGCCGAAAGCGCGGAAGAGGACGATCCCGACGCCGCCGAGAAGGAAACGATCGTCCAGCAGACGCTCTTCTGACGATTTCACCGATTTCTCACCGCCGTTTTCCCCGCTTCGTGCTATCATACCGTTATCCCCGATCAAGGAGAATCCCATGAAAAAAGCGCTCACCCTCTTCACCCTCGCGGCCGTCCTCGGCCTCGCCGGCTGCGACTTCTACGGCGTCACGACCACGACGGCCGCGCCCGCGGAACCGGAAACGGTCGTCATCGCCACCGTCGACGAGCTCGTCGCGATGAACAACGAAGACCATTACGTCCTTTCCGCCGACCTCGACCTCGGCGGTCTTTCCTGGATCCCCGTCGGGACCCCGGACGATCCGTTCGCCGGCGGCTTCGACGGCGCCGGCCATACGATCTCGAACTACTCGATCACGGCCGAGAACGGCGGGTTCGTCGGGTTCTTCGGCAGCGTCACCGGCGATCTCGAGAACCTGACCCTGGCGGACTTCGCGATCGACGTCGCCTACGACGGTCTTCTGTATGTCGGCGGGCTCGCCGCCCACACGACCGGATCGATCGCGGACTGCGCCGTCTACGGCGACATCGTCGCCGTGAACACGTCCTCGTCCTCCTACGTCGGCCTCCTCGCCGGCTTCGCCGCCTCCTACACGACGGCGACGATGACGACCTCGGAGTTCGTCGCCTCGACGATCTCGGGAGCCTACGCCGAGGGTTCGGTCGACGCCGTCGCCGACCACTTCCTCTCCGCCGGCGGCCTCGTCGGCCGGACGGCCAACGTCGTCCTCTCCGACTGCGGCGCCCGCGTGTCCGTCGTCGGCACCGCGACCGTCTACCGCGCCTACGTCGGCGGTCTCGTCGGCCATGGTTTCGGCGGTCTCCTCAAGGCGCACGCGGACACCCTCGAGGATGTCACGTTCGAGACCGTGCGGTGCTATGCGGACACCGCCCTCACGGTCACCGCGGCGGGCACGATGGCATCCGCCGGCGGGCTCTACGGCTATCTCCAGGACGGCTTCGTCGAGGACTGCTTCGCGAACGCGACGATCGTCGTCGGCGGTTCCGCCGTCGACGTCGGCGGCCTCGCCGGCGAACTCTGGTACGGATCCGCCTCGACCTCCGTCTTCCGCGTCGGGCTGACCGTCGCCCCCTCCGCCGACCTCTCCCTCCGCTTCGGCGGGATCGCGGCCTTCGTGCAGTCCGAGGTCGTCCTCACGGACTGCTTCCGGATGACGCAGTCGCTCTTCGCCGCAACCGACCCTCACGGCGTCGAGGCGTCGGCGGACCAGCTGTCGTCGGCACAGTGGTACCAGGACGGGCTCGGCTGGTCGGCGGAAACCTTCGACATCGCGACCGTGGTCGGGATCCTTTCCTGACGATGAATATGAAAAAGGACGGCTTCGGCCGTCCTTTTTCATGAAAACGGGTTCAATGATAGGTTTCTGAATATGATTTTATGCGAAATGCAATCGATTCGACGCGATAATCGTTTCATTTCGTTTCGGATTCTGCTATAATGGTGCGGGGTGATCGTATGAAGTGCATCGCCAACCTCCCGCGGATCCAGGTTCCGTCGGACGTGACCATGGCCTCGCTCAGACTCTACATCGAGATCGGGAAGAACGACTACTACCAGGCGCTCTTTTCGCCCGACTTCGAGTTCCTCGCGAAGCAGCTGGCGCTCCAGGAGGCCTATCATTTCTACAAGTGCTTCTTCGCCGACCTGAAGATCCCCGAGGCGCGGCTCAAGTCGCTTTCGCTCGAGTCCTCGCGGGCCAAGACGAAGGCGGAACAGCTCTACAAGAACATCGTCACCGTCTTCTCGATCATCCATCATCCCGGGCGGGAGCCGTTCAAGCTGAACGTGACCGAGGTCAACGACCTCGTCAAGCTCCTCTATGCGGGGTATTTTTCCGCCGATCAGCTCGGCTACCGCAAGGTCGAGAAGGCGAAGCATTCGCTCCTCCAGGCGGAACCCTCGTCGAAGCGCGAGGTCCTCGAGCAGCTGATGAACGAGTTTGCGGCCGCCCTCCGGAAGAACGAGCACGAACGCTCCTTCCTCTACCTCAACTTCGTCGTCGACTACATGAACCTCGACGTCTACCGCTACGACGACCACGACGCCGTCGCGATCCTGATCTATCACATCCTCTGCCGGCAGGACCTGTTCGCGGCGGCGCGGTACGTGCCGTTCTTCGGAAAGTTCTTCGTCCGGCTCCAGGAGTTCCGCGCGGCGCTCGACCGCACCCGCTTCAACTGGAACGAGGGCTTCGCCGAGATCATGCCCCTGCACCGGCTGTTCCTGCAGCTGTACCGCGACCTCTACGTCGACCTCGCCGAGAACGCACGCGACTACGACTACGAGTCCAAGCTCGAGATCCGCAAGTCCGACTACGTCGAGAACACCATCGACAAGCTCCCCGAGGTGTTCTCGAAGGAGGACATCCGCCAGAAGCACCCGCTGATCTCCGACTCGACCATCAACCGCACCCTGAAGAGGATGCAGGAGGAACACAAGATCCGCCCGCTCGGCACCGGTCGCAGCGCCAAGTGGATCAAGCTCTACAAGAAGGAACCGAAGAAGACCTCGATCAAGCAGCTCAACCTGGAATTGGAGGGATGACCCCATGGAACGACTCGACAGACTGATCCTCGAAGCCATCCGCGAAGACATGCCGGACGGCGACGTCACCACCGACGCGCTCTTCACCGACCAGACGGCGCAGGCGCACTTCATCGCCAAGCAGGACGGCGTCATTTCCGGGATCGATGTCGCCCGCCGCGTCTTTTCGATCGTCGATCCCGACGCCATCTTCGAGGAGAAGAGGCACAACGGCGAACGCGCCCTCAAGGGCGACGTCGTCGCCGTCGTCTTCGGCCGCACCGCCTCGATCCTCAAGGCGGAACGGATCGCGCTCAACTTCCTCCAGCGGATGAGCGGGATCGCCACCAAGACGGCCGCGTTCGTCGCCGCGACGGCGGGCACGAACGCCAGGATCCTCGACACCCGCAAGACCACGCCGTCCCTGCGCTTCCTCGAGAAGCGGGCGGTCGCCGACGGCGGCGGGATGAACCACCGCCAGAGCCTCTCCGACATGGCGATGATCAAGGACAACCACATCAAGGCCGCCGGCTCGATCTCCGCCGCGGTCGCGATCGTCAAGGCGAAGGTCCCGGCCGCGATCAAGGTCGAGGTCGAGGTCGAGAGCGTCGCGCAGTTCATCGAGGCGGTCGCGACCGCCGCCGACATCGTCATGCTCGACAACATGGGAACGCCGGCGATGGCCGAATGCGTGCGTCTGAACGCGGGACGGAAGAAGCTCGAGGCGAGCGGGAACATGACCCTTTCCCGGATCCCCGAGGTGGCCGCGACGGGCGTCGACTACATCTCCGTCGGCGCGCTCACGCACTCGTTCGAATCGCTCGACGTGTCGCTTCGCTTCCAGTGAGAAAAAGTACGATTCCACTAGTCAATCGAGATCGATTTGGATATAATAAGTTGTCTGGGAAAATGGTGATTTAGGGTGCTCAAAGCGAAATACGCCTGGCATGCGCGCGTCCCCGGGATCGTCCCCGACGAGCGCATCTACGAACACATCCTGAAGAACCGGGGCATCGACGATGCCGACCGGTTTTTCGGCATGGGCAAGGAGGCGCTTCACGACCCCTTCCGGCTCTCGGGAATGAAGGACGCCGTCGCCCGCATCCGGACGGCGATCGGCCGAAACGAGAAGATCCTGATCTACGGCGACTACGACTGCGACGGGATCACCGCCATCAGCGTCCTCTACCGCGCCCTGCGGAAGGCGGGGGCGAACGTCGACTGGGACCTCCCCGACCGCTTCAGCGAGGGCTACGGCCTCAACATGAACGCCGTCGGCGCGATCGCCCAGGCGGGCGTCGGCCTCGTCGTCACCGTCGACAACGGCGTCTCCTGCGACCGCGAGATCGCGGCCCTTTCCGCCGCCGGGATCGACACGATCGTCACCGACCACCACGAGACCAAGGGATCGCTCCCCGCGGCGCTCGCGATCGTCCACGCGAAACTCTCGCCCGACTATCCCTGGAAGGACCTCGCCGGCGTCGCCGTCGCCTACAAGCTGGCCGCGGCGGTCACGGGATCCGACCTCGACGACCTCCTCGACCTCGTCATGATCGGCACGATCGCCGATCTGATGCCGCTCGACGACGAGAACCAGGCGCTCGTCAACCTCGGTCTGAAACGGCTGAAGGACACGCGGATCCCGGGTCTCCGGAAGCTTCTCCAGTACTCCCACCTCGACCAGGTGAACGAGACCGCGATCGCCTTCAAGATCGCCCCCAAGATCAACAGCTCCGGCCGTCTCGGAAAAGCCCGCGACGCCGTCCGCCTGCTCGTCTCCGACGACGAGGAGGAAGTCTCCCGCCTGATCGGCGAGGTCGAGGCGAGCCACGTCCTCCGCAAGGACCTCACCGAGGAGTCGTACGTCGCCTGCGAGCGCCTCGTCGATCCGACGAAGCGCGTCCAGGTGCTCGCCGCGCGCGGCCTGCACGAGGGCGTCATCGGCATCTGCGCCCAGAAGATCGCCGAGAAGTACCAGAAGACCACGGTCGTCATCAACCTCGAGGACGGCGTCGGGAAGGGCTCGATGCGCGCCTTCGGGGACGACAACGTGCTGACGCTCCTCGACGGCGTCGCCGACCTGCTCGTCAAGTACGGCGGCCATTCGCAGGCGGCCGGCCTGACGGTTCCCGAGGAGAACATCCCCGCGCTCCGCGAGCGTCTCGGGGGCGCCGGCGCCGAAGGCGTCCCGCCGCGGCTCGACTACGACATGGCCGTGAAACTCTCGACGATCTCGGTTCCGACCGTGAAGCGGCTCGAGAAGTACAGCTTCTTCACCGCCACCTTCCTGTTCTCCGACTTGTCCGTCGTCTCGAAGCAGACGATGGCCGGGAAGCACGCCAAGTTCGTCGTCACCGACGGGATCCGGCAGGTCGAGGCGGTCGTGTTCAACGACCTCGACCTCTACTACAACCTCGTTCCCGGCGACCGCGTGTCGATCGTCGGCGGTCTCTCGATCAACTCCTGGAAGAACCGCGAATCGATCCAGATCATGATCCGCGACCTCGAATGCCGGCATTTCCAGCTGCTCGACTACCGCGACCGCGCCAGCTATCTCGAAGCCGTACCGCATCTCGCCGACGGACCCGGGGCGGTCGTCCTCGACGACGGCTTCGTCTACCGCAACCGTCCGCTGTCCGTCGCCTTGCGGCGCCAATCCCCCGGCACCGTCGTGCTCGCCCTCGGGATCGATTCCGCCGAAACGGCGCGGATCGTGTCGAAGGAGGGGCTTGCGTCCTGGTTCCGCGTCCTCCAGAAGCGCGACCGCTGGGAGAAGGACGCCTTCCGCACCCAGGTCGGGGCGCCCGCCTGGCTCGTCGAGGCGGTCCTCGCCGCGTTCTGCGAACTCGGATTTGCCGAGGCCGACGACGCGTCCGTCGCCGTCCGCCGCGACGCGCCGAAACGGAACCTGACCGAATCCGAACGATACCGCGACCTCGTCGGCGCCGCCGCCGAGATCGCCCGCCTGACCCGCATGACCGAAACCGAAATCCGACGCGAACTGACCGCGTCGTTGGAGGCATGACCCCATGAGATACGAAGACTACATCAAGAACGTTCCCGACTTCCCGATCCCGGGAATCCAGTTCAAGGACATCACGCCGCTGATCGCCGACGCCATGGCGTTCTCCGCCGCCGTCGACGAACTGGCCGCGTTCGTGCGCGAGAAGGAGGCCGAACTCGTCGTCGGTCCGGACGCGCGCGGCTTCATCGTCGGCTCCGCGGTCGCCTACGCCGCCAGGGTCGGCTTCGTCCCGGTGCGCAAGCCGGGCAAGCTGCCGCGCCGGACGATCGCCTACGACTACGACCTCGAGTACGGGAAGAACACCCTGTGCATGCATTCCGACGCCGTGAGACCCGGCCAGCGGGTCGTCATCGTCGACGACCTCCTCGCCACCGGCGGGACCATGGGCGCGACGATCCGGCTCGTCGAGGAGGCCGGCGGGATCGTCGTCGGTCTCGGGTTCCTCGTCGAACTGCTCGACCTCGAGGGCCGTTCGAAGCTCAAGGGCCTGCCCGTCAAGGCGCTCATCACCTACTGACCGAAGACATCGACCGAAGGAGGTGTTCTTGTGACGCGAGACGAGATCTTCCAGCCGCTCCGCGACGCCGTCTCCCATTATCTCACCAATCCCGAACACCTCGGATTCATCCGCCGGGCGTTCGATTTTGCCTATGACAAGCACGCCGGACAGCTCCGCAAGTCCGGCGAGCCCTACATCGTCCATCCGGTCCAGGTGGCCGTCACGCTCGCCGAGTACCAGGTCGACCCGATCACGATCGCCTCGGGCCTGATGCACGACCTGCTCGAGGACACCGACACGACGTTCGAGGAACTGAAGGCGATCTTCGGCGAGGACGTCGCCGACATCGTCGAGGGTCTGACGAAGCTGCACCTCCTCCATTACGAAGGCTCGAAGGCGTCGGAACAGGTGAAGAACCATCAGAAGATGGTGCTCGCGATGGCCAAGGACATCCGCGTCATCTTCGTGAAGCTCGCCGACCGCCTGAACAACATGCGGACGCTCTCGCACCTCGATTCGGAGCGGCAGCTTCGGATCAGCCGCGAGACGCTCGACATCTTCGCCCCGATCGCCCATCGCCTCGGCATGTACCGGCTCAAGGCCGAACTCGAGGACATCGCCTTCAAGTACCTCTATCCCGACCAGTACGACGAGATCGCGCACCTGATCAAGGACAAGAAGGGAAACCGCGAGGCGGACGTCCGGGCGATGAATGCCGAGCTCGAGAGCCTGCTTGAGAGCGAGAACTTCCATTTCACGATCAACGGCCGGATCAAGAACATCTATTCGGTCTACCGCAAGATGACGATGAAGAACCTCGAGTTCGAGGACATCAACGACCTGCTCGCGCTCCGCATCATCGTCGATTCGATCTCGGACTGTTACCGCGCGATCGGCATCGTCCATTCCAAGTTCGTCCCGGTCCCGGGACGCTTCAAGGACTACATCGCGATGCCCAAGCCGAACATGTACCAGTCGCTCCACACGACGGTCGTCTTCCACGGCAAGATCTACGAGATCCAGATCCGCACCAAGGAGATGGACGAGATCGCCGAGAAGGGCGTCGCCGCCCACTGGGCGTACAAGGAGTCGCAGGGCCAGGGCGCGTCTAGGAAGAACATCGAGGACATCGTCTCCTCGAAGCTGCGCTGGTACTCCGAGCTGATCCGCTACACCGAGGAGTCCAACTCCGACGAGGAGATCCTGAACATCTTCACCGACGACATCCTGAACGCCAACGTCTACGTCTTCACCCCGAACGGCGACATCATCGACCTCACCGCCGGGGCGACGCCGCTCGACTTCGCCTTCCGGATCCACACGAAGCTCGGCGAGAAGACCGTCGGCGCGATCGTGAACGGCAAGATCGTGCCGCTCGAATACACCCTCAAGACCGGCGACGTGGTCGAGATCAAGACCTCGCAGAACGCCGTCGGCCCGAACGACAACTGGCTCAAGATCGCCAAGACCTCGAACGCCCGCGCCAAGATCAAGAACTTCCTGAACAAGCAGAAGCGCGACTATCTCGTCGAGAAGGGCAAGGAGGACTTCGAGGCCGAACTGGACACCCGCCGGCTCAAGATCGAGCTCTCCGACGAGACCTGCGCGAAGCTGTTCGAACTCAAGGGCGTCAAGTCGGTCGAGGACATGTATTACGAGATCGGCAAGAACATCCTCTCCCCGATCAGCGCGATCAACGCCCTCACCGGCCGCGACGCCGTCACCGAGGAACAGCTGATCGAGGCCATCAACAAGGTCCCGGAAACGAAGCGCGCGCAGAAGACGCGCACCGTCCACAACGACGTGAACATCGTCGTCGAAGGCCTCACCAACCCGTCCGTGAAGCTCGCGCACTGCTGCACGCCGGTGCTCGGCGACGACATCGTCGGCTACGTCACGAAGGGCGCCGGGATCGCCGTCCACCGGAAGAACT
>Ga0265297_10008290_pt1 | contig 13919 bp, 10 predicted proteins | sample Munlanlwell13791_FD_192502 | JGI IMG/M metagenome (GOLD analysis project Ga0265297, IMG submission 192502) | Leachate microbial communities from a municipal landfill in Southern Ontario, Canada - Leachate well 137-91 | ecosystem: Engineered > Solid waste > Landfill > Unclassified | place... | reverse complement strand
CCGCCGAACCGTCGCTCAATATCGCAAAGATAATGGCGATATTCGGATTATTGGTCAGGTACCAAAGTACCAATGCCAGTGCCGAAAAAGTTCCACAGACATAATCGAGTTTTTCCAATTTCCAGTAGGATTTTTTGTTGGCGAACGAAAAGAGAAAAACCAAAAGCGGACCGAAACCGGACATGAAAACAGGAAGTGCCGACCAGCCGACTCCGTCTGCGATTGCCGCACAAGTCGCGATCAACGGGGCGATCGACCACATCAGCCAGCTCATTTTGTTTGGCTTGGTTTGACCCCGTAGAGTTGACCAGATGTAGGCGGAAATTCCGATCAGGCTCGCTACCGCTCCCACAAAAACCAAATATTCGAGTTGGAGCATTTTAGTTTTTGATTACGAGATTGACGATTCTTCCCGGGATATAAATTTCCTTGAGAATTTCTTTTCCGTCCAAAAATTTCCGTACATTTTCTTCTGACTTGGCGCGAGCGATGGCTTCTTCTTGAACAATATCTACCTGAGCTTGGAACTTGCCGCGGACCTTGCCGTTGACCTGCACCACGATTTCGATCTCAGTGTCTATAGTTAATTTCTCGTCATATTCCGGCCAGCTTTCCAAGAAAATCGAATCAGTATGTCCGAGAATTTGCCAACATTCCTCTGCCAAGTGCGGGGCGAAAGGGGAGAGACAGAGCAGGAATTTTTCAAAGTCTTCTTGAGTAACCGGACTGTTGATATCGGTTTCTCTGCCGTTATCGTCAAATTTTGTCTTTTCTATCTCTCCATCAATAGTGCTTTTATTTAATTGATTGGAGCAAATCATCATCTGGGAAATGGCAGTGTTGAAATTGAAAGAATCGATATCTGCTTCAACTTTTTTGATAGTCTTATGGATGACTTTAAGATTTTCGGGACGAGTTTCTTTGTCAAAACTATTTTTATACAGGATAGTCATACGATAAACCTTATCCAAGAATCGGCGCACACCTTCCGCACCCTGCGTATTCCACGGCTTCACCGCCTCAAACGGACCCATGAACATCTCGTACATGCGCAAAGTATCGGCGCCGTATTCCTGCACGATGTCATCGGGATTGATCACATTGCCCCGAGATTTGCTCATCTTCTCGCCATCGGGACCGAGGATCAGTCCTTGGTTTTTCAGTTTATAAAACGGTTCTTTGCTCGGAACAATATCGAGATCATTGAGGACTTTGTGCCAAAAACGAGCGTAGAGCAAATGTAGTACGGCATGTTCCGCACCGCCGACATAGAGGTCGACACCCTTTTCTCCAAGCCAGTATTTCAGATTTTCATGACTCGCCAATTCCTTCTGATTTTGCGCATCGGTATAGCGGAGGTAGTACCAACAACTGCCCGCCCATTGAGGCATGGTGTTGGTTTCGCGTTTGGCACTTCCGCCACACTGTGGGCATTTTACATTCACCCAGTCTGTGATATTTGCGAGAGGGGACTCACCGGTGCCGGTCGGTTCGTAGCGCTCGACTTCGGGCAGAGTGAGTGGAAGTTCGCTCTCGGGAACCGCGACGATTCCGCATTTTTCGCAATGCACGAGCGGGAATGGTTCGCCCCAATATCTCTGTCTCGAAAATAACCAATCGCGCAATTTGTAATTCACGGCTTTTTTTCCGAGCTTGTTTTCCTCGAGCCAAGCTGTGATTTTCTTTTTAAATTCTTGTGTTGGAGTGCCGTCCCATTCTCCGGAATTTATTGCCACGCCGTTACCAGAATAACAGAAAGTTTTTTTAAAATTATTGTAGTTTATTTTATCTTTTTGTTTCTTTAATTCCCCACAAATATTTCCATCAATTACATAATAATTTTCAACTGAATCGATCGAATCCTTAATGTTTTTGATATCATTTTTTGTTGGATACCTTCCCTCCCAAAAAGTATCCAAAGTTCCAATTATTTCATCTATGCTTAGTTTATTGCCATCTATTTGTATATTCGTAAGGATACTTTCAAGATTCTTTGATGCGTTTTGAATTGAGATGTTTTTTTCGGTTGTTTCTTCGCACATGAAACTTAATATTTCCCCTATTTTTTCCCAGTTATCAACATTGTTTTTATCGAAATTACCAAATTTTTTGCAAAATAATTTGAATGCTTCATCCAACCCGGTAATAAAATCACTAAAACTATCTACCACCTGAATAATCTCAATCCCGAATTTCTCCGCAAACTCATGGTCGCGCTCATCGTGCGCCGGCACAGCCATAATCGCTCCCGTGCCATAACTCGCCAACACATAGTCCGCGATATAAATCGGAATTTCCTTTTGATTCACGGGGTTGACCGCCATCACGCCTGCGAGCTTCACGCCGGTTTTTTCTTTGTTCAATTCCGTGCGCTCGAGATCGGACTTCATGGCAGATTTTTTTTGATAACCCGCCACCTCGTCCGTATTTGTGAACGGGATTTTTTCCAAGAGTTCGTGTTCGGGCGAGAGCACGCAGTAAGTCGCGCCGTAGAGCGTGTCGGGTCGAGTGGTGAAAACCGTGAACTGCAAATCGCTGTTTGTAATTTTGAAATCCACCTCCGCTCCTTCACTGCGTCCGATCCAATTTCTCTGCATTTCGAGAATGCCCGTTGGCCAGTCGAGCTGGTCGAGCTCATCGATGAGTCGGTCGCCGTAGGCGGTGATCCGCATGAGCCACTGACGCAGATTTTTCTTGACCACAGTTCCGCCACAGCGCTCGCACTTGCCGTCTTTCACTTCTTCGTGCGAGATGCCAGTCTTGCAATTTTCGCACCAGTTGATCGGCGCTTCGGCCTCGTAGACCAATCTATGTTCATCGACAAATTTTCTTTTTGCTTCTTCGGTTTTCAGATTCTTGGGAATTTTCAGTTCGGGAATCGGACGAGCTTTTTTGAGTTTCGGGTCGTACCAGCTATTCCAAATTTGCAAAAAAATCCACTGTGTCCATTTGAAATAATTTGGGTCGGTGGTGTCGACTTCACGGCTCCAGTCGTAGCTAAACCCGAGCGATTTGATTTGGCGTTTGAAAGTTTTGATATTTTCGGCAGTGGTCTTGGAGGGTTGCGTTCCGGTCTTGATCGCGTAGTTTTCCGCCGGCAAACCGAATGCGTCCCAACCCATCGGATGCAGGACATTCACTCCCTCCATGCGCTTTTTTCTGGAAAAAATATCCGTAGCGGTGTAACCCTCGGGGTGTCCGACATGCAGTCCCGCTCCGCTCGGGTAGGGGAACATGTCCAGTACATAGAGCTTTGGTTTTTGACTATTTTTTTCGGCTTCATAAAGTTTTTTCTCATCCCAGACTTCCTGCCATTTCGGTTCGATTTTTTGGTGGTCGTAACGATCCATATTCAAATAATTATTTATCTGATTTTACACAAATTCAGTTTAACGCTTTGTATTTGGTTTGGAAATAGGTTTTTTGGGCGGGGTGGCCTTGTGACCGCCCCGCTCGGATGGGGCGCGACTCCATATTCCAAAAAATAATTAAAGTGTCGCGCCAAAACTTCATTTTCCATAATTCAGGATTGATTTTTGAGCCGAAATTTGCTAGAATATAAAGAATATAAAAACAAAAACAATTGCAAAAAAATAAAAAAATATTTTTAGCGGGAGTGCTGGTGGCGCTTTTGAGCATATTGTTCTGTGTCCAAGAAGCTCATGCGGCGGATACCATCGATAGTGCCCTCAAGAAAAGCGTTTATGATCAACTCCAAAACTCTTCACGCGACAAAACAGCGCTTGAGAAAGAAATGGTGGACAATCAAAAATATGCCGCAGATCTTGCGCTGGCGCTTCAGATTAAAGATCTCCAAGCCGAATATGAAACCAAGCTTGATTCGCTTCAGACCATTTCCAGCGCGCTTTGGAGTGAGATTCAAGAAAACGGTGGAGCGGATACGGAGTACGCCAAACTAACCGCCGAATATGATGCCAAGATCGATGCTCTGAAGGCCAAGATGAATGACAAAACAAACGCCAATTTGACGATTTACAGTAAGGATGTTTTGCAGAGCAAATTAACACAAGCCAATCAGACCACTACCGCACAAAAAGAATCTCTCAAAAATTATCAGAGCGATTTGGCGAATACAAAAGAAGCGGCCAAAAAGCTTGGCGTGGTATGTCCGGACGGCGTGCCCTGCCAAGAACTTTCCGAGCCAATCGGGGATACTTATATCGTGATGAGCGAGGAAGGCGGAACTTCTTTTCTGATGCAATACGCCAGCTTGCTCTACAAATGGATTGCCGGCATTATCGGTTTTATTGCGGTTCTGATGATTGTGATTTCCGGCTTCCAAATCACGGTTTCCGGAGTTATCGACACACAGGCCGAGGCCAAGGAGCGTATCTACAAAGCGTTTGCCGGACTGGCTTTGCTATTTTTGACCTCTCTGATTCTTTATACCGTTAATCCAACTTTCTTCAATTAGCATGCGCAAATTTTTCTTATCAATTTTGATTTTAAGCGCTCCGCTCAGTTGTGCCTTTGCGCAAGACGGGTCGGATTTTGCTTTGGATATGAGTGGCGGTTCCGAAGGTACGGGCACGACACTCAACCTTATCGGTTCAGACGAAGTGAAAGAAGTTGAAAAATTGGGAGCCGAATTGGAGAATATGAATAATGACAATTATGTTCCTGATCCGGAAGTTGCTGACGCGGCCGAGCAAATCGGAAATCTCGATCTCAAAAAATCCGGTGAATTAAAAATTGACGGCAGTCAGGACGAGGCCAGCCCGATCCTTAACCTTTGGCCGACACCCTCCATCGGCGTCAAAATTTTGCCAAATTTCAATCCACTTTGGAGCTGGGACGGTACGAGTCTGGAGGGCAACTTCCGTTATCGTCTCGATGACGAGACGGGTTACACGGAGACAACCGAGACTAGTTTTACGCCCGAAGAAATTTTGGCTCCCGGTATGCATACGCTTTATGTCCAAGAAAAATTCGGCAAGACCTGGTCCCAAGATGCCTCTTCGGCCATTTCGGTTGTTTTCCCTTCTCCGGTAGTCAATGTCGATCGTTTGCCCAGTGTAGCGCCGGTTTGGACTTGGGAAGGTGCGAGTGAAGAAGGGCGTTTTCGCTATCGTCTCGATGATGAAGAAGGTTATACCGAGACCAGTGAATTGACCTACACGCCGGAGGAGCCTCTCAAGCCGGGTCACCATGTGCTCTATGTGAGCGAAGGTTTCGGAGAATATTGGTCCGATGACGCTTCCGCCGAGACGGTTATTTTTCCACTGGATGTCAGTCAGACCGACTACCTCAAAAACCTGCCAACCGGTACGGCACACACCGAGCTTTTACCGATTATTATCAAGTTTTTGCTTTCCATAGGTGGGCTTCTGGCCTTCGTTTCTTTCGTTTACAGTGGTATTTGGATGATTATTTACGCGGATCAAGAAGAAGAAGTTTCCAACGCTAAGCGCAATTTGATTTACAGCATCATGGGTCTGGCGGTGATGGGTTTGGCTTATTCGGCTGTCGCAGGTATCCTTAAATTGATTTAAAAACATGAAAAAAATATTTCTTATTTTCGTACTGGGGTTGAGCCTTCTGTTGGGAGGGGCGGTGTCGGTAGATGCGGTCAATGAAAGTCCGCCGGCTATCGGTATCGAAAACGATCTTTTGCCGGGCTCACAAACCTACGAGGATATTAGCAGTTACGATGGGGCTGACCAAAACCTGTTCCGTAAATTTTTTTTGCAAAATCAGGTTTTGGGAAACATCGTTCGAACACTGACCGGCATTATCAGTGCGGTGGCCGTTTTGGTGCTTGTGATTGCGGGTTATTCTTATCTCACAGCGCGAGGCAATGAAGAACAAATCAAAAAAGCGCACCATACTATTGTCGTTACCGGCATTGCGCTGATTATTATGTTATTCGCTTATTCCATCGTAAATATTATTATCAATTTTACCAGTTTGGTTTAATGAAAAAGTTTTTTTATCTAATTTGGGCGGTGGTGATTTCAGGTGCAGGACGCGCTTTGGCGCAAGTGCATTTGGATCAGGGTTATTTGGGTGATGCCAACGAAAATCTCGTCAAATATGAAGGTGCGACCGCAGAGGATACCGTCAATCAATTTTTGCTTCATACCGCGGATGTGCTTTTGTATTTTGCGGCGAGTATCGCGGTTTTGGCGCTGGTTGTGGGGGCGTTTCATTTGGTCAAAGGACGCGGAAATGAAGACGCCGTCAGCGAAGCTAAAACCACGATTTTGTGGTCGATTATTGGCTTGTTTATAGTGATTTTCTCTTACTCACTCGTACGCACGGTTATTTATCTGGCCTTCAGCGCAATAGATTAGCCCATTTTTAATGTATTTTCGCAAGTCTTCCCAATGGATTTTTGGGCGGATTTTTGGTATAATGATATGAAAAAATAAAAATAAAAACATAGAGGGTCGCCCTCAGCTTAAAGTGAAATTTTCGTAACACACGATAAATTTCACTTACGCTGTCCTAGGCCTCTGCGCTCGTGACTTCGTCACTTCGCGCCGAACGGCTTCGGTCGGGTTCCTCGCACTAGCATATGAACACAAAAATTGTACAGATAGCGCGCCTACTTTTGCTTAGTTTTCTATTTAGTTTGGGCGAAGTTGTTTTGATTGAGCCGGTTTATGCAAGTGGCGCCGAGACACGCACTTTGGTGGTTTCCGCTTATTATTCTCCGCTTCCGGGGCAGAGTCGTTATTCGACCGGAACTTATGCCGGTGATATTCGTCTCAATGGCAATGGCACCAATGGTGCCGATGGCACGGAGGTTTATCCGGGCATGCTGGCCGCACCAAAAACCTATTCTTTCGGTACGCAAGTTTTCGTGCCGGGTTTGGGTGTGGGTACGGTGCATGATCGCGGTGGCGCAATCAACGCTTACGAGGGTTACGACCGTATCGATGTTTGGATGGGCTGGGGCGAAGAGGGTTTGATCCGCGCACTACAGTGGGGCAAGCGTCGCATTGTCGGCACGGTTTATTTTGGCGGAGCGGGTTTGGAAAATAATATTTATTTGGCCGAGGTGGAGGTTCCGGTGTCCAGCGCTTTTGTGGCGGGAGTGGGCGAGGGCGAGAGTGGAATTCATGTGCACGCTATCCAAAAAGCTCTCGTTTCAGCCGGTTATCTCGAGGATACAAATGTAAATAGCGTCTATGACGCCGCAACTGTGGACGCGGTTTACCGACTGCAGTTGGACGCGAAGTTAGTTAGCTCGACGACCGATACCGCCGCCGGATATTTCGGTGCGAAGACGCGCCAAGCGCTCGAAGACGCTCTGGAGGGAATCGTGCTGACAGATCGAGTGGTGGTCGATACCGAGCTGGCTTGTTCTGTGGATTTTTGTTTCAATTTGGTTCCGGGAGATAGCGGCGAACGAGTCCAAAAACTCCAAACCAAACTCAAAGAATTGGGCTATTTTGATTTCGAAGTTACCGGTAGCTATGGCGAAATGACTACCGAGGCAGTTAGGAAATTTCAGCTGGCCTATGGTGTGATTGGGCACGAATGGGAATATGGTGCCGGTTCTTTCGGACCCAAGACTCGTTCCGCGCTCAACAAACTTTCCGATGGCGAGACGGTCGAGAAGATAGTCGCCAAAGAAGAATTTTCCGAGGATCTGAAATTGGGTGATGCGGGAAGTGCGGTTTTGAATTTGCAAAAATTTCTCCAAGAAGAAGATTTGTTTGACGGTGAAGTAGCGGGTTATTACGGCGAACTAACGCGTCAATCCGTGATCAGTTTTCAGACCAAAGAAGGTCTGGTTGGTGTAACCGCGGGGGTGCTCGACACCACGACGCGCGCGCGTATGAACGAAGTTGTCGCGATGCGCGAAAACGGCACGCAGATTTTATTCGGTGAGACCAATGAACAAGTTCCGCTTCCGGTATTGGTTTCTCGTCTCGAGAATCAGACTTTGAAGTCCGGTGATGCGACCGAAGCGGTGGCGAATTTGCAAACAGCGTTAGCCAAGTTAGATTATTTCGAAGGGGAGGCTACGGGCACTTTCGACGAAAACACCAAGCAAGCCGTCATTGATTTCCAAATCGCCAACGGGCTCATCAAGAGCCAATATTCGCCCGGCGCGGGACAGGTGGGACCTATGACGCGCGCCAAGCTCACCGAGCTTTCTCAAATCAGCTAATTTGTAATTTAAAACCAAAATAAACATGAAAAAGAAACACAAAAAAGAAGCCGCGTGCTTCATGTATCGCTCCCTTCATCGTCGCGAAAAAATGCAACGCTGGAGTTTGGTCGCAGGTATTATTTTTTGCACTTTGCTCTTGGTGAGCTTGGTCAAAGTCAATAATATTTCCGGTGAGAATCTGCATCACAGTGCTTGCACAAACGAAATCGCTCCGCTTTATCTCAGTGCGCAGGGATCTTTTGTGCCGGAAGAAATCACTTTTGATTTCAATTTCGATCCGGAGTCGGTCGAGCTGGTGGAGTTTTTCCCAAATGACGGTTGGCTCGAAGCCTCTCGTTCCATTGAGGACGGACATGCACAGTTTGTAGTCGAGCTAAATGACCGCGAGGTTAAGCGTGATTTTGCGACGGCCTACCTCCGCGTGAATGCCGACAATGTCGTCAAATATGAGATTACCGAAAAAAGCGGTGAGACGGTTTTGACTACCGGCTTCGATCAATTTTTGGTTGCGGAGAAAGACTGCTAAGCTTGCGTTTCGGGTGTTTGAGCAAATCTCTGTGCGAGTTTTTCTTGCCAATATTTTTCCGCACAATGGAGATAAGGGAGTGGAATATTTTCCGGCTTGATGTCAAAGCGCGCTACCAAAGGTAGTGCGTTTTTTTGTGCCATGACGGCTTCGTTGTAATGCGAAAGATTATTTTTTTCCAAGTCTTGCGCCAGCAGGGAACCCTCCAAGTAAGCGGTCTCTTTCAAGAATCCATAGCTGTTTGGATTTTTCGTATCGATGTGTCCGCGAAAAATTCGATAACTTACCTGCCAAGCTTTTTGACGCGCATCTTGGCGCGCTTTTTCCGGATTATTTTTATTTTTGTCGTGAAGCTCCAGTGCCATTTGTTTTTCCTCGATGGCGTGGAAAACCGTCAAAAAATCCGCTCCCCGAGAAGCTAAATCTCCCGCCATACAATAATAACTGCGCATAATTTCGGGTTTTTCCCTTGTGCCACAAAGTGTCTGCAGAACCTCGCGTTCCTGCTTGTCCGCCAGACCCTCCACCAGTGTTGCGTCATCGGCGCGGACGATACCGTCAAAAACACCAAAAGATTCATGAGCATTGAAAAACTGACGCCAGTGTCCCTCGATTTCATGTGCGATAAGTTGCAATAATTTTTGGGTTTTGGTGATACGCGTGCTGTTTATTTTGATCACACGCTTTTTATAACTTACGCTGATATTGCTACAATTTTCCAAAATTTCGACCTGAAATTTTTTGTCTTCCGGAAAAGGTTGGCCGGTTTTTTCCGCATAGCTTTGATAATACTGTTCCAGCGTCCACTCAAAAGCTTGTTTGATTTCTTCCGCCTCAAAATAATATTTGGCTTTTTCCGGATCGGTTTGTCGTAGAGCTTCGAGCTCGGCCTTACCTTCGGGCGTGCTGTTGATCGTACTGGCTTTTTTTTCAGCCTTTTGGATCTCAGCCGGCATAAGCCCGTTATTTACTTTTTCGAGTTTTTCTTCAGGATTTTTCAGAAGCTCTTTCTGATAAATTTTTTCCGCCTCGGTCAGTAGCTCAGGGCGCACGGAATGTCCGTATTTGCCTTCCAGAGCGGTTTTTACGAACTTGTCATCGGAGTTGCGAAGACCACGAATCAGATCCAGAGAGTAACGCATATCGCGTAGAATTTTCTTGAGCGCATACTTCAAAACCCTGACCGCTTCGTCTGATTTAGCACTACCAACCTGATCAATAGCTTCATAAACTTCATTTATTTCCGTACGGATTTTTTCCTCATCGGTATTATTTTGCGTGAAACTTTCCGTGATTTTTTGCAGAGAATTTTGATAACCGAATTGCGGATTTTGCGGGGCGGTGTCGAGTTTTTGCAAAAAATCCGTGCGAGTTTGATTGAGATTATCGATAGTGATGAGTTCGGAAATCGAACCGAGTGCACGACTGATTTTTTCGATTTTTTCCAAATAAGCCATAATTTCCCGCACTTCGGGATTTTTTTTGGCCTCATCCAAATCTATGCGAGCTTTTTCACCGCGCTCCCGCATCGATTTTTTCAGTTTGACGATAGCGGGTTGTTCGATCAAATCCAAAACCGCCCCGACTTCCGTGCGAGTGGCGCGTTCGTCCGGTACATTTTCCAAAGTTTCCGTAGGCTGTTTATTTTTTGTTTCCATTTTTTTATTCTAACACATTTTTCATTTTTTGGCAACGAGAGCCAGAGTCGGTACGATTGCCGCTAAAATGAGCGTAAAAAAGAGTGAATTGACGAAAAAACTATGCACAAAAATACTCCCCAAACCAGCCAAAACGCCGAGCGCAAAAGGGGAGCGGCGCAGATACCAGAGTCGGGTGGCGAGGGTAGCCAAGAATCCCAAGAAAAAAATCAGACCCAGTGTGCCGGTGGTCGCCCAAACTGTCAGTAGGGAACTATCCGCGCCACTGGCGCTGTGAGCGTCTTGATCTGTCAGATTGCCTTCTTGCCACTGAACCTCCGCATAAGTGCCGTAGCCCGTGCCAAGTATCGGATTTTCCGCTACTACCTCCAAACCCTCCGTCCAGTTTTCGAGGCGCAAGCGTGAAGTCGGATCAAGGGTGGTTGTTTGTGAACCAAAAAGCGCCAAAAACGATTCGCCCATATCCCAAATGCGCTCACTGGCGCGCGTGCCGCTTCCGAGAATCAAAAGCAGACTCAGGATACCCGCTAAAATCAACCAGCGCGCCTGAAAAAGCGCAACAACGCTCAGACCCACAGCCAGAGCCAAATAAGCCGAGCGAGAGAGTGTGAAATAAAGCGCCACCGTCAGAAAAATTATACCCACGGCCGGAAGAATTTGTTTTTTGGGATTTTTGAGAAAATGCGAAGTCAAAATCGCCACCGCAAATGCGAAATATCCGCCAACGAAATTCGGATCCAGCCAGGTGGAGGTTAGGCGTCCTTTGTGCGGATCCCAACCCATTTCATCCAGACCCAGCTTCTCAAAATCCGCGAAAAATTTGAGCTGTAAAAAACCCAGAAAAGCGGTCAAAAGTACCGTGGCGAACAAACATTTCCAAACATAATTTTGGATTTTTTGAGTTTCGACAAAAATCGGTAGCGTAAAAAGCAATCCACCGTAAATCGTAAAGCGTGCCAGATAAAGTCCGGCTTTCAGAACGGCGTCGAGCTCAAGGGTGGGGAAGTTTGCGAGTAGTGACAAAAGCGCCACTCCAATAAAACCAAAAAGCCAAAGTTGATAATGTGCGGGCTTGGTTTTGAGTGCGTAGGGTAGGGTTCCAAGCAGAGTGTAGAGTGCCAATAAGTCCGTCAATAAGAAACCCACGCTTCCCAGTGCGATGCGTCCGAACTCACCTAGCGCCACCGAAAAAATCAGCCCGGTTAGCGCGATTTTCGGGTAGGGTAAACAAATTCCTCCCAGAAGCACAATCCCACCCAAAGTTCCGCCGATACCCCCTACACCAAAAATCAATCCCAGAGCAGAAAAAGCTCCAAGTATCGGTCCCAAGTCCTTTAGTTTGAAATGATTTATTTTTTGCACGCTGTTATTTTAACACAAGAAACCAAACTCCCAAATCTGAAAATCGCAAAACCCGCCTTGACTTTCTCTCTTTTTTCTCATAAGATTTGGTGCGTATTTTAGTAATTTGACTAACTCAAGTGCCAACTAAGACTAAAAAAACCGCTAAAAAAACCGAAACCAAGGTTGAAAAAAAGGTAGAAAAGAAATCCGCCGCAAAGATTCGTATCAAGATTCAGGCTTTTGACCACAAGATCGCCGATAATGCGACTCGTCAGATTATTGACACAGCTGAGCGCACAGGTGCGATTATTTCCGGTCCGATTCCGCTTCCTACTCACAAGAAGAAAATCACCGTCAATCGTTCCACTTTTGTGCACAAGGATGCGCGCGAACAGTTCGAGATCAACACCCACAAGCGTCTGATTGATATCGTAGAGGCTACGCCAAATACGATTACCGCTCTCCAGAACCTCAACCTCCCAGCCGGTGTGGATGTGGAAATCAAGATGATGTAATTTTACAAAAATTCAAACACTCGCCTCGAGCGGGTGTTTTTTATTTTTGGTTTTATGATGGGGTTTGGTCGGGATAATTTGGGCGCGACACCTTAATCCAAAAAAAATCAAAAAAGTGTCGCGCCAAAAGCGGTTTTTCGGCCATTTACCCTTTATTTTTGGGCTAAAATATGCTAAAATAGTATGAAAATAAACACCAAAATGATTGATTATAAATTCAAAACCAAGGGTACGACGGAGCAAAATAGCGTGATTCAGGCGCTCAGTGCTTACAACCAAGCCGAAAAAGAACACGAAATAGCGGACAAAGCCAAGGCGCTCGGTTTGCACTATGTCGATTTGCAAACCACACCAATCAACTCCGACACACTGATGCTGATCCCGCACAAGGATGCCAATCTGGCGCGCGTGGCGGCTTTTTTGCAGGTGGGCAGTCATGTGCGTGTTGCTGTGGAGGATCCCGAAAATCCCCACACCAAAGCGATTATCGAAAAACTCAAAAATGACGGCTATGCGCTGGATTTGAATTTAACTTCAACCGAGTCGCTCAATCGTGCGCTCAAGATGTATGAAGAAGCCTCCAAGACGCATGTTGACCAGATTGAGACCGAAATTGACGAAGCCAAACTGCAATCCTATGCCGACGAAATCGCCAAATTGCGTGAAAGTGCCAAGGCAATGCGTACGATGACTTCGGGTGAAGCCATGAGTTTGATTTTGGTTGGTTCGGTCAAGGCCGGTGCGTCCGATATTCATTTCCAGCCGGAAGATGGGCGCGTAGATGTGCTTTTTCGTATCGATGGCGTCCTGCAAAGAATTTTGGAATTGGACTATCAAACCTATGCGCAGCTGTGCGGGCAAATGAAACACGACGCGCATGTCAAAATCAATGTTACTAATATTCCACAAGACGGCGATTTGAATTTTAAGCTCAACGATCGTCGTATCGATGTGCGTCTTTCCACTCTGCCGACGCAGTTTGGTGAGACGATCGTGTTGCGTATTTTGGATTCCAAAAAAGGGCGTGTGGAATTTAGCGTTTTGGGTTTTGAGGGAGATAATCTGAAAATTTTTGAGCGTATGTTGCATCTGCCGTATGGTTTGATTTTGGCCACCGGTCCAACCGGTAGCGGTAAGACGACGACACTCTATGCTCTTCTCAATAAATTCAGCACCCCCGAAAAAAAGGTCGTTACGCTCGAAGATCCAATCGAATATCATCTGGAGGGCGTTACCCAGTCTCAAATCAACGAAGAAGAGGGTTTCACTTTTGCCAGCGGATTGCGCGCGGTTTTGCGTCAAGATCCGGACATCATCATGGTTGGTGAAATTCGTGATGAAGCGACCGCCAGTGCGGCCGTACAAGCTTCTCTGACGGGCCACATTGTGCTTTCGACACTCCACACCAATTCCGCCGTGGAGGCGATTCCGCGTCTCATCAACCTCAAAGTCGAAGGGTTTTTGTTAGCGCCGGCGACTGCGGTGATTATCGCACAGCGTCTTATGCGTACAGTTTGTCCGCATTGCGCGATGGAGACACCTCTGACCGATTCCGAAATTCTGCAAATCGAAAATATCTTGGCGCAAATGCCGGAAGAAAATCGCAAAAAAATGCCCAAAATTCCAAAGACCACTTTACGTGCCAAGGGTTGTCCCGAGTGTAGCCAAACCGGCTACAGAGGGCGTACGGTTGTGTCCGAAATACTTGAACTTGATGAAGAAGCGCGTAA
>Ga0265297_10008289_pt1 | contig 13919 bp, 29 predicted proteins | sample Munlanlwell13791_FD_192502 | JGI IMG/M metagenome (GOLD analysis project Ga0265297, IMG submission 192502) | Leachate microbial communities from a municipal landfill in Southern Ontario, Canada - Leachate well 137-91 | ecosystem: Engineered > Solid waste > Landfill > Unclassified | place... | reverse complement strand
ATACAAAAAATAAATACTATTTCTTACTGATAATCCTCACTAATTTTTCACGCTCCCCTCCAATTTTTACGCCTCGCTCTTCGCTTAGGAGCTTTGTCTACCCCTTATTTTATAAATATAATAAAATATTATTTTATCCTTTTGTACTCATGTCTGCTTATCTGTATGTACTCCAACCCAATAACTATTTTATTTTAAGACAAGCATATCTACAACACTAGCACTAAATAGATAAAATTATATTTTATTCCAGCACCTAATTACTAGCACCTAATTAAATTCCAGCACCTAATTTGACTTTTGCCATTCTGATGCTATACTTAGAGCAGCATGGATGAGCAAGAGCGACAATTTATGATGGTGTTTCTTTATATCCTTTTTGTCGGCTATCATCTGGGTGTTTTTGTGAGAGTAATAAATGAAAATTTATTTAGATGACATAAGAGACCCGCCAAGTTCTGATTGGGTTGTAGTCAGAACAGCAGACGAGGCTATTGATCTGATTAAATCAGGTCAAGTAACCGAGATTAGTTTTGACCACGATCTAGGTGAGGGTAAAACTGGCTATGATGTTGCTTTGGTAATAGAGCAATTAGCATTTATGGGTACAATTAGCCCAATCTATTGTTGCATTCATTCTGCAAACCCCGTGGGGGCAAAAAACATAATGCGGGCGATGGAGTCTGCTTGGCGGTACTGGAATAAAAGAGAAAGTTAATAAAATATTTTTTATTTATCCCCCGAATTATTTTCCAGTCTGGGCCTGTCAGATGACATTAGTCGCAAGTCTTTAATTCAGTCAATATTAAAACCTACTGGTCTGCCATACAATCAGATGACATTAGTCACAGGGACTTGGGAGAGTATACATACTACTGTGGTGTGGCTGCGGTGCCGTATTGGGCAGTAATCCGGGTTTTTGCTTGACTTCCGCCAATTTTCGGGTATACTACTGCTAGAGATGGAAAATCCCCAATTGGAGATTAGAAATGAGCTTTTGGTTAGTTCAGGTTGATAATAAGTATGGGCGTGATATCCTCGGTTTGTTCAAAACCAAGGATGGAGCATTAAATGCTCTATATGAGTGGGCGAAAGAGTATTGGAATGATGAAACAGAGATGCCAGAGGATCGCCACGAGGCAATTAGGCAATACTTCAGTTATATAGAAGACTACGAGAACTATACTATTGATGAGGTTGAAGTGACCGAATAATGGTTCTAAGCAATAGAAGGAGATGCTGAAATGTGTCTTTGTGCTTTAACAACGGGTGCTAATTTTGACGCTTGTGGTATTGGGTGGAAAGTCTTTAGAAAATCCTCTGATGGCTCACGGTATCTCAATTGGTATCATCAATCTCGACATATTGAACTTATTCCGCATAAATTATTGGACGCTAATCCTACCTTTGCTCCGATTGATTTAGAATGCTTTGTTACTGATGATGATACTATGCTTAAACTCACAAAGAAACTGGGGATGCCGGCGATGACATATCGCGAGGGGTTTCATATTTATAGCTGTCAAGAAGATGCTGCCAAAATGGGTGGCGGTGCTGTTCGTCCGGTTTGGTGGTTTGGTTTGAATGCTGCTGGATATGACGGATATGATGGTAAATCCCTTCGACCTGTTATTGTTGCTCGATATATGGTTTTCTTTGATCAGGAAGGTATGCCTGACATTTCTAATACTCGGCTGCAATCTATGTGGAAAGGTATTAGAGAGAGGGGTAAATTCGACGAAACCTTTAAGCAAGAGCTGTCCTGGGGTCTGGCAAACGCAGATTCTACAAGATTTGGAGTATATTAGGCTGTTTTTATTTGACTTCCGTGGAATTTGGAGTATATACTAATTAAGGAGAGAAAAGTATGACAACTGGAATGTTTCTTCTTTTTATAACTATTGTATTTGTATCTGGGGCGTTGGTGTTTCTTATTCCTTTTCTCCTGTTTCGCCGTAAACCAACAATAACTCTGGCAGACTACGTGGCTAAAGGCAGGACAAAAGCTGCTGAAAGGGATCGAAAACTCATTCGTGATTTGCATCACTCTATTTGCAAAGAAATCTTGTATTGGGCTAAAACGGATGGATGCACTTCCCAAGAATTTGATTTCCCAGCGGTTTCCGAAGCAGTATTGGATTCCCTGAAAGACAAACTATTAAATACTTCTGGTATTATAGAAGTGGTGGAAGTTAAAAAACCTACACAATATCCACGCACCTACATTAATGTAACATGGGAAGGGCCGAAATCGGTTGAAGATGAATATCTCAAATACATCTGGCGGTAAATGGGGCTTCTATTTGACTTCCGCGAAATTTGGAGTATACTAGAACATGGGACGGGCAGCTGACCGCCATAGCGGGTGCCCTCGGGCTGTACGACCAGGCCGTCTATATCCTGCCCGTCCTGTATACTTCATCAACAGAAAGGAACAAAAAATGCTTATTCTCAAGTACATGACCGACTCTCCTGGTCCGACAACCGTTTTGTTTTGGATAGATAGGCAAGACGAAAAGTTTATTCATTTTAAGGCGAGTAATGGCTGGTCGATTGAATCCGTAAATTATCCTGAAGTTAGGGATTCTTATGGCTATACCTTGTATGTTCGGGGAGATGATGAAAGTCGAAATCATGATGTTGTGAGTTGTTGCTGGAGTAGGTTCCAGCAGATCATGGAAGCTGTTCGAGAGTATAATTGTCAGACGAAGACTTCTGAGTCCCAATCAGGCTTCGTGCCTCCAATTCAAACCGCCGATTAGGAGAACAAAAAATGATTAGTCTCAAGTACATGACCGATTCGGGTGATCGCCCTGTCACAACTGTTTTGTTTTGGATCGACAGGCAAGACGAAAGGTCTATTTATTTTAAGGCAAGTAATGATTGGCTCATCGCCACTGAAAGTAATCCTGAGTTAGATATTGTTAATGAGACTCTTTATGTTCGAGGGGATGTGGCAAAGGGCGATCATTATGTCATGGGTTGTTCGTGGGAGACTTTTGAACACGTTATTTGTGCTGTTCAAGAGTATAACCGAAGTATCAGTCCGCAGCCTACTGTAGAAAGCGACTTTATTCCTCCAGTTCAAACCATTGATGGAGTATGAAAAAATGAAAGAATCGCATTCGGGAGTTATTGCTCTTGCTTTGGGTGGTATCGCCTTTATTCTTGGTATTATTGCTCGACATTTGAGGGAAATAGCGGAATTACTCCAGAAATTGGTGGACCTACACAAGTAACGGAGAGACAAAAATGAAATTTTGCGCCGGGTTTTTTGCTATACTGGCTGCTGTTTGTCTTGTGTGTTATATTGGGGTCACAGTGCCTCATACATGGGCGTATATTAAAAGTTTACCGTGGCAATCGTGGGCGCTTATGGGAGGGTGTTTATTCTCTACGGTTATGTCTATTGTTTTTATGGATCGAATATATAAATAGTTGACATTCCCGAGTCCTGTGGTATACTATAAGTAACACTCAGGATGCACAGTAACGCTCGTCGCGTGATTGTGCAATCACGATCAACGGAGAATTGTAATGGACTGGAAAACTTTCGAAGGTAATGGTTTTATTCTTCGTCCGGGTATGGTGGTGAAATTTCGCCAATACAGTAAGTTTTATGGTCTTGAGGGGTTGATCGAGCGACCTTTGAGCCGTTATGGGCAGCGCAATATCGCCTGTACTGTGAACGGTAAGGCTTGGCGGCTTCCTGTTGCTTGGATTTCTGAGTATAAGGATGACCCTAATTACAAGCCCGTTGCTGTTGCTCGGCCAACGGTGAAAAAGGGCCGTTTCTGGAATGAAATGTGGCACGAGGATTTCTGCCTAATGTATCGCAACGGTGGGCATTTCGACGTGGTCCAATTCAAGTATTCCAAGCAGACTCGGGTTTATTGCCTTAATCCTTTGAATGGCAAGACTTACGGTTATGACCCTGCTTGGTTTGTCTGTAAGATTCCTCCGCCTTTTAACTTGTCTGAGTCTGATAAGGTTAATGCACCTGTCGAGAGTGATTGGCCGGAATCCGGTCCTGACTGTGAAGATGGCACCTGTGAAGGTCCGCACTAAAAGGAGAAAGCAATGTGGGCAGAAGCGGGTGCTTTTGTAGCATTAGTAGCGTTTGCTGTGTTCCTTATTACTGTTCTGATATTTGTGTTCTATCCTTGGGATCCAGAAGGTCCGATGCGCTAAAAGGAGAAAGTAATGTTTTTTGATTTCATTTGTCCCAACTGCGGAGAAGAGGATATTAAGGAAGTTGTATTTTCCGACCAAACGGAAAGTCTGCTTATGGGCAGTGCTGATGTCACCGACGATGGGGTTGTGCTTTTGGACTACGAGCGCGCTTGTGCTGGCGGTGATATTCACGGCATGGTTTATGAGTGTAATGGTTGTGGTATGAAAATTGCCGATGATCAGGAGGGATTGATTAAGTGGTTGCGTGAACACGGAATGTTGGAGGAATAAAATGACTTGGTCCGAATGCGTGCTTGGCGCTTGACATCTCCGGGGGATCGGGTATATTTAAGGTAGCAAAGGAGACAAAATGAATCTGACTATTGGCTCGTGCGCCTGGGATGAACAGCGTAAAGCGACCTTTAAGCGCTCGGGTATGGCTCTGCTGCGCAAGGTGGCAAAGCTGCTCGATCTGAAGAAGGGTGAGTATGAGTTGCGGTATAACCCTGCTGGTATTGCTTGCAGTGGGGATTGTACTCTCCATGCCGACAATATTTACATTAGTTTTAATCTGGATTGTTGTGAGTGGGTTTTGGTTCGCAAATGTAAGACGCAGAAAGATTATACAGGCGGGCCTAATTATGCCTATCCTTTTGAGTCTCTTAAAATCGAGGGAGCCGAAGGGTTGGCAGAGTTTGCCTCTGCGATTATGAACGACAAGCAGACACTTAGCTGGTAAAAATAAAAAAGGCTGAGAATTAAACTTCTCAGCCCCGGCAGTCCACATCCTGCTGACATTAGTAGGAAAATTCGAGAAATTAAGTTGACTTTCTGTTGATTGATGCTATACTTTACTGGAAGCGATCTGTCTTCTGCTTAGGAGAAACGAATGGCAAGATATGTTACTTTTTATGGTATTAGTATAATTCACGGCGAAAAGCAACTTGGTTATAATAATTGGTCAGTTATTGAATTTAGTGATACTAGAGTAGTTGGTATTGATTATAACACTATTGCCCATTTTCCTCTTAGTGATTATGCGACGGTTGAGGAAGCCCTTAAAAAGAATAATAAGTGGATAGAGATATCGGTTGATTTGGCAAAGTGCTTAATGCAATTGCCTCGTGCTGTAAAGGGGAGTGATGCCGATAATATGTACAAAAAGTATACTGTTTGTAATACTACTGTGCCAACATCAGCCGACAGGTGTATGACGCTTTTTCTTGGAGGATGTCTCGGTTATTCTAATTGCGCTGCTATGGTTCTGCGGGGTTCTAAATATTATAAGGTAAGCTATGCGGGAGAATATGAACCTGATCCTTATTACACTTTAGATTTTAAGGACTATCTTGGGGAGGGTGTTGTGGAAATAGACACGAGTATAGTAAACGCTTTAGTTGCGAATAAAGGACCAATCTCAGCTCCTTTGTCCAACAAGTTATATGATGCCTATAAAAAAGTAGCACAAACTTCTTCTGATACACCAGAGGAGTATTTACCCCTCCAAACTTCGGAGCAAAATTACAGGGAGCGCCAGGCCAAGATTTTCCGTGACATTTTTTCCTAACCTTGACTTTTCGTGAATTCTCAGCCCATTTTTTGTCAGTCAGATGACATTAGTCAAACCTGGAGCTGCCCTACCGTGATCGATCCCGGCTATTTTAATTTTCGGGACAGAAAAATTTGACTTCTACGCCACCTGTGATATACTTAGGGTGGACAACGGTAACTCTTACTCGAAGGAGATGCAAATGGGTCATGGAATCGGTAGTCGGGACACTGGAGTTTTTAACGAGGTTGCTTGGCATAATTTGCTCAAGGTGAAGGGTGATTATTTCACCAAGCAATATGCGCTCGACAAGGATGGCGGCGGTCTTGGCTGGATGGTTGGTTGCGAGGACATTCGGCAATCGGTGATTATGCCCGATGGCACGAATAAGGTGGTGATCGTGCCCGGTTATCAAATGACCGTGCGGCTCGATCTTCCTCTTGACGATCCTTTCCGGTATTTGGCTCCCGTGGGTGCCCGATACGTTCCTATTCAGAATGCCGACGCTGCCGATATGGCCGAAGCAATTGCCGACGCTTCCGGCGCTTGTTTTGCGTCTGCCTTTTCCATGAAGAATGGTCGGCGGGTTATTTTTCTGCTCAAGCTGCCCGACAATATTCGGGCGCTTGATGATACGCTGGAAACCTATCTCATGGTCTGCAACGCCCACGACGGCAGCAAGGTTTTGGAAGCGGTTTTGACTAACGTGCGGGTGGTTTGCAAGAACACCTATGTTATGGCGCTTCAGGGTGCCGACAATGTTTGGCGCATTCGTCATACTGACAACGCCACGAATCGTATTGAAGAGGCCAAGACTGTTTTGGGTCTGGTCAAGAATTTCAATGAGAAGTTTGGTGATGTTATCACCGATCTGGCGCAGAAGAAAGTCAACGATGCTTTCGTTGATGCCTACTTCAAGGCGCTTTTCCCGGTGAACCCGAAGGGCAAGTTTGCGACTCGCACTCTTGGTATCCGCCAGACTGTTCGCGACCTTTATGATGGTGGGCAGAAGGGTTCGGATATGGATGCGATTCGTGGTACTCGTTGGGGTCTGGTCAATGCTGTTGCGGAATACGTTGACCACAAGCGCACGATTCGAGTTACTAAGGGCCGGGACTTTGCCGAGGCCCGTGCTGACTCGCTGCTTTTCGGTAGTGGTGCGGCACTCAAGCGCACTGCCTTTAATCTGGCAGTGAACGCCGATGAATTGCTCCAAGATGTGCTCGTGAGTAACTAACTAGCACCGAATTGGGGGCGGGAAACCGCCCCCTTTTCTTTCTTAGGAGAAAATCGAATGAGTACTTACACCACAATTCAGGGTGAAATCACCTATCCCGACAAAGTTCGGCTCCACGATGTGGTTGCCGATCTAACTAATTCGGGGTGGATGCAAGACGAGAAATTCATTGACGAATGCGGTAATATTGTCGATGAATCAACCGAGAGCGATATTGACGGTTTGACCTTGCGAATTCCTTATTCTCTTTACCGGAATCTTTCTTACCATTTGGACGAGATAATTAAAGGAACAACCGGCAAGCTTGTTTGGACATGCTCGGATGGTTGTTTCGAGGGTGGGGTTTATACCGATGGCAAAGAGACGCATTACGAGCTGGAATTGTGGGCCAGTGGTAATATGCCCGAAGAGGACTCGATTGCGCCGGATATAAATGAAGATTTCGACAACTGGAGTATATGGGTTCAGGATGTCGAGCAATCTTTTCATGAAGAATATATGGAGTGGCAAAAATAATTCCTTGACTTCACTGTGTTTCGTGGTATACTATAGTAGAAGGAGATTCGTACAATGCTCAAGCTGTATCGCAAAGTGGAGCAGGAGCGTCGCTGGTTGAAGTTGAAGCTCCAGAATAACACGATAACCGATTCGACTATTGATACCTGTTTTAATGCTATTGTAGATGAGATTATGCGAGCTGACTCGCAGCAAGTACGGATTGCTCCTGCCATTGTGATTAGAGAAGATGTGGGGAAAGGGCAAGAATCTAAAACAAATGATGACAAGTATTATATGCAAAACGAGTCGTATCGGGAAATCAGACGAAACAGGAAGTCTGAGTTTTCTGACTAAATCTCCAGGGTGAAAGCGCCGCTAGAGGAGTGGTAGGGATTTCCCTGCCACTCCGGGTGCAGACCCCAGTCAGATGACATTAGTCAACTACGATTTTCGGTGGACCGGACTTGACTTTGCCGGTATCTGTGTTATACTTAGGGTGGCAAAAGGAGACTCTCAATGATGACTGCTTATCCGACAGATCACGGGACTTATCTGGTTTATTTTGATGACGATTTGTGTGCGCTGGAATCTTGTGATGTTTATGAAATGTCTCAAGATGCAAATATGCCTAACGGCGTGAATATGTATCTTGGGACTAGCGTAGAGCATCCAAAACCTGCGGGTTTGCCTTGTGATAGTTTGCCTCTGGGCACTGTTCGAGCTATTTGCAGAACTATTGCCCACAGAACGAAGATGATACTTCTGGAGACTTAAACTCAGAACTTGACTTTTTTGTGAGATGGGTTATACTTATAGTATGGAGGCAGCAATGGCAGAGCAGACAAAAACAGTTGAACTTATTTCGTACCCACTAATTGATATGTCTCTGGGCATTTCCGATCAGGCTTACATGGTTTTGCACGCCCTGAACTATCGTGGGTTGCAAACAAAGGATTTTGCTCACACTTCGGCGTGGTATAATGGGAGGGAGCGAGGCTTTGTTATCAGTGTGCAGAGAATATCTGCTAATAAGCAATTGAATATTACATTTGGTGAATGCCGCAACTCAGATGAGATTTTTGTTGACCACTGGTATCGCAACACTTTTAATCCTCCTACGGTGATGGATTTTGTGGACGAGGATTATCAGAGCCGTAAGTATTTCAAGTGTATGGACGTAAAGTCTGTTGTTGAATATATTCAAGAGCTGCTGGTCGGTTACGTTGTGGAGTAAAAGAGATGTACAAGTACGGCATTTGTTCTGTTTGTCAAGAGAAGCACGAAGTTAGGCGCAGCGCTATTGGTATGGCGCAGGACCATTACGGTGTGACAGATGACGGTAGCGAGGGTGGATATGTTATGCTGCCGCATTGTCCATCCTTTGCACCGAATATGAATTGCGCCGGTGTAGGTATGACCCCTCAGTGTATGGTTAAGACAACGGAAGCAGACGCAGCACTAAATAACATCGAGTAGCACCGAATTAATTTCGGTGACTTGACTTTTGATTGATCCGTGGTATGCTTAGAGCAGAAGGAGACACCTGCTGGCTCAATGGAAAACGGCGATGTTGTTGGTATTGACATTTTGTGGGACACTCTAAAGGAGATTGAAGATGAGTAAGACTGTGCAGAATATCCTTCCCCGGTGGCGCGTGACTTTGAACGAGGTTATTACCAAGTGGCATATGCTGCGCCCTGACGAGCGTGGGCTGGTGACTCGTCTGGACTACGGCACAGACGAGGACGCCGACGGTCGAGACCTTAGCGCGCTGAAGGATGTTGCGAATCGTCTCGGTATTTGCTAGTTCGTTACTGCGCCACGACGCTGGTGCCCGCAGCGGCGGTAAAGTGCAGAACTTAAACTGTGGGCTAACATTTTACGAGGAACAAAATGGAAGATGCTAGCAAAAAGGACGTTATTTTTTTCTGGATAATGCTTATTATTTGGTTTATGCTAGGAGTTGTTTTTGGATTGGTAATCAAATAGGAATTTTGTCCTGTTGTTCTATGTCAGTCAGATGACATTAGTCGAAACCAAAAGAATTAATTGCCGCTTGACTTTTGCGTGGGGTGTGGTATACTTAAGGTGGCAAAAGGAGACAAATTATGGATACATGTGCTGGTTGTGGAATCGAAATTCCTGACGGCCTTTTCTGCGAGTCTTGCGAAGTCCGTAATGACCGCCATAATGATATTCAACAAGAAAACGAGAAGATTGAAATGACAAAGGAAATGACAATCACTTATTCCGAATTGCCTATCCCTCAAGTTGGTCAGCGAGTCCGTCTGGTTACTGACTATGACTTTGACCCTGCTCAGTGTGTTAAGGGGTCAAAGGATGGTCCGGTCGGGGAAGTGGTATCAGTTTCTAAGAACAATCGTGACGAATATACTATTGATGTTCGTATGGATGAAACTTTTGAGAGTTTGGCAGATTTCGATAACTGCATTACATTTTACCCTGAGTGCGGTCCTACTCGGCATCCCAACGGTTTTGACATGGATACGGTGGAAGATTTCCACTATCATTGCGAGTATATCCCACCGATTTATTGACTTCTGCTGTATCTGTGGTATACTTAGAATAGCGAGAGCGTAGCACAACTGGTAATGCATCGGCCTTTTGGGATGGTAGCTCAGTTGGCAGAGCAGTAGCCTTGGGAGTGAAGCTTATTCGGTAAAGCACCAGCCTTTTAAGCTGGGGTCTTGTGGGTTCAAATCCCACCACTCCCATTTTTCAAAATAATTAAAGGACTCAAACCCCGAGTTTCCGTATGTATCTCCAGAGGTCTAGGTTTGGAGATACATTTATGAACGGAAAATTCTTTGGTGATCGTGCGCAACAAATCGTAATTGGGGAACTGGCTAAATATGGAATACAAGTTGCATTCCCACTGACTGACAATTTACCATTTGATTTAATAGCCATCGCTGATAATCGCCTTTTTAAGATTCAAGTGAAAGGTTCATCACAAGGAACTACTGACGCGACTATTATTTTTGATTTTTCTCGTAATAATTGGTATACAGGTGAAATAAGTAGATATACAAAGAATGACACGGATATGATTTTGGGAGTGGATTTTCGGTCGAACCTAGTATACATTTTTGATGATTTTGAAAAACAAAATACGATCGTGCTTCGATTGTGCAGTCCTAAAAATAATCAGACTCATCGTATACACATTGCAAATGATTATTTACTATCGAAAAGGGTCGAAAGTGCTTTTCATTTTACTATACCATCTTTTGATAACTGCTGGTCGAAACGGAGGGAGATACAATACGATCATGTTTGTAAAATTTGTGGGACTGAATTTTCGAGTGGAAAGAAATGGCAACACTTTTGTGGTGGCAAATGTAGCTCAGAATCCCAAAGAAGGGTTAATCGTCCAACTAAAGAGCAATTATCTTTAGATATATCGCAATTATCTTGGAGAAGCATTGGCCGAAAATATGGTGTGTCAGATAGCGCAATTAGAAAATGGGCTAAAAATTATGACCTAATTGCTCCGATTAATAAAAATTCTTGACTTTCCTGCCACTTGTGGTATCCTCTCCATAGGATAGGGTAAACCAAGGGGCGTGGGTCCGAATCCCACCGCTCTCATTTTAGGAGAAAGTAAAATGAAAATAATCTCTCAAAGAGTTTGGCGAGCCGAACAGTCTTGGTATTACGACCACAAGTTTATTACCACTGCTGGTACAAGATTGTGGGTTGATATACGGCGCAATGCCTACGACCATCAATCGTGGGCAAAGGGTCATGTTTTTGATGCTATCGGCAAGCAGTGGAATCTAATCGTTTCAATACCCATTGAAAGTTGCGACTGTCGTAAAGTCAGTTATGTTAGAGATTCGGTTGGTTTGGATGATTTTGCTGTTGATGATGACAACATCATAGACGAAATGCTCAAAATTTTGGGAGAAAATTAAATGCTTAACAAAGTGCTTCACAAGACTGTTATCGTGATTTGGAGTGAAGAGGATACTTCCAATATGGAGTTGGTCGATATTGTGAGAGAAGCTGTTTGTGGTGATTGTTACTGCTCGAAGCAAAGCTGTATACCTGTTCCGGATCATGAATCAGATCCTGATTGGGATGGAACGGAATTCTTCTCAGAGATAGAAGAGTAATCCAGCACTGAATTCTTTACGGAGTAAAAGCATGATCGGCGCACACCTGAAACTCAACACAGTCAATGTTATTGAAACAGATGAGAATGGGTTAGTAACATCTTTACGTTCATTTTCTGATGAACCGGAAGGTAACGATAAGGCTGAAAGCCTTTTTCGGAAAATTGCTGCTGAAACTACGAACCTGACAGAAGAAGAAATCGAACAACGACTAGAAGATGGATTTGTACCTATGCCGGGTTGCGCCTATGCTTCTCTGCAAATTGTGCATTCTGCTTGACTTTACCGGTACTTGGGGTATAATGTATATACAAGGATAATGCTAGGTACGATAATAACAGCATTGCGGGCCGTTAGCTCAGTTGGTTAGAGCATCGGACTCATAATCCGGCGGCCGCAGGTTCGAGTCCTGCACGGCCCAATGCGGCAGAGTGAAACGGAACGGTGATTTAGTTCACCAGATCATGTCGGGTTCATAACCCGGCGATAATGGGTTCAACTCCCATGGCCGCTATTCTTAATTCATATGTCAGATGACATTAGTCGAATCTCCAATAATTTCTTGCTCCCGCTTGACTTTTTGCTGGGGTGTGGTATACTTAGGGTGGCAACAGAGACCCCGACAACAGGAGGTGTCGTATGAAATTGGTTATTTCGGTGGATGAAATCAAGAGAGCAGTGGCAGATTTTATGACTGCTCGTGGGTTTGATATTCAACCCGCAAATCTTTCTTTTGATTTCCACAATGAAGGGGAATACGAAGATAGAGAGATGGTTTTTGACGGTATGTCTGCTAACGTCAATTCTAATCGACTTGTAGTAAATACAGGAGAATAAAGACAATGCCTAAAGTCGAAGTAACACTCGAAGAACTGCAAAATGATGCTGATTGGGCACAAGTTTTTGCCGACGAGAGTTGGGGCAATGTTGATAAGACCATTCACGTTGTTCCGCCCGGAAGCGACGTATCTGATTGTGTTTTTTATCGTTCCGACGTAGCAAATATTATTGCGGCTGTTAATGGAGAAAATGATGAGGACGAGTGGTTGGGATTATTCCAACTGAAGGATGGACGATATGTAATTGCATCCGGTGGTTGTGATTATACGGGTTGGGACTGACGGGCCGGTAATAACTTGGCGGTCGCCAAGAATCTTTCAGATGCACTTTTGTTTGGAAGAAATCTAACAAGGAGCCACGAGTATGTTTTATGTATTTCGACAAAACAATTCTGGTGGTCGTTTTGTTACTAATCACGAGAGGGGTATTTCTCATTTCGTGATTGTCGAGGCGAGCGATGCTCAAGATGCTGACCGGCGTGCCGAGTTGGCAGGATTGTATTTTAATGGTTGCCAAAGGGGGATAGATTGCTCTTGCTGTGGCGATAGGTGGGTTACTCAATATAATGATGAGGGCACTAAAACCCCCTCGATTTATGGCAAGAAGGTTAAACCGGGTTCGGTTTTCAAATCGAGCGATCTGCCGGGTGGTAAGTGGATTAAAGATGGGCCGGAGGGGCATATCCACTATTTGAACGGCGATGTCAAGGGATTTTGGGATTTGCAACGGAGAATTACAAAATGAAAGTTAAGCAGTTAATGGAGATTCTCGGCAAAGCCGATCCCGAAGCGTTAGTGGTTATAGAAATTACTAATAACGATGGATGCGGCACTTGCGGGTACGGCGCGACGAGCGACGAAGTTGATATAGAGCAAGTTCACGACAACGAAACCCGAGTTGTTATTGTTCCCGATTGACTTGACTTCTGCCGTATATGGGGTATACTTAGGGTATGCAACGGACAACCATTAAATCCCGTATCGGTCGTGACCCTCACAAGGGTATGCTCGCCTTTAAGACGGGCACGGCTCCGAGTCGTAAGAATCGGGCGAGTAACCGTAACGACAAGTATGCTCGTCGTGAAAAGCGGGCGCAATTACGAGGAGAATAAAAATGAATCGCACTGTTAAATTGTCTCTAACCGTGACTTACGATAACGATATAACTGATGCAGAGGATATTTTGAATTCTATGAATATCCTAATAAATACTGCTCTGTCTACACCGGATATTATGGATAACGTAGTTGGAATCAGTGAATTTGAGATTGGTCAAATTTGGGATGAGGATTAACATGCTTCAAACAATGGGACAATGGGCCGTTAATGGTGTTCTTGCTAGTTTTGCTGTGATGTTGGTTCGGGAAATTTGCGTGTCTTTTAGCCCGACCATTAAGTCGGGAAAGATATTTTTTATTCGTCAGTGGACTTGGATGGGACTTTGGGGTGGTATTTTTGGAGCAGCCTCGGCGCGCTTTGGGCAA
>Ga0265297_10008288_pt1 | contig 13920 bp, 12 predicted proteins | sample Munlanlwell13791_FD_192502 | JGI IMG/M metagenome (GOLD analysis project Ga0265297, IMG submission 192502) | Leachate microbial communities from a municipal landfill in Southern Ontario, Canada - Leachate well 137-91 | ecosystem: Engineered > Solid waste > Landfill > Unclassified | place... | reverse complement strand
ACACGCTGACCTTCGTCACCGGGCCCGGCCTCGGCGCCAGCCCGCGGGGGAGCTGCCATTGGACGTTGACGGGCGATCGCTTCAGCTTCGACCGCTGCCGCGCGGCCAACGGCGGCAGCTTCAGGATCGACGGCGTCGTCCTCTTCGAGGCCGATACGGGGGCCGTCGTCATCCAGGGCAATGCCCCGGTTCCGATCCGCTATCGCGCGGAATGAGTCGGCAGGTTCGGCCGATATTGTGGCAAATTGATCCGTTTTGTGGTTAACGGGCTTGCCAGCAATTGTCCGCCGATCCCCTTTAAAATACTGAATTCAAAAACATTTTTGTTATGTGAGGAAGGCTCGTCTTAGCGCTGTGATAACCAATTATGGATCAGAATGACGCCATAACGGTTTTATGCGGGCACTCTCATCCCGTTAAGATCGGCCAACCACACAGCCAGGGTGTGTCGAAGCCATGTCTCGTCGTCAGCTTAATCATTCATCGGTCGCTTCCGAGCGCGGGGCCGCCGCCATCCTCTTCGCGGTCGTCCTGCCGCTGCTGATCTTGATGACGGCCTTCGTCGTCGATCTCGGCTACGGTTTCTATTCGAAGCAGCGCTTGCAGGATGCCCTGGATCTCGCCGCCATCTCGGCCGCTCGCGCGCTGGACGGCGGTAGCCGGGAGCGCAGCAATGCGCTCGCCGCGGCCAATGCCACGATGGCGCAGAACGGCTTCGCGGCCGAGATCATCACTTCGGTCCGTTTCGGCCAATATAGTCGCAGCCGCCCGATCGGCAGCCGTTTCAAGGCCGAGGCCAGCCAATCCGGCTCGCCCAATGCGGTCGAACTCACGGCCAATACGGATTCGCCCCGCTTCTTCTCGGCGATCATCGGCATCGACAGACTGGATGTCGGAGCGACCTCGACGGCGATGACCACCGGGCGCTATGCCACGGTGAAGATCGCGAGCGGCCTGGCCCAGCTCAAGGGCGGTCTGCTCAATGCGATTCTCGGTGCCCTGCTGGGCGGCAACGTCAATCTCTCGGTGCTCGACTACAACGGGTTGCTCGGCGCCAATATCGAGCTGCTCTCCTTCCTGAATCAATATGCCATCAAGGTGGGGCTCCAGGCCGGCGACTACGACGGGCTGCTCAATGCCGATGTCTCGGTGCTCGGCGTCCTCGGCGTGGTGGCCGACGTCGCCCACAACGCCTACAACGGCGACCAGACGGCGCTCGGCCTCGGCATCGGTCTGGGCGACGCCTTTCCCGGCATCAACAAGCTGCCGCTGCTCAAGCTCAAAGACGTGTCGATCAAGCTCGGCGACCTGCTCGGCGTCGGCCTGGGCGAGACCGACAGCGGCCTTTCCGTGCCGGTCAATCTGTTCGACCTGATCATGGCGTCGGTCTTCGCGGCCTCGACCGGCACCAATGCGACCGGCCAGCACGCCTTGACCGTGAACCTCGGCACCTTCCTGGGCGCCAGCCTGGATGTCTCGGTGGTCGAGCCGCCGCAGCCGCCGACCGGCTACCGCGTGATCACCGAACAGGACATCAAAAACGGCGACAACCTGCTGCGCACGGCGCAGATCCGCCTCCTGCTGCGGGTCGATTGGCAGGGGCCGTTGACCGGCATCCTCTATGTCGTCAACGGGCTGCTCGACGTTCTCCAGCTTCTCGGCCTGGATCTCGATCTGCTGCCGACCTACGGTCCCCACGCCAACAACAATCTGAGCGTCGGCCTTTCGGTGGCCCCGGCGCAGGCGCGGGTCACTCATCTCGGCTGCGATCCGGACGATACCGCCGATCGCTATGTCTCGATGTCGATCGATACCGGCCTCGCCTCGGCCCATGTCGGGCAGATCGACCGCACCGCCTTCCTGTCCAACAGTGCGGCGGCCCACGCCGATCCGTTCCACGTCCTCGGCATCGAATACAATCTGTGGGGCCTGATCAATCCACCGATCGACATTCTCTCGGTCGATCTCGGGGTCAATCTGCCGATCGGGGCGCCCACAGCCAATGTCGACGTCAAGGGGTCGGATGCGGTCGACAAGAATGTCTTCCCCGACCTCGCCGCCTTGTTCTCACAATCGGGCCATCTGCCGGACAACAAGGATTTCCCGAGTGGGGTCGAGGTCGGCACCAAGCAGATCATCACCACGCTGGGCAAGAATCTGCGCGACGCTCTCGGCCTGCAGCTCGGCGGCTACCTCGGCAATTATGTGCTCCAGCCGTTGCTGACCGCGGTCGAGTATATCGTCGGCGATTTCCTGATCGGCATGGTGCTGGGGCCGATCCTCGATGCGATCGTCGACCTCTTGCTCAACATCCTGGGCATCCAGGTCGGTACCGCCGATGTCGCCGTGGTCGACCTCGTCTGCGGCAACCCGCGCCTGGTCAGCCAATAGGCCGGGGCTGCCATCCCGCTGCAATGCCGCTAGTCTAGCCTGGCGCATTGCAGCAGGAGTCCCCGTTCATGTCCGATCCCTTCACCCATCTCCAGGCCGTGGTGTTCGACTGGGCGGGGACGATCGTCGACTTTGGCTCGCGGGCCCCCATGGGCGCTTTCGTCGAAGCCTATGCCAGGCTCGGCGTCGCGATTTCGATCGCCGAGGCCCGGAAACCCATGGGCCTGCCCAAGCGCGCCCATATCGCCGCCCTGATGGCCGATCCCGCGATTGCCGAGCGCTGGCGCGTGGCGCGCGGCCATCTCCCGGGCGAGGCCGATATCGACGAGGTCTACCGCGTCTTCGTGCCCCTGAACGAGGCGGTGGTGACCGATTATGCCGATCTCATCCCGGGGGCCGTGGCGACCGTGCGCCAGTGCCGGGCGCGGGGTCTCAAGATCGGCTCGACCACCGGCTATGTCCGCTCGATCATGGAGCGCCTGGTGCCGGTCGCCGCAGCGGCCGGCTATGTGCCGGAGAATCTGGTCTGCGCCGGCGATCTCGCCGGTGGCCGGCCGGGGCCGCTGATGATGTATCGGACCTTCGCCGATCTCGGCGTCTATCCGCCCGCCGCCGTGGTCAAGGTCGATGATACCGAGCCCGGCATCCTGGAAGGCAAGGCGGCCGGGACCTGGACTGTCGGCCTCGCCGTTTCGGGCAATATGGTCGGCCTGTCGCGCGCCGAATGGGAGGCGCTGCCGGAAGCCGAGCAACAGGTGCTGCGCGCCGCCGCGATCGAAAAGCACAAGGCCATCGGTGCCGACTATGTGATCGACTCGGTGGCCGATCTGATGCCCGTGCTCGACGCGATCGAAGCCCGTCTGGCCAAGGGCGAGAAGCCGGCCTGACCGGCCAGGAACCCCCCGCCGGGCTCAGCGGGCGATGCCGTGCAGCACCGTCTCCATCGCGGCGTCGAGCAGGTGCTCGAGCGGGGTCCAGTCGAAATCGTCGTGGGTGATCAGCAGGGAGACAAGGCCATGGCCCAGCGCCCACACGGCCTCGGCCAGGGCGGAAGGCTCCATCGGCTTCACCGCGCCCGTCTCGATCAGGCGGGCGATCTCGTTTTCCAGCATGGCGAAGGCGCGGGTACCGAAACCTTCGCTCTCCGGCGGCGGGGGGCAGCCGTTGCGAAGCCGATGGCCCTGGGCGAGGTCGCCGCGCTTCAGCCCCGCCAGCCGGGTCATGAAGACCAGGCGATAGACATCCGGGTGCTCCAGCCCGAAATCGACATAGATCCGCATCTGGCGCCGCAGGCGGGCGAAGGGCTCGTCCGAGCTGGGCGGCGGATCGCTTTCGGCGCGTTCGATCAGGCCACGGAAGAAGTCCTGGCAGATCGCGAGGAGGAGCGATTCCTTGTCGGCGAAATGGCGGTAGATCAGGGTGGGGGTCACCCCGGCCCGGTCCGCGATGCGGCGCATCGAGGCGCGCTCGATGCCTTCTTCGGTGAAGACTTCCCGGGCTGCGGCGAGAATCTGGCGACGCCTTTCCTCCGCACTCAGGCGGCGGCGGGCGGGTGGATCCTCGGGCAGGGGCTGGTCATGCATCATGGCTTGACCCTAGCGCGGATTCAGGTAACTTAACAGCGTAAACTTAATGCTGTTAACCGGAGGATCCATGCGCCCGACCAGCAAGCTCGCCAGCAAGCTAGCCGGTGCTGCGCTCGCCGTCCTGGGCGTTCTCGCCGTCGGCGCCTGCGACCAGAGTGCCGCGCAGTCGGGCGAAGCGCAGGCACCGAAGGCGCGCCCGGTCGCCGCGGCGGAGGTTCGTCTGGCCGCCGATGCCGCCGACGTGCGCGGCTCCGGCCTGGTCGCCTACAAGCGCGAAGTGGCGCTCTCTTTCAAGATCGGCGGCATGATCGAGGGCTTCACGGTCGACATCGGCGACAAGGTGACCGCCGGCCAGCAGCTCGCTCACCTCGACCAGTCGGAAATCGACGCCCAGTGGCGCGAAGCCGAAGCCAATGTCGACAAGGCGAAGCGCGACGTCGACCGTATCGCCCCGCTGGTCGGCAGCGGTTTCGCTTCCAAGGCCCGGCTGGACGATGCACGGACGGCGCTCCAGCTCGCCATCGCCAATCGCGATGCCGTCGCCTTCAACCGCAGCCTGGCCGAGATCAAGGCCCCGGCCGACGGCATCGTCCTGGCGCGCGAGGTCGAGACCGGACAGATCGTGCCCGCCGGGGCCGCCATCCTGCTGCTCGGCGACGCCGGTTCGGGCCGGGTGGTGAAGGTCGGCCTGGCCGACCGCGAGGTGGTGAAGATCGCCCTCGGTGATCCGGCGACGGTGCGTCTGCCCGGCATTGCCGATCCCGCCACGGCCCATGTCAGCCGGATCGCCCCCAAGGGCGATCCGCGCACCGGGGCCTTCCTGGTCGAGCTGGCGTTCGACGACACCTCGTTGCAGCTACCCTCCGGCTTGATCGCCGATGCCGCCATCCGCCCGCGCGGGGCGGCCGACGTAAAGACGGTGGTGATCCCCGCCGCCGCCATTCTGGAAGCCTTCGGTTCGGAAGGCAGCGTCTTCGTGATCGACCCGAAGAGCCAGACCGTGGTGCGCCGCCATGTCACCTTCGGCCCGCTCACCGGCACCGACGTGCAGATCCGCGACGGCCTGACCCCGGGCGAGCAGGTCGTCTCGGTCGGCGCCGGCTACCTGCGCGAGGGCGACAAGGTGGAGGTGACCGATCTGGTCGCTCTGCGCGCCGGCGGTTCGGCGCAGTAAGAGGGCGGGATCATGGGCTCGATCGGCGCCTTTTCCGTCCGCCAGTGGCAATTCACCCTGGTGCTCTTCGCCATGCTGGCGGCGGTCGGCGTTTCCGCCCTGCTGTCGATTCCCCGGGCGGAAGACCCCAATTTCCCGACCCCCATCGTCTCGGTGGTCGCCGTGCTGCCGGGCGCCGATCCGGTCGACATGGAAAAGCTGGTGACCGACCCGATCGAGGATGCGGTCGACGGACTGGACGACCTCGACAAGATCGAATCGAAGACGCGCGACGGCGTCGCCGCGATCACCGTGCATTTCGACTGGGACGCCGATTCCGAGCGGAAATACGACCAGGTGGTGCGAGAGATCAACGCGATCCGCGCCACCCTGCCGGAAGGCCTGGTCCGCCTGGACATCAAGCGGATCGAGACCAGCATGACCAATTTCGTGCAGGTCGCCCTGGTCTCCGACACGGCACCCGCGCGCGAGCTCGAGGAGCGCGCCCGCACCCTGAAGGACTTGATCGACCGGGTTTCCGGTGTCCGCGAAACCGAAGTCTGGGGCGAACCGCGGACCGAGGTGCGCGTCGCCCTCGACCTCGGGCGCCTGTCCAACCTCGGCGTGCCCGCCTCGGCCGTGGCCGACGCCCTCAAGGCCCAGGGCGCGAGCATTCCGATCGGCGCCGTCCATGCCGGCGCCCGCCGCTTCAACGTGAAGGGTCTCGGCGACTTCAAGACGCTGGACGACGTCGCCAATACGGTGATCACCACCCATGGCGGCACGGTGCTCAAGGTCTCGGACGTCGCGACCGTGTCCTGGGCGGCGGACGAGCCCAATCATATCGCCCGTTACAACGGTCATCCCGCCGTCTTCGTCACGGCGAACCAGAAGGACGGGCAGAACATCTTCCAGATGCGCGATGCGATCTATCGCATCCTGGATGATTTCGAGACCCAGTTGCCCTCCAACATCAAGATGGAGCGGGGTTTCGACCAGTCGGTCTCGGTCACCCACCGGCTCTCCAACCTGTTCCGCGACTTCGCCATCGCCCTCGGCCTCGTGTTGATCACTTTGCTGCCGCTCGGTTTCCGGGCTTCGATCGTGGTCATGCTGTCGATCCCGCTGTCGCTCGCGATCGGCGTCTTCCTGCTCAAATTCTCCGGCTTCTCGCTCAATCAGCTCTCGATCGCGGGCTTCGTGCTGGCGCTCGGCCTGCTGGTCGACGATTCGATCGTGGTGACCGAGAACATTGCCCGGCATCTCCGCGAAGGCATGTCGCGCATGCAGGCGGCGATTTCCGGCATGGGGCAGATCGCGGTCGCCGTGGTGGGCTGCACCGCGACCCTGATGCTGGCCTTCCTGCCGCTCCTCTTCCTGCCCGAAGGGGCGGGGAAATTCATCCGCTCGCTGCCCGTCTCGGTCCTCTATACGGTCGGCGCCTCGCTCTTCGTCTCGCTCACCATCATTCCCTTCCTCGCGAGCCGCATCCTGTCGCGCCACGAGAACCCTGAAGGCAATTGGCTGCTGCGCGGCATCATGAAGGGCATCCACACGATCTACCGCCCGCTGCTGCATCTCGCCCTGGGCCGGCCGCTGATCACCTGCCTGATCGCCACGGCGCTCTTCGCCGGCTCGATCATGCTGGTGCCGCGGATCGGCTTCTCGCTCTTCCCGCCGGCGGATTCGCGGCAATTCGTGATCGACGTCGACCTGCCGGACGGTGCCGCCCTGGCCGAGACCGATGCCGCCGTCCGCTATGTCGAGCGCGAGGTCGCGAAGACGGCGGGCGTGCGCTGGGTCATGTCCAACGTCGGCCACGGCAATCCCCGCATCTTCTACAACATCATTCCGCGCGAGGACGACCCGACCCATGGCGCCGTCTTCGTCGAGCTCGATCATTGGGACAGCCGGACCAGCCCGGCGGTGATCGACGACCTGCGCAGCCGGCTCGACCGCTATCCGGGCACCCAGATGGTGGTGCGCATCTTCCAGAACGGCCCGCCGATCGAGGCGCCGCTCGCCATGCGCATCACCGGCCCCAACCTGGAGACGCTGAAATCCCTGGCGGCCCAGCTCACCCGCACGATGGAGAGCGTGCCGGGGGTGCGCGACGTGGTGAACCCGCTCCGCCTCGACCGCACCGACCTCGACCTCGGCATCGACGAGGCCAAGGCGGCGGTGCTCGGCGTGCCGGCCGGTGCCATCGACCGTTCGCTCCGCCTCGCTCTCTCGGGCGAGCAGGTGGCGAGCTTCCGCGAGGACGACGGCGACGATTTCCCCGTCGTGGTGCGCGCCCCGCTGGAGACGCGCCACGACCTCGAGGCCCTCGGCCGGATCTATGTCCCGACCGCGGCCGGTGCCACCCCGCTCGCCAGCGTGACCGATCCCCGCTTCGAGGCCGGCCCCGCCCGGATCGACCGTTACGACCGCGAACGCTCGGTGACCGTCACCGCCTATACGGTGACCGGCTTCAATACCGAGCGCGTCACGGCCGAAGTACAGAAGGCGCTGAAGACCCTGAACCTGCCGCCGGGCTATCGCCTGGCCCTGGGCGGCGAGGCGGAGGCGCGGCAGAAGAGCTTCGCTGGTCTCTCCAACGCCATCCTGGTCGCGGTCTTCGGCATCGTCGCCGTGCTGATCCTGGAGTTCCGCTCCTTCTCGTCGAGCGCCGTGGTCGCGGGCGTCATCCCGCTCGGCGTCATCGGCGGCCTGGTGGCACTCTATCTCACGGGTTACACGCTGAGCTTCACCGCAGTGGTCGGCTTCATCGCGCTGATCGGCATCGAGATCAAGAATTCGATCCTGCTGGTCGATTTCACGACCCAGTTGCGCCTCCAGGGCATGGGCCTCAAGGAAGCGATCGAGCAGGCGGGCGAGATCCGCTTCCTGCCCGTGCTGCTCACCTCGATGACCGCGGTCGGCGGCCTGGCGCCGCTCGCCCTCGAGGGCTCGGGCCTCTATTCGCCGCTGGCGATCGTCATCATCGGCGGGCTGGTCACCTCGACCTTCCTGTCGCGCCTGGTGACGCCCGCCATGTATCTGCTGCTGGCGCCCAAGAAACTGGCCGAGGACGACGAAGTCTCGGGCGCCGTCACGGCGGCAGGGGAATGAACTCGTCGTCGCCCGGCACCTTGGGGAAGCGGCCTTCCCGCCAGGCGGTCTTGGCCCGCTCGATCCGCTCGCGGTCGCTCGAGACGAAGTTCCAATAGATGTGGCGCTCCCCGTCCAGGGGGGCGCCGCCCAGCAGCATGACCAGGGCGCCGGTCTCCGCCTTCAGGGTGATCGCCTCGCCCGGGGTGAAGACGGCGAGCGTGCCTTCGCCGATCTCGCCTTCGCCCGCGCTAACGCAGCCCGAGACGACATAGGCGCCGCGCTCGGCATGGTCCGCGGGCAGCTCCAGTTCTGCGCCGGGATCCAGCCGCGCCTCGACATAGAACAGGGGCGAGGGCAGGGCGAGATCGGCGGTGGCGCCATAGGCGGTGCCGGCGATCACGGTGAGCCGGGCGCCCGGCTCGTAGACCACCGGCAGGCGGTCGCGGCCGACATGGGTGAAGAAGGGCTCGCTCTCCTCCATCGCCTGGGGCAGGGCGACCCAGGCCTGGACGCCGTGCAGATGCACGACGGGCACGTCTTCCGGCATCCGCTCCGAATGGACGATGGCGCGGCCCGCACTCATCCAATTCAGTTCGCCCGGCCGGATCGGCTGGACGTAGCCGAGCGAATCGCGGTGCACGATCTCGCCCGAGAACAGCCAGGTCACGGTGGCGAGGCCGATATGGGGATGGGGGCGGACATCGGCGATGCCGCGCGGCCCGGCATCGACCGGCCCCATATGGTCGAGGAAGACGAAGGGACCGACATGGCGCCGGGCGGCGAAGGGCAGGATGCGGCGGACGGAAAACCCGGGCACCAGCTCGCGCTGGCGGCCCTCGATCAGCAGTTCGGTCTTGGGCATCGCGGCTCTCCTCAATCCCCGAAGAAAGTGGTGAATTCCTCGAGGGCGGCGCGTTCGGTGCGCAGGTGGTTGAGCGGGTGGTCCGCCTCACGATAGCCGAGCGCCATGCCGGCGAAGAGCATCAGATTGTCCGGAATCCCCAGGAATTCGCCGAGCGTCTTGTGCCAGATCGCCCAGGCCTCCTGTGGGCAGGTGTCGAGCCCATATTCCCTTGCCAGCAGCATGATCGACTGCATGAACATGCCGAGATCGGCCCATTGGCCCTGCTGCATCTGGCGGTCGATGGCGAAGAACAGGGCGGCGGGCGCGCCGAACAATTCGAAATTGCGGGCGAACTGCAGCAGGCGGCCGAATTTGTTGTCGCGCGGGATGTCGATAGCGGCATAGAGCTGCTCGCCCACGCGGAAGCGGCGGCTGTTGTAGGGCTCGGACAGGTCCGGCGGATAGATGTGATATTCCGTGCCTTCGCCCTTGGGCGTCACACCCAGGCGCGACTGGATCAGGGCCTTCAGCTCGGTGAGCTTGGCGCCGGTCACGACATAGACCTGCCAGGGCTGGAGGTTGCCGCCGGACGGTGCCCGCTTGGCCGTTTCCAGGATCGCCCGAATCGTTTCGACCGGCACCGGGTCGGCCAGGAAGCTGCGCACGGACAGGCGGCTTTCCAGGGCCTCGGACACTTTCATCGGGCTCTCCTCCCTTTACGTTTACGTCAACGTAACAGATGCATGCCGCCGTCCACCAGGAGGGTCGTGCCGGTCACCGCCGGGCTGTCGATCGCATAGTCCAGCGCCCGGCAGAGGTCGTCCGGCGTCGAGCCGGCGCCGAGGGGGGCGGCCTTGAAGGCGCGCTCGAAACCTTCCGCCGTCTGCTTGCCGCCGGGCAGCGTATAGCCGGGGGCGATGGCGACGACGCGGACGGCGGGCGCCAGGGCGACGGCCAGCAGCTCGGTCAGGGCGGCGAGCCCGGCCTTGGCCACGGTATAGGACAGGAAGGCCGGATCGGGCCGGCCAGAGAGCTTGAAATCCACCATGTTGACGATCAGGCCGCGCCCACCCTCGGCCGCCACATGGGCGGCGAAATCGCGCGACAGGAAGGCGGGGGCGGAAAGGTCGACCGCCAAGTGGGCGTCCCAATTGGCCCGCGTCAGGTTCTCGATCCGGTCGTGCACGAAGCGGGCGGCGCTGTTGACCAGCAGGTTCAGCCCAGGCTCCAGCGCCGTGGCCCGGCCGACCAGGGTTTCGACGGCAGCGGCATCGGCGAGGTCGGCGGCGAGCAGGTGGCAGGTGCCGCCGGCCGCGCGGATCTCGGCCGCGACTTGTCCGGCCTCGTCGGCACTGGCGTTATGATGGAGGAGGACGGCGAAGCCGCGGGCGGCCAGATGGCGGGCGAAGGCGGCGCCGATCCGCTTGCCGGCGCCGGTGACCAGGGCGGCCGGCCTGCCGCTCAGGGCAGCACCTTGCCGTCGATGATCGACCACACCCGGTCGGGCTCGGATTTGTCGCCCTGGAGCGTGGTTTCGTATTTGCTGCCGTCTTCGAAGGCGACGGCGAAACGCTTCGGCCCGGTCTCGGTCACTTCGGTCGGGGCGGGTTTGCCGTGGGCGCGCAGGATGGTGCGGTCGACCGGCTTGCCCTCCGAATCGAGGAAGCTGACCGTGACGTCATAGGTGCGCGCTTCGGGATCGCCGCAGTCGATCGTCTTCAGGCGCGCGGTCATGGTCTGGTCGGCGCTGTCGTGCACGACCTGCCAGGTCTCCTCGCAGGCCGAATAGAAATAGATCGCGGCGCCTCCGCCGAGCACGAGGAGGCCGATCGACGGCACGCCGAGGACGAGGAAGGCGATCCGGTTCCAGGGCGCCGGCAACATGCTCCGGCCCAGGAAAGCGCCCAGCAAAAGAAGGCCGACACCGACCAGAAAGGCCATCAGCATGACGAGATCCCGGGCTGGAAGCGGTGGCTCAGTGGCCGGCCTTATAGGCCGTCGCCCGTTCGCTGTTGCGCCGGACCGTTTCGATGCAGTCCGCGAAGACGGCCTTCACCTCGGCCTCGGGCAGATGGGGCAGGGCCTCGGTCAGGGTGGCGAGCAGCCACGCCTGTCCGCGCAGGAAGAAGGCCACGCGGTCGGCCTTCTCGGGCAGGTCCATGGCGCGTTCGAAGAAGCCGTTGGTCGCTTCCGACGGCTCCTGGCCGCGGGCGCGCAACAGGCGCGACAGGCCCTGGACGGCCTTGCAGGCATCGGCCTGAATGTCGAGATACATGCCCCGCTTGTCCTGGCACGAGGCGCGGCAGGCGAAGACGGCGGCCACCTTGGCGCCGGCCCGGATCGTCTCGATCAGCAAATTCAGGAGGGCGTTCAGTTCCGTATCGGTCAGCGGCCCGTCGAAGCGCTGGGCCTTCAGTTCGCCATGGGCGCCGAGCGGATGTACGGCATCGGTTTCCTGCGCCACGGCGTGGGTACGTTCTACGGCTGTCACTTGTCGCTAAGTCCTGTTTTCACGAGGCGGATCGTCCGGCCAGGGGGCCCAGGCAACGGGCACGCGCAAGGCCGCATCCGTCAATGTCTATTGCACTTAAGCACGATCGGCCCGCCGACCGAAGCGCCATAGTCATGCCCTGATCGAAGATCGCATATGCGTGCAGGGGCCGAAACCCGGCATGGCCGATGCGTCATCGGGCCGCCTGCGTCACGGCGAAGTCGACGGTAACCCGGCCCGCCTTCTCGAACAGCAGGGTGACCGGCACCTTGGCCCCGTCGGCGAGCGGGTGGACCAGGTCGACGAGGGCGATGCGATAGCCGCCCGGGGCCAGGATCACCGTCTCTTGCGAAGCGACCTCGATTTCGTCGACCGGCTTGGCGCCGCCGCCGGCCGCCTCGTGGCGCAATTCGCAGCGCGCGGCCGCCGGTGTTTCGGCGCCGATCAGGCGGTCGTCGCCCTTGGCGCCGAACAGGGTCAGATAGGCCGCGGCCTCGCCGGTCGCCGGGGCCGCGATCCAGGCGCGGTCGACGACGAGGTCGCCCGCCTGGATCTCGCGGGCCGTCGCCGGGGCGGGCGCCAGCATGAGGGCGAGCGGGAAGAGAACGTGTTTTCCGATCATGCCTTCACTGCCTGCTGTCGGCGTCCGGTGCGGACTTGACCTGCCGGCCCTCAAGGGTTCACCTGACGGCCATGCGCGCCAAGACCCCCATTCTAATCATCGCCGCCCTGATCGCCATCGCCGTACTGGCCTGGGTCGAAATCACTTACCTCGACCGGCAGGGGCCCGACCAGGGCACCCCCGTCGCGAGCAACGGCCTGCCGCCCGATCACGAACTGGCGGGTGCCGTCGGCGGGCCATTCAGCCTGACCGACGAGGACGGCAAGCCGGTGACCGAGAAGAGCTGGCCCGGCAAGTTCCTGCTCGTCTTCTTCGGCTATACCTATTGCCCCGACGTCTGCCCGACCACGCTGGCCGAGCTCGACACGGTGCTGAAGGACCTGGGGCCGGCGGCGGACAAGATCCAGCCCCTGTTCATCACCGTCGATCCCGAACGCGACGGGGCGGCCGAGCTGAAGGCCTATACCTCGTCCTTCGATCCCCGCATCACCGGCCTGACCGGCGACCGCCCGGCGATCGACGCCGCCCTGAAGGCCTATCGCGTGGTCGCCGTCCGGCGCGGCGAAGGGGCGGACTATTCGATGGATCATTCGACCCTGCTCTATCTCATGGGACCCGACGGCAGGCTGAAGGACATCTACAGCCACGACATGGACCCCAAGGCCCTGGCCGACGCGCTGCGCCAGAAGGTCGGCGGCTGACGCGGACGCCGTTGCCGGGCGGCGGTCCGCTTGAGGAAATCGGGCCGGGAAAGTGACGTCGCTCGGGCGGTTCTCCTCCGTCCTCCCCACCCGAACTCGTCATGGCCGGGCTTGTCCCGGCCATCTACGTCGGCAAGCCTCCTCCGACGTCGACAGCTATGCCTCGTCTCGACGTGGATGCCCGGGACGAGCCCGGGCATGACAATGGGGAGTGGTGCACAGACGTCGCAAACGCCCCGATTTCGTTGATCGGGCAGCCGCAGACCGCGCCTGGAGACAACGTCGGCAAGCCTGCCGGTCAGCCTCAGCCGTTCGCCGCCAGCACCCGGCCGGCGAGGTGGAGGGAGCCGGCGATCAGCACGCGCGCCCGCGGCCCGGCCCGTTCGGCGGCGCGCGCCACCGCCGCTTCGAGGCCGGGTGCCGTCTCGGCGGCGAGGCCGGCGGCGGTGGCGGCAGCAGCGATCTCTTCCGCCGGGCGGGCCTGTTCCTCGCCCGGGATGGTGACGGCGACGACCGGCAGGGCGAGCGGGGCGAAGGCGGCGAAATAGCCGGCCGCATCCTTGGTCGAGAGCAGGCCGACCACCAGCGCAGCCGGCCGTCCGTCGGTACCGAGCGCCGTGAGCGCCGCCACCTGGGCGCGCGCACCATGGGGATTATGGCCGCCGTCGAGCCAGAGTTCGGCCCCGGCCGGCAGGGCCTCGACCAGGGGGCCGCGGGCGAGACGCTGCATCCGGGCGGGCCAGCGAGCGTCGCGCAGCCCCCGCTCGATCGCATCTTCCGGCAGATCGAGCAGCAAGGCGGCGGCGACGGCCATGGCGGCATTGACGATCTGATGCGGGCCTTCCAGCGCCGGCCGGGGCAGGACCCAGTTCTCGCGCCCGCCACCCCGGAAGACGAAGCCCTCGGCCGTCGGCCGGGCGGCGTAATCGGCCCCTTCGGCGATCAGGGGCGCGTCCAGCACGTCGGCCCGCTCGCAGAAGACGGCCAGCGCCTCGTCGGCTTGGGGGCCGAGCACGCAGGGCACGTCGGGCTTCAT
>Ga0265297_10008287_pt1 | contig 13924 bp, 14 predicted proteins | sample Munlanlwell13791_FD_192502 | JGI IMG/M metagenome (GOLD analysis project Ga0265297, IMG submission 192502) | Leachate microbial communities from a municipal landfill in Southern Ontario, Canada - Leachate well 137-91 | ecosystem: Engineered > Solid waste > Landfill > Unclassified | place... | reverse complement strand
AGTTGCACCAGCAACTTTAATATATTTTCTGACTTCTTTACCTGAAACAAATTTTGCATCGTCCATAAACCTATATTTTTCAAATCTATATTTTTCGTTTATAATTTATATATTATTTATTTCTTTAAGTCATTTATTTTTTAATTTTGGTTAAAAATTAAAATAAAAAAATATATTAAAATATTAAGGAACATAAAATAAATTAGTCTGCAGATACTAGCCTTTTGTTCCTGCAGGTATTAATTCTAATAGATAATCATTTATTATTGCTTCTTTTTTTTCAGTATTAATATGATGTTTTTCTAAAATTTCTCCTAATGTTTTGATCTTATTTTTCACTGATTTACATTCTTTATATTCATCTAACAATTGTTCATCTGTCAATTCTGTTATTGTATCATTGCAAATCTCATTTAATATGCGTTGATTAATATAATCAATATCTATTATTTTTTTATTACTTACTTTAGTTTTTGACATGTTATTTTCTTTATATGTAGATATTTTCTTTATTATGTAGATATTTTATTTATATATTATAATTTCAATTTTTATATTAGCCAATATTATAAATAATGCATCACATAAGCGAAGATTACAAATTAAATCTCCAAAGATGTGATAAAAATTTGATTCTTAAAATAAAAAATTGAAAAGTTAAAGCATTGAAAAATATATATTAATATTAAATAGATAGACTATGGAATTTGGAAAAATTTTTTTTACACCACTAGTTTTTGAAGATCATGTTAAAAAAAGATATCTAATAAAAGTTGGGGAGAATAGTAGAGAAATTGATGAAATGGAATATGATGTAATAAAATTTATTATTTATAATATATTACCATCAATAAAAGTGGATAAAAATTATTTTGGTATTGATATATTACTAAATGGAGAAATAACATTTGTAAATGATAATTATTTAAAAATTGTTTTTAGACATATGAAGGATAAATTTTATGAAATTATTTTAGCCAAAAATGGAGAATTATATGATGAAAAAAAATATTTTTTGGACATTAATAAGTTATATGACAATTTGCTATTAATATCATATCCGAATAATGTAAGATTATTTTCAACGGAAGGAATAAGAATGATTATTGAGAACATTAAAAAAGAATATGTTAATATCAATATAAAAGAAATAGAAAAATGTGAAATAACAAAACGGGATATTAATACACTTTTTTTAAATGTTGTCCCGATACTTTTTTATGAAAAAAAACTATTTGTTTATAATATATGTGGAATTAGTGGTGGTGTTAACAACAGTATTATTTTTTGTAATCATGGGGAAAAAACAAAAGCAAAAAATTTAATGTGTATAAAAGAATTTGATACTTTATCATTCTTTTTAGAATTTATGTGTCCAAATATCAAGATAGAAGGAGTTTATTTAGGGAAAGCATTAAGTGTTAAATATATTGATGGTGGATCTTTTTCAGTAGGATTATGTTATGAAGGAAATAGAAAAATTTTTATTAAATTTATGAAAATAGAAAATAGTTCACTTGAAAATTTACGATTAGAAATAAAATGTATTAGCAACATAGCAAAAGAAAAAAAAAATATTATTCCATCTTTTTATGGTTTTATTACTTCAAACATAGAATTAAATAATAATGTTTTTGTCAATGGTATAATTAGTGAAATGGACATTTCATATGATAATATATTAGATACGTTTTATGATATAAATAAGATTAGATTAGAATATAATAAGTTAATAGATTTTGTAGATGCATTATTTTCAAACGTTGTAATAATTATAATGGATTGTGCTGATGGAAATCTATACAGTTTATCAAAACAAATTAAAAACGATCATTTATACGATACATGTTTTTTAACTATTGATGTTTTACACGACATTGTCAATTGTGTTAATGATTTACATGAACTTAATATATGTCATATGGATCTTAAAATAAATAATGTAGTTTATTTTAACAATGGAGACAAAATTAATTTTAAATTGATTGATTTCGGATTATCAAGAGGATTATATGCATATAACATTTTTGGTGCATATCGCCATGATGGTAGTATATTTGATTTTTATAACTATTTTAACATTGAAAAGGTTGAACAGTTATTTTCAGATTTAAAATTAAATAGTTTTGTTGAAAGAAATACTTTATATGAGTTTATTTGTATTGATTTAATATTATGTAGTTTTTTTAATGTTTCAATTTTTGATTATCTAAAGGTAATACGTAAATTTTCTGCTGAAGAAAGATATACATTTCCTCATGATACTTTCATAACTAAAAATACTCTTGCTTCTTCTGGAAATATAGAATTATGTACTGATATGGTTGATATCTTAATGTTTTTAGTTGGATTTTGTAGATTATCAGATGATTTAAAAGAATATTATGATAAATATAATTTATATTTAGATAGAATTACAATTAAATATAATTTTATTATTAAACAACATCAATATAAATCAATTTTCACAAAAGTCGTTAAAATTATTAATGTTTTATATGATATATATTTAAAAAAAAAATAAATAATTTTATAATTATTTATTTTTAATTAATTTTTAAATTATTCAGGAATATATTTTAACATTATACATGCTTTTAGTATATTACTAACATCAACATAAACTGGTCCAACAGCATGAAAAATAATTCTTCCATCTTTGTCAACGGGCATATCAGCACACAAAACGTTTTTTTGTATATCTTCGTTAATTATACATATTAAACATTCATCCATCATGATTATTGAATAATTATTTTCATTAATTTGTTTTTTCACAAAATTATAAAAATGTTGCTTCGTTTTTATTGTTAACGTTTCAAATGTTCTTTTTGCATCTTCTTCAGACCATTTACTTCCTAAGTTTTCAGAATATTCTTTACTTTTTTTCAGTTGTTCTTTTGTTAAAACGAAAGAAATATTATTTGCAATTGTACCATCAGGATAACTAAAAGTTTTAATTTGTTCATATGTTAGAACACAATTGATACCAGTAAGGATGTCACAATATTTTTTTTTAGTTGTTGTATCAGTTACAACAACTTTAAGAAGTCTATCACTAGTTTCTTCAAAAGTCCAAATATATTTTTCCATAATACTTCAAAATATTAAATAAAGTAAAGTATGTAATATATTCAATTATTCAATTTTTTTATAAAAATGAATAATTAAAATTATTCATTTATAGTGGCATAAATTATTCAGAAACACGTTTCATTGAAACAATTAATACATTGTTACAAATAGGCTCTGTATCATCATCGACAAATGTATCGATTCTAATATCAGCACTGTTAAATTTACAAATAATAATTTCATCAGTTGAAGTAATTGTATATTTCTTTTTTTCAATCAGTTTTTTTATAAAGTTGAAAAAAAATTTTTCTTTAATAAGTTGCATCTTATTTTTTTTTTTCATATCTTCTTCATTCAATTCCAATTCATTTTCTTCAGCATGTTTTTTACACTTTCGATTTGTCCATCATTCAAAACAATGTCTGTAGCAGTGCCAATATATCTTTGTTTAGTTTCTGTATCAAAAACTTCCATCTTATAACCATCAGTCATTTCTTCAAAATTCCAGACGTACTTTTCCATTAATATTTCTAAATATTAAATAAAAATGAGCTCTTCAATATGATCAAATATTCAATTTTTTTAATTATTCCAAAACACGTTTCAATGAAATAACTAATACATTGTTATTACAAATAGGCTTTGAATCATCATCGACAAACGTATCGATTCTAATATCATCACTGTTAAATTTACAAATGAAAATTTCATCAGTTAAAATCATTGTATATTTCTTTTTTTCAATCAGTTCTTTCATAAAGTTAAAAAAAAATTTATGTTCTTTAATGATTTGCATTTCAACTTCTTTTTTCATATCTTCTTCATTCCATATCAATCCATTTTCTTTAGCATGTTTTTTTGCTCTTTCGATTTTTTCATCATTCAAAGCAACAATAATATCTATAGCAGTGCCAACATATCTTCGTTTAGTTTTAGTATCAAAAATTTCAATCTTAAAACCATCAGTCGTTTCTTCAAAATTCCAAACGCACTGTTCCATTACTACTTCAAATTGTTAAATAAAAATGAGTTCTTCAATATGTTCAAATATTCAATTTTTTTTGAATAAATAATTTTTTATTTATTCAATTAATTTTAATTCTGAAATTTTAAATTTCTCTTTTTTTCCATTTGGTAAAGATCGTTCAACAATAAAAGGAATTACTTTTTCTTTAAGTTCTAATTTTGCTATTTCCTTTGGATTCAATCCTTCAACATTTTTAATAAGAGGTTTTGCGCCCATTTGTAATTGTTTTGCTCTAATTCCAAGAATTCTTACTCTTTCATATTTAAATAATACCGGTTTAGATATTCTTTCTTCTTCTTGTGTTGTTTCAGTCATTATATTTTCTTCAGTAGCTTCAAAAAATATATCTTCTGGATCAATTTGTTGATTTTTTTTAAATTTATATAAACATTTATCTTCGTCTAAATCATCTTCATTAATAGTTTCAAGGGTTGTTTCCATTAGTGGTTTTTTCTTTTCTGTTTTTTCATTTTCACTATCTTCATTTTCACTGTCTTTTTCCTGTTCTTCTTCTTCATTTTGTTGATTATCTTCATCTAAATCTTCATTTGATTCTTCATCTATTTCTTCACTATCAGATTTTTCATTTTCAGACAATGGTTGTTCTTTTATTTCTTCAGTTTCTTGAGCAGTTGGCGGAGATTGTTTTTTAGGCATTATATTATAGTTAATATAATAATCTTTATTTAGATTTTTAAAAAATCAATTTTTTATTTTACTATGTCCAAACTGTTTTGCATGTTCTACAAATATAAATTATATTATTTGTTTTAGTTCTATAAAATGATGCTTCTCGTTTTTCTGGATCTGTATATGAGGAACATTTTTTATTTGGACATTTATAATTTCGTGTTATTGGAATTGTTGGATCATTAAGAATATTTAAATCTGGTTGTAATTCATCGGAAACTACATGTGTTGTCATGTATTTACTCGCAACAAGAGTTCCTTCTTTAATTTCTTCTTTATGTCCACAATTTTCACACACGAAAAATGTAGTTGTTGTATTATTTGTTTCATCTGAAATTTGTTTTATATCGTAAATGTTATTACAATTAGGACAATAAAACATTTGGTATATTGTAATATTAGTTTTTATTTCTTTATTTTATTTATTTCAATTTTTTATTTCACTAATTATTAATTATATCACTTTTATATCAATAAAACTTATTAAATATTAAAGAAAATATTTAATAAGTCGAAAAATCATCATATTAAAAATTTTTTGTATAATTGATTTTTTTGCTGTTGTCTAAAAAAAATTGATAAAAAAACATTTAAAAGATAATTTAATATATATAATATATAGAGTATGAGCGACATTGAGATTACCGAATTTTTTACGTTTATTAATGAACATAAAATAGTATCTAAAAATTCCGATTATAAGGGAAAAATAACTCATACTGGATATGGTGAACCATGGGGAAGTTTTTATATAGAGGATAATGATAAGTTTTTAAACTTATATAAAAAGGTTGTTGGGAAGATTGATTTACATTTAATTGAACGTCCAAAAAAAGTTGGGCCATTAGTTTTAGATTTTGATTTAAAATTTGATACAACAAAACCTGCCAGACAATATTGTGCCGATGATATTTTAGAAGTTGTTAAACGATTAAATACAATATTTTTAAATTATATAAATGTTAATGATGAAAAATTAGATGATGAATATGAAATTTTTATATTTGAAAAAGATGCTCCAACATGTAATGAAAAAAGTAAAGAATACAAAGATGGATTTCATATTGTAATTCCGATTCCGTTAAATGTTGATATGAGATATTTTATTTATGATAAATTGAAAGAGCAACTTAAAAATGACAAAGTTTTTGATAAATTGAATTGCAAAAACAATATTGATGATATTTGTGATTCATCTGTTATTTTTAGGAATGGATGGATGATGTATGGATCTAGAAAAAAAGATGGAAAAAAATATGAATTGACAAAAATTTACAATAAAAATTTAGAACAAATAGATATTAATAAATATGATGTTGATGAACGGGTTGTATTATTTAGTATTAGAAGATTTAGTGGAGAAGATGAAGTTGAATTAAATGATAAAATTAATAACGCAGAATTTAGGGAAGAATTTTCTGGTGTAATTTCGAATTATGTTAAGAACAAAAAAGAACCTATCAAAGTTAAATCTTATATGGAATTAGATGCTGAAACAAAAATTAGTGGAAAATTTGGATTAATAAAAAAATTAGTTGATATATTATCAATCAGAAGAGCGGAAAATTATGACGAATGGACGCGTGTTGGTTGGGTATTACATAATATTAATCCTATGATTTATACAATATTCAGTGATTTTTCTAAAAAATGTCCAAATAAATTTAATGAAGATTCATGCAAAAAATTATGGGATTCTGCAAATGACAGCGGTTTAACTATAGCATCTCTTCATTGGTGGGCAAAACAAGATAATCCAGAAGAATATTGCAAAATTATAAGAAGTACAATTAATGAAAAAATATCTCATATGGAAACAGGAAATCACGATGATATAGCATTAGCATTAAAAGATATTTACGAATATGAATTTAGATGTGTATCGATGAAAAAAAATATTTGGTATCAATTTATAAATCACAGATGGGTATCAGTAGAAAGAGCATATACATTACAAAATAAAATAGCTGTTGATATAACTGGTGAGTTATCATTATTGAATGGAATATGTTATACTGAAATGGGAAACAATATGGGAACATTAAGCAAAGAGGAAATTGATAAAATAAATGAAAGAATAAAAAAGATTTCTTCTCTCATAAATAAATTAAAGTCTCAGGATTTTATAAATAAAATAATTGAAAGAACTGGAGCAAGATTATTCGATGGAACATTTGAGAAAAAATTAGATTGTAATCCTGATTTAATAGGTTTTAATAATGGAATTTATGATTTAAAACAAAAATGTTTTAGAGATGGATCTCCTGATGATATGGTTTCATTTACTACTGGTTATGATTATAAAGAATTTGAAGGAACTGAACCAATTTTTAATGAAATTCATAATTATTTTTGCAAAGTTCAACCTGATAAAGAAATGAGAGAATATATTTTAAGATTAATAGCAAGTTTATTGGATGGAAATATTAAAGATCAAAAGTTTTCAATTTGGACTGGTTCTGGATGTTTTAAAGCAAAAACAAGAATTATGATGTTTGATGGAAGAATTAAGAATGTGGAAGATATTATTGTTGGAGATAAATTAATGGGTGATGATGGAACTTGTAGAACTGTTTCAGAATTATTTAGAGGTCAAGATTTATTATATAAAATTATACCAGAAAAAGGTGAACCATATATTGTTAATGGAGATCATATATTATCATTAAAATCAAAAATGAATTATGAATTGTATTGGCCAAATAATAATAATAAAAACTATAATTTAGTATTATACAAACAAAGTATCAATGGAATTCCAGAAGAAGTCATAAAAGTATTTAAAACAAATAAAGAAGTAATAGACTATTTAGAAAATACATATAATTATGATAAAATATTTATTCATGAGGGAGACATTATTAATATATCTGTTAAAAATTGGTTGATGATAAAGGATAAATTCGTAGGAAAATTTGTTTTATTCAAAGCAAGATCATTTTTCACAGAAAAGAAACTTGATATTGATCCGTATATTTATGGAACAAAAATTTATGAATTGGGTGAGACAACAGGTATACCATATGAATATTTATGTAATTCAGAGGAGAATCAAATAAAACTATTATCTGGAATTATGTCTAAATATCAAAGAAATAAATTTAATTTTAAAAAAATAGTTAGTGATATTATATTTTTATGTAGATCATTAGGATTTTCTTGTTATGAACACAATGGATATGTAGATGTTCAATTGAATTTTTTGGAATTGGATAAGACATATATCAATAAAAAATTTGGAGATACAAATAATTTTAATGTTATAGAAACAACTATAGATAATTTTTATGGATTTGAAATTGATAGAAATAAAAGATTTTTATTAGAAAGTCATGATGTTGTTCATAATTCAAATGGAAAAAGCACAACAATTTCTTTAATAGAATTTATATTTGGAGAAAATTATTATGGAATTTTACCACAAACTTTTCTAACAAAAGCAAGAGGCTCATCTAGTAGTGCAACACCAGAATTATCATGTACTAAAGGAAAACGAATATTATTTTTACAAGAACCAGAACATAATGATGAAATTCATGTAGGTATTATGAAAGAAATTTCTGGCGGTGATACATTATATGCAAGATCATTATATGGAGATCCGTTTTCATTTAAACCGCAATTTAAGTTGATATTATCTTGTAATAAATTGCCGAGTATTCCATCGACCGATGGAGGTACTTGGAGACGTTTAAGAGTTGCACCATGGAAATCTGAATTTATTGAAGGTGTGCCGAAAAAACCAAATCAATTTATATTAGATAAAACATTAAGTATAAGAATGAAAGATTGGAAAGAAGCATTTATGTGGCTATTGATTAATAAATATTATATAGAATATATAACTAAAGGATTAGATGAACCAGAAGAAGTTATGGAAGTGACAAAAAGTTATAAGAAAGATAGTGATACTTTCTATGAATTTACAAGTGATAATTTGTTGATTACAAAGGATGAAAAAGATATTTTATCCCTTAATGAAATATATGCATCATTTAAATCCTGGTTTAAAGAATCACATGACGGAAATTGTGCTTTTAACCGACGAGAAATAGAAAAATATTTTACAGATGTTGTTGGATTAAGATATGAGCATAAAAAATTTTATGGCGTTTTAATTAAAATGGATGAAAAAATGGATTAAAAATGGATGAGAAAATGGATTAAAATAAATATTTTTAAATTATGTCAAAACATAATTTAAAAAATTATTTATATATATAGTATAACATGGAAAATAAACTTCCATTTGTCGATATCATAAGTAAACAAATTTTTTTCATAAAAAAAAAAGATGTTTACAAAACACCTCTCTATAATCTTTTATTTCCTCATAAAAAAATAATAACAATAATAGAAAAAGAAATATCACCAAATGAATTTAAAAAATTGGATAAAACTGATTTGGATAAATGTTATATTGAATATATGAAATATATGAATAAACATAAAAAACAAGTTCCATCATTATGTTTTAGAACATCTTTTTTTGATAAAACAACATATGATTATCCATTATATTCAATGAGTGAATTAATAATTTTAGTAAATAATTTTGTAGGAAAAAATATTTATTTAGAAAAAACTGAAGAAGAAATGTATGATATGATTCAAAAAATTGATGTATCAGCAGATTTAATTAAAAGTCATTTTGAACAAATAATAAATTCAAAATATATTGGTTATTTACAATATTATACATTGTATGGAGCACAAATAATTAATAATTATTTAAGACTTAATCAACCTAAAAATATGTATTTAGAAAAAATAATAAAAAAAATTTGGAAAATGATTTTAAATTGTAAAGAAACAGATAAAGATTATATATTTTATAGATTTATTCATGATGATTCATTTTTAGCAGAATTTGGTGAAGGAACAATATTTACTGATAATGGATTTCTTAGTGTTTCAAGATCGATAATAAGTGATGAACAAAAAATAGAAGAATTTGGACATATATTGATTAAAATTAAAATACCAAAAAAATCTCATTGTTTATTTTTAGAGACAATTTCTTGTTTTCCTGATGAACATGAAGTTTTATTTTCTCCATTGTCTTCATTTAAAATTGAAAAAATAACTTATGATGATAAATTTTATCATACAAAATATAATTTTAATGATGATAAATATGATGTTCAACAAATAAAGATGAAAAAAATTTATATAATTAAATATTTAGAAAGTAAAAATATTAAATTTTTTAATGAAAATGAACAAAAAATTAATTATATTAACTTTGATGAAAAATCAGATCTAAACAATTTAGAAAAACAATATAAAATTAAAATTGACTCGAAAGAATATGATTTAAGAGTTACTTATTCTAATAAATCAAATGCATATCGACCATTTAGATTTACAAGTGATGAACCAGAATATAGTTTTATTTCATTTTACAAAGGAAAATTACTTTTTGAATTTATAATAGTTGACATGAATAATGATGGAAAAATAGTTAGAACAGGACTATTAAATTATAACAGAGTTAATTTATGTGTTGATGAAATATTAGATGATAAAAATTACATAGATTTATGTAAAAAATTTGCATTTAAATTTGATATTAAATATATTGTTATTTATTCACGATATAAAAAATGTATTCAAAGTGGAGGATATGATGTTATTTTGAGTGAAAACAATTTTATGTTTGATGAAGATTTGTATAATTATTTTAAATATGGGAAAAAAAGATTTGGAGATAATTTTTTAACATATGACATATTAGATTTATATGGAAAAATGATGCCATATAAAATAGTTTTAAAAAAAGAAACTAATGGAAGTTTATATTTATTGTATAAAAAATTTAAGAAAGAAAAACGACAAAATACAATAGCTGAATTTTTTTGTTGGTTGTGTATTAAACATTGTTTTATGACAGATATATTTTTGAAATTAGCTGATTATGATTTTTATAAACATTTTGATAAAGTAGAACATAAAATTGGATTAAGAAATTCACATTATATATTTTCATTTGATGAGTTAGATAAATATAATATAAAATAAAATTATTATCCAAATTAAATATAAAAATAAAACATAAAAATTTGTTTCTTTAGGTTTTTTCTTTTTATCATAAAACCATGGTTTATCAGTTTGTTGTAAATTAATAATATCACTATTATATATAACTTTTTTCATTATTGTATTAGGAGAAAAAAAATTGAAATATAAAATATATAGGCATATCCATTAGTTATTTACTTATGAAAAATGACTGGTGGATATCATGAATTCGTTGTTAACGAAGATAGTATATTCTTCCCGTTGGAAAATAGAGATGATGGAAAAAAACAACATAAAGAAGAAAGAAATTTTGGTGTAAATGGAGAATATATTAATAACAGTGGAATTTGTTATGGTGAACATTGTTATATAAATTCACCACAACAAAAACCTCCTGTTAACTTTGAAAGAGGTGGCAGAACATTCACTTGCAGTAAAAATGATTAATATATAAATGTTGTATTAAATAGATAAATTAACAAAATTTTATTTTGTTAATTTATTTTTTTCTATTTTCAGGATCAATTGTTAAAAATGATAACATCATTTTTATAATTTTTTGTTGTTTATCTAAAACATTAGTTAATAAATTTTGTTTAAAATTTGTAATTCCTTTAATAATTTTATCATTTCGTATAAATAAATTTTTTTTTGGACTTTTATTAATCATTTCTTCAGGAATAAAATCAATTAATTCATTTATTAATTTCAAATGCATTCTATTTGTTGAACATTTATCTGTTTTTTTCGGATCAAATAAAATTTTTCCAAATAACATTTCATAAATTGTACATCCTAATGACCAATAATCACAATTATAATTATAATCTAATCCTAATATTATTTCAGGTGCTCTATAATAACGTGTTTGTATTTCTCTTTTGTCATATTCATTAAAATAAATACATGTTCCAAAATCACATAATTTAACTTGAGGATTATTAATATAATTTTCCAATTCATTTTCTATATTAATTTTTTCATCATCTTCAAAAAGATCTTTTGGAAATTCATAGTCTTCTTCAAATTCATCTATTTTTTTTATTGTTTTTTTTTTATTAAATAATTTTTTAATTTCATTAATTGGTTTTTTTTTAATTTGTTTGAATATATCAGATGATTTAAAATCATTAATTATTTTTTTCGATTTATTTGATAATCCTTTTAACAAAATATTTTCAGGTTTCATATCTGTGTAAATTATTTTATGTTCATGAATAATTTGTAGGATATCTATTGTTTGTTCTATGACTTTTTCAATAAAATGTATTGGCAATCCATTTTCATTTTGTTTGATTAAATCATAAATTGAACAACCTAATAACTCCATAATAATACAAAAATACTCATTGTCATTTTTATTATATGTAAAATAATCATAAATCTTTACTATTTTTTTAGTATTTAATAATTTATTAATTTTAACTTCTTTTTTTGATGCTTCTTCTTCTATATCTGATGTTATAGGACTTATTTTAATTGCCCTAAATTTATTATCACTTAGTGAATAACAAATCCAAATAGAACCAAATGCACCTATTCCTAAAACATCAATTATTAAATAATTTCTGATAATTGTATTTTCAAATGAGTCTTCAAATTCACACAAATCACCAGAACTATTACTACTCATTATTTTAATAATTTATTTTAATTTATAGATATATACGAAGATACTTAAAAGAAAAAAGAAGAATAGTATATATATGGAAAAGGATAATTGGTTTGATTTAGTTTCTGATAAATTATCAGAAAAATATGGTAATGAATTATTGACACATAATGTTAAAAATAAGGAAAAAAAGAATAATATTATTGAAAGTGTATCAATTGATTTTGACAAAATAAAAGAACAACCATTTGAAAAAATAGACGATTTAAAATTATTAGAAAATCAAATGATTATTATTAGTATCTTAAGAAAATATTTTAAAAATTGTTTTGATAAAAATGAACAAATTAATTATGTTGAATGTTGTGAGAAACTAAAATGGATACTTAATGTTGCACAATATTTTTCAACAAAAATGAAAATGACAGTTTTAAAATTTGTTCCAAATACTAAAGTTCATAGATCATCATATAAATTTTGCACTAGAGGTTGTGACTGTAATTTTTATTACAAAGAAAAAAAAAAATGTTTTCTTCAACATTTTGTTCATAATGTTGTTGTTTACGATATTAAATCATTATTATCATACATAGAAAATAAAAAATATGAAGAAATTGATCATACAGATGTTCAAAAAACAATTAATACTATATCATTTGTAATTAAACATATGCATACAGAACTTAATAATTTAGTTTATTATGGATTTGATTTATCTGTTTTATATAATAAATAATAATTTAAAAATTATTATTTATTTTTGAAGTTCATTATTTCTACTGATTTCTTCTATATCGAACAATTCTTTTTTAACTTGATCGAATAAAATTTCATTTTGTGAAATATTTTTATTTGTTTCAGTTGTCTTATTTTCATCATTATTTATTTCATCCTGATTAGGTTGTGGAATATCACATTTTTTTTCATTTTTTTTTGTATCATTATGCCATTCATACCATTGATCTGTTATGTCTTCATAAATTTCATCATCAGTTTCATCATCAGTTACTTCATTATACTTTTCATCCATCTCATTACCTAATTCAGATGAAATATTTACATCATTATCTTTTTTTTCATCTTTTGAAAAAGATTCTACTTTATTGTAATGAGACACCGATGAACGTTCATTTTCTTGTTCGCTATATAAAAGTTCCCAATATATATCCACATCATCAATATTTTGACTTTTCATATTTTTCAATACGATATATTTTGTCAAGAATAATTCTGGAATTTCATTTACATTTTTCTTAAAAATATCATAAAGTTTAAGATCTGCCCTATAAATTTTTTCATGTTCTTCTGCTATTTCTTTTTTAATGTTTTCATCACTTAATATTTTTTTTTTCTTTTTATTTATTTCATATAGTTCTTTTACTTTTTTTTCTATTAATTCATTAGTTTCTGTAACATTATTTGTTAATTCTTGTGTTTTATTTATTAAATTATTAATTTCATTTACTTCTGGAGGAGATGCTTCAGGAAGATGTTCTTCT
>Ga0265297_10008286_pt1 | contig 13924 bp, 16 predicted proteins | sample Munlanlwell13791_FD_192502 | JGI IMG/M metagenome (GOLD analysis project Ga0265297, IMG submission 192502) | Leachate microbial communities from a municipal landfill in Southern Ontario, Canada - Leachate well 137-91 | ecosystem: Engineered > Solid waste > Landfill > Unclassified | place... | reverse complement strand
AGAAGCTTTAGATTTAGCAAATGCAGCATTGTCAGACACCAAATATGCTACCGGATTAACTCGAATTGATATGCCATATTTGCATAATATGGATATTTTTAGCGGGATTATAATACATCATCCAAAATTAAGTTCTACAATTGATTTTTATGGTGTCCAATCAATATCACATGAGTTGGATTGGACAAATAGTCAACAAAAATTTAGAACTTACATAACTGGTATTGGTCAGGTTGTTGGAAAAAGCGTTGGGTGGCAACATAAAATGAGTCGACCAGGAGCTAATCCACCACAAGAAGGATTAAATATTCGGCCAGAAACAATAAATAATGACAGATTAGATAATGATTTAAATACTAAACTTTTTAATGTTCCTGCAAGGCAAACAATACTTAAAAGTGGGCCTTCAATATATGCAGGTACTGGTTTGAACGTTAATATTTCGGCTTCTAGTATTTACCCTTTTTTATTAACATTTTCAGGAGGTTATGGTGCAAATGGTACTATTGATTATGTTTCTGAAATTAAAGAATCAATAACTAGTGCCTGGATATTACCACCTAATTCATATTCATTTTTGTTTATTGAACATGATCCATTAACAAAAAGTAATATTTACAATTATTCATTAACTTTTCCAGAAATAAGCGAAAGTTATAATTGGGAAAAAGGCGATTCTTTGATACATTTTGAAGGTCCAAATGGTAATACTAATATTTCTTGTGAATATGGTCATTCTGTAATGTGTTATGGAAATGCGCAAATATCAACTGCTCAAAGTAAATTTGGAACATCAAGTTTGGTGTGCGACGGAACAAATGATTATGTAGAAATTGATTCAATTGCTTTTTTTAATCCTTATTCTTTTACTATGGAATGTTGGATAAGATGGACCACCTTACCGGCATCAGGAGCAAATTCATTAGTTTTTGGCAGCACAAATCATTACTCATTTTGGCTCGCTTTAAATAATACAGGCGGTACGAGAAAATTATCACTTTCATTATCTTCAAACGGATCTAGTTATGATATAGCAAGCGCAAGCTTAGGAACTAAAACAGATTGGTTAGCAGATACTTGGTATCATATAGCACTAATTTATGATGAAATAAATTCAAATTTTAATGTTTATGTTGATGGAAACCTTGATAAAACTATATCGTCAAGTCTACCAATTTATTCTCTTGTTGGGGGAATTCGCTTGGGAGCTGACTGGAATATAGCGTCTGATTTTACAGGATATATTGATGAATTTAGATATACTTCAAAATCAACTAGATATATAAATGCTTTTATTCCTTCTGATTCTGTTTTTTCTCCGGATACTTATTGGTATGATTTATCAAATGAAATATTTAAATTTGGTGGGCCTAATTCCTGGATAGAAAAAATAATGTTATTTGTTGGAGAAGCTGTTACAAATGATTATGCAACGGTTAGTGTTTTTGAAAACGAAAAACTTAATAAAGGAATAACAAATGATACATTAACGGTTGCTTTTTCAAAAGTTAGAATTTTTCATAGATTATATAGAATACCAAAATATTCGTTTTCAATGTTATGTTTTTATCCAGATTTAGGTTATTCTGTTGGAGAAGAAGTTTCTTTTTTCCCTAATTATTATTATCCTTCAGATTATAGAACTCATGGTATATCGGCTGATTTGCGCGGTTTTAATATTTTGCTTGGTGGTTCTTCACAATTTAGAATAATTAATAAAACAACTTTATTACCAGAACTACCAACAGCAGACTGTTGGTATTTAAGAATTAAATATTGGATATAAAAATAAACTGTGATATAATTCTAATGGAGGTGAGTTTAAAATGAAAAAAGAATTAGTGATATTATTTCTTTTATTGGTTTGTATAGTATCTCTTTCGGGATGTAATTCACAGGAAAAAGATAGGCCATTTTATTTATCATTTGGAAATTCAATATACTATCAAGAAAGATCGGAAGAAGATAAATCAATAATTACATATCGTTATGAACATTTAATTTATAGTACTCATCCATGTATAGCTAGAATTAAAACTGAATATTATCTTGAAGGAACTGAAATTCCAGAAAATATTTTATATACAAAAACTGTTTCAATGCCAGGTGAAATGAAATATATTCAACTTGAAAATTCATATTCTACTATGAATCCTATAAAAAAAATAAAGTATTGTCTTGAATGGATAAAGGATAACGGTGAAATTAAAGAAACCACAAGTTATATATTACCTACAGTTGAAATGATTGATTGACATCGAAAATATGTTCTGGTAAAATTAAATAGGGCGAACCGATATCACATAAAAAACACGGAAACCGACAGGAATTTTCGTGTTTTTTATTTTTTATGATACCAGTATAAACCGATTCGACGTTCTTCTTTATGAAGAACGTCATTTTGATATCAAATGATATCAATTGCAATCAAGAGAAATCATAATTTAGTTTACATTGGTTGAATGCTAAATTCCTCGATTCACGTGGGATAAATTTTTAAAATCACTTTCCCCAATTTTGGGTAGTCCTTTTATTACTCCGCTTGTATTGGTCAAATAATTTTTCATTAAGCCCACTTTTCGGCTCAGTACCTTTTCCCCGCTCGTTCGGAGTTTTTGGTGGCAACATGCAAGTGCGGAATCCGCACTCGCATGGAATTTTTAATTTTAATCGAATAGAAAGCACATTTTAGCCTCTAAAAAAAGTTCTTAAGGTGATTATACCTTAAAAATATTTTAGCCTCTTAAAACGTCTTGTATCAATCTAAAATGTAATAAAAAAATCGAGTAACGAAATAATTTCGTTACTCGATTTTTTTATTAGCTAGATAGCATGATTTTAAATTCGGCCTTGGATTATTGATTAGGATTTTTTTACTAACCAATAAAAAGCGAATTTAAAGTATACAGTAATCTAATTAGTTTATACATCAATGTTATTAATGCTTACATTAACTCAATTAAGTAGCATATCAAAAGCCGTAATCCGACTTTTGATCGTAAAGCGACCTTATCTTTGTTCTTGCTTAAGTCCTAATTCGATTAAGTGCTTAATAGCCGCAGCGCGTGACTGAAATCTATTATCAAAACGATAATCATCTATGCGCTGAAGCAAATTTTCATCTACCACTAAAGCAATAAACGGTTTTTCACTTGGCAATTTTATCACCTCCATAACCATTATAACTTAAAAACTTATTCTTGAAAAGTAATAATAAAAAGGTTATAATAGTATTAAAGTATAAAACTTTTATACCTAAAATAATTAAAAGGAGGGAACCCCAATGTCAAAATTAAAATTAGAGAATTCAAAGCCTAATATCGATGAAGTTTTAGCGAGAATGCAAAGAGCAATTGTAGAGCGTTCAAAAGAAATCGCTGAATCTTGGAAAATCCCTTCAGAACAACTCTATATTATCGAATTAAGTTATTTACAGGGAGTTGTGGATACTATTAAGGTTTATGAAGATAAAAATAAATCAGTTTTTTATAACCTATTGCACCTGTCGCGAAACCTATTGCACCTGTTACACTCGAAAAAGGAGGACTATACATGATTACTTTTTGTAAACTTCCGGGCAATGCCGAAAGCGTTACTTTTATTATTGCGGGTCGTAAGATTATTTTTATCTCCCTTATTAATAAAATTAAAAACTTCATACAACAAACAAAATTTTAACACCCGCCTGATGATGGCCTTTAGTACAGGCCGAAACTCCCTTAATTGGGAGTAGCTGGAATCAACCGTTTACAGATTAGGAGGTGTTTTTGATGCATAATTGGTGCCGATGTTGTGGTAAATTTAAAGAAACAAAACTGCATGAAGATATTCCGTTTTGTGCGGTGTGCGTTAGAAAAATAAATGCGGGAAAGACATTTTCTATCGAAAAAATTAAGGAATTACAAAACATAAAAATGGGAGTGAGATAATAATGGCAAAAAGAGCAAATAATGAAGGGACTATTTGTAAAAGAGCGGATGGAAGATGGATGGCCGCAGCTATGATTAACGGTAAGAGGGAATACTTTTATGGTAAGACCCAAGGTGAAGTGAAAGGCAAACTGGATGAAGCTTTGGAACAATCCCGAAAAGGCATATTTGTTAAAACGACTAAAATTACCTTTGAGGAATGGCTTTATTTCTGGTTAAATGAAATCGTAAAATCACAAGTAAGGCCAACATCATATAACTTTTATGAATATATAATAAGAGTCCACATCATTCCTCAATTGGGCAATATTCCATTAAGTAAAATCACCACTGAATTATTAGACCAATTTTATAACCAAAAACGGCAGGAAAAACGGTTAAAAATAAAAGCTGATATTCTATTATCCCGGAAAACCGTTTCGGACATCAGGAAGGTGATCGGGATGGCGCTTAAAAAAGCGGTAGCCAAAAAGAAAATACCTTTTGACCCGAATCAATACACAGAATCAATCGGGAAAGAAAATCAGGAAGTTGAATATTTAACTCTAGAAGAAATAGCCGATTTTTTAGAGAAGATTTCGGATGATTATTGGTATCCGGCTTATGTTACTGCTCTTGGTACTGGATTACGTGTCGGAGAATTGGCGGCGCTTCAATGGAAACATATCGATATTGCTAGTGGTTTTTTAAAAGTTGAACAATCGGCAGTAAAAGTAAATAACTATAAATCGGGTGGGCAAAAACAAAGCATTACCATTCAACAACCAAAGACTAAAAAGAGCATCCGGAAGGTTCCCTTACCGCTAGATGTGATACGAGTATTAAGAACACTACAAGCCAAGCAAAGGGAATTCAAAGGTAATGTAATCGATATATCTGGGGAAGAGTTTGTATTTTCATGGTCGGATGGCAAAATGGTTACCCCGAGTTATTTATCCAAGCATTTTAAACGGCTTGCTACGAAACATAAGCTTAATAAAAATATCCATTTTCACTGCTTGCGGCATAGTTACGCCAGTATGCTTTTGGCGAATGGCGAAGAAATGAAGATAGTTCAAGAAAATTTAGGTCATTCCGACATTCGGATTACATCGAATATATATACTCATGTTATAGATGAAATGAAAACAAGATCAGCAGAACGATTGAACGGATTTACCATGAAGAAAAAGGCGACAAAATAGGTTTTTTATCTGGTTGTTGTAAATTAGTTGTCAAATCTGACATAATACCAAATACAAATCCAGTATTATAAATGGTTTTTAGTAAAATAATCAACTATCATCGTGTCTGCCGCAGTACTTTTCCCGCTATATCCTTTCATATACTTTTATAACATAAAACCCCGTTAATTCGGGGTTTTTTCTTGTTTTATTCTTCAATTATTTTCCATCGAATATCTTTTTTTAAACTCTTTTTAACTTGTCTTTGATGTAAAAATTGTGTCAATTAGTTAACTCCCAAGAGTCATATTAAAAAAGTAAAAGGAAATATTTTGTAGAATTTTTTTCTTGACTCCTCTAGTTATTTTTTGTATAATATATGTGAAGTTAATATATTACAAATTAAAAAAATAAAATTGTAAGAGCTTAAGGGATAACTATATATTTTAGAGGTACTAACTAATGGAACAATTTATTAAATATAAAACATTTAATTTACCTGATCCGACACCATATGAAGCAATCAAAAATATTATTAAAAAAGATAATTATCAAAATTTTTATAGTGTTTATGCTGATTGTAATTCAAAATTAGAGGATGTAAGAATGGGCACTATTACCGCAAAAGAAGCAATTAGAAAATTAACTGAAAAATATGGTTTATTGTTATCTGAAACCGAAAATAGTTCATTAAGCAAATTTAATGTCTGGGTTAATCGTGGGTTTATAGATCCTTCACTTAATCAAGGAGAAATCGGAATAGCCGGGCAATATAATGATGATTTACCGATTGTTTTAGCAACAATAATTATGTTACAATCAGAACTCAAACTCGAAGAAATTACAAAATTCCGTAAATTAGCCGATAGCCTTGTTAATTCAATTGATTTACAAAAAACTTTTCAAAAGCAATACATTTCATTTTATTTTTTAAATAATTATTTTGCTTTAGATGATGATAAAAAGTTTTTGGATGGAATATTATTAATGTGTGATTTATTGCCAAGCGTTCAGCATTTAGCACAAGATTATTTTCATAGAAAAGATTTTAAAGGATTTAGAAAAATAATGAAAATTGAATATGATTCCTTAAAAAATAACATTTACAATATAAAAAAATGGATCATTTTCTACACAAAATTTAAAAATGATTTTCCGTTGGGCAAGCCAGCTATTGTTTCAATAGATGAAAGTCAAGAAATAAAAATCAGAGAGTTAACCAAAGAAGATAAGATAAGAGCTAGAATATGGGAATTAAGCAAATTAGAAGAAATGGAAACTGGTAATATTACTCAAAATAAAATTGATGAAATTTTTAAAGATGATAAGGATTACTTACTTTTTACTGCTATCAATACAATTTACTAAATATTAATCGAGTTCCAAGAGGACCGCCTTAAACAAGGTGGTTTTTTTATTACCAAAAATAAAAAAAAGGAGGTTATTGAATGTTATTACCACAAGATTTGCCAGCGATTTTTCCTATTAGTAAAGCTGTTGATTTAAAAATTTTACCATTATGTAAACGGCGTTGGTATGAATTAGCCCAAACCGAAGATTTTTGTTTTAGATGCGGACGAAAAATTATGATCGTAAAGGCTAAACTTGAACTGTGGATTGAACAGCAAATAGTACAAAAAAATCAAATTACTTAAATCAATTTAAGTTAAAGAAAAATCCCCGGTTGCAGACGGGGATTTTTGGAGGTGATAGCATGTGTCAATATCTGATCCGATTATAACACAAAAAAATGAGGAAAACAAGGAGTTGCAATATATAAAGCTTTACAAGTGTTTGCGATTTATCGAAAAAGATGGTAAAAAACTTTCACCATTGGCACAGATTCTTTATTCTGATTTAATAGATAAAGTTTCATTGTCGGAGAAAAACCGTGATAAATATACTGATAATGAGGGTAATCTTTTCATTATTCATTCACTTGAAAGAGTTAAACAAGAATTTGACATAAGTGATAAGACAGCTACTAAAGCTTTTAAAGAATTAGTTGAATTTGATTTGATTGTTCAGAAGCGGAAAGGCGCCCGAAAAGGATCGGGAAATCCATATTTAATATATGTAAAACCGTTGCAAAATATGGAACTCGTAAAAAGTACGAGTACTGAAGTCGTAAAAAATACGAGTACTGAAGTCGGAGATTTTACGACTGATCCATACTTATCTTTTAACCAACCTAATAATAACCAAACTAAAACTACAACTACAAAAGGGAATTTTCCGAAAGAAAATTCATTATCACCACCAGATAAAAATTATTATAATTGGATACGAATAGCAACAACCAATTTCCCTAACAGTATTCTAGAATATGCAGTGAAACGATTTTGTTGGAGCTATAAACGAACATTTAGAGAAGAACACCCAATATTAAAAGATCAGCAATTGGAACGTTGTTTAAGTGTTCTTAATGACTTCTTTTGTACTAACGATATAGACAGTTTTGATGACGTTGATAAAATTATCGATAGCTATTTTAAAAGTAATTTTCCTACAAGTGATAGTGATTACCATTTTAATCACTTTTGCTCTACAGAGATATTACAAAGAAGATATTACGAAGCAATCCGTTAATGAAATCGTCTATTTCGCCAATGTATTATTTATTTTTTAATTGCAGAAATAAAGCAGAAACGCGAGGTGAAAACATTGAATCAAAATGAATCGATACTTGAAATACTTCAATCTTGTAAGGGCAAGCACAATTCTAAAACAGCCAGCCAAATTGCTTATCTTGTCCAATCAGAAAGTCGGATAGTCAGAAAAAAAATCCATGAATTACGGTTAAACGGTCATTTGATTTGTAGTGATGAAGAAGGTTATTTCATACCTGAAACATTAGATGAAGCCCGGGAATCAATGACAATATTTGCAGTTAGATTTAAGGCAATGAGTAATACATGCCGGAAACTTAAAAAGAGTATTACAGAGCAGTTTGGTAAGCAGGAAAAACTTAATATATGACAATTTTTGGAACTAAATATGTGAGGAGTGATGAAATGATGGATATACAAAAAGCAACTAAATGGGAACCGAACGCAAAGCAAGCTGCCGTATTGGAAGCGGCACAAATTGCGGGAATAAATCGTAATATTACTAAAGTTTGCGAAGAAGCGCACGTTCATAGAAAAACATTTTATGAATGGCTCAAAACAGACCCAAACTTTAAAGAAGCTTGGCGGGAAGTATGGCATTTTACGTTAGAAAGACATCTTCCCGGTACTTTAATGGCTTTGGTAAATGCAGCACAAGGTGGTGATGTGAGCGCAATCAAATTACATTGCGAGCTTGCTGGTGCCTATAAACAAAAGCTTGAATTAACTAGGGGTATTGATATTGAAAGAGAAGCAGAGTATCAAAAGCGACTCTCTATACTTACTGATGAACAGCTTAAAGTTTACTTAGAATTAACTGATAAGATTAATAATGATAACCAAGTCAACTAACATGCAGTTAGTTTCCGTTATTAAAAGCCAAGCTAAACAAGTATATTTTTTAGTCTGACACAATTATGACAACAAAGGGAGGTGATATTCTTTGGAGATAATTCCACGAAATTCAATTGAAAGAGAGATTAAAATTAGAACGGCCCGGCGCGATTTTTGGAAATTTGCTCAAACATTAGCTCCAAAGTTCTATAAAGATACCCGACCCCATTTAAAATGCCTTTGTGAAACCCTACAATCGTTTTACAGAGGAGAATTATTAAAAGACGATGGAACACCTTATGAAAATTTAATGTGTAATATGGGGCCTCGTTTGGGCAAATCAAGGACATTGATTCTTTTTGATTCATGGGTATTTGGTCAAAATATTGAAGAGAGAATCATTAGTGCATCATATAATGACCTTTTAGCATCTGAATTTTCAAGATTCTGCCGGGATACTATTTCAGAAGAAAAGACTTTGCCAAGTCAGATAGTTTATAGTGATATATTTCCTAATGTCCGTATCCAAAAAGGTAATGCAAGTGTTGAAAAGTTCGCATTGGAAGGACAATTCTTTTCCTTTCTATCCGCTGGTATTGGAGGTAGCGTGACCGGTCGGGGGGGTTCGATTATCCAGATAGATGATCCAATTAAAAACGCCGAAGAATCAAATTCAGAATTATTTCAAGATAAAGTATGGAACTGGTATTCAGGAACTCTTCTTTCCCGGGCTGAAGAAGGATGCAAGAAGATAATTAATATGACGCGCTGGAATCGAAAGGATCTCTGTGGTAGAATCCTCGACAGTGATGATTCCGAAAACTGGTATGTTTTAACAATGCCAGCATATGACGAAGAAACTGATTCACTATTATGTGAAGAGTTATTAAGCAGAAAACGGTATGAACGATTAAGGGCGACTATGGACTCATTAATCTTTCAGGCTAATTATAACGGAAATGTAATCAATGCGGAAGGACGGCTTTATCCTTCATTTAAAACTTATAAAATATTACCGAAAGGTGAAACCATTAGTTATACGGACAGCGCTGATTGCGGATCAAATTTTTGTACAACTTTCGCAGGTATTCCATTCCAAGGTGAATTATTTATTAAAGATTTTTATGCAAGTAAAAAGGCTATGGAAATCACAGAGCCAGAAACAGCTAAATTTCTTTATGATAATGAAGTCAATTGGGCAAAATTTGAGAGTAATAACGGCGGGAAAGGATTTAGCCGGAATATTGAACGGATTTTATGGGAAAAATTCAAAACTAAAAAAGTTTCAATATCTTGGTTTCATCAATCGGCCAATAAAGAGGCCCGAATCCTGACCGCCTCTTCTTATGTTTGCAATCACGTGTATTGGCCCGAAAATTGGGCTAACCGTTGGCCGGAATTATTTCAGCATTTAACCGGATATCAACGAGATAAAAAATCTAAGTATGATGATTTTGAAGATTGCCTAACAGGTTTGGTTGAAATGATTGGAATAAAAAAATATTATAACATTGACCATAATGTGTTGAATTCCGGACAACAAACTTCGTTTTGGACTAGTGATAATTCAGAAAGTTATTTTGGTTATTCTAACGATAAATTTTAAGGAGTGATTATATTGCCTAAATTAACTAAATCAGAAAGTCAAAAATTGGAGATCACAATTGAAATCAGCCGGTGGGAAAATAAAATTTCTGACTTAAAAAAACAGCTTGCAACTAAAGAAAATAAAAAAGTCAAACTTGAAGAAACTAAACAGAATCTGACTAATTTAGTTTATATTCATAATGATTCAACGGCCCGGGAACAACTTGAAACAATACATCAAGAATTATTTGCAATTAATCAAACTATGGAAGAATTACCGGCAGCGATTAAGGCAGCAGAAGATGAATTAAAAAAAGCAATTGAACAGCAGAAATTGATTGAATTAAATCAAAAAATTCAAGAATTCAAGAAGGCGCAGAAGGATAGAGGTGATAGACTTTCACAGATAAATGATATTGTTGAACAAATCAAAACTCTGTTCAAAGAAATAATTGATTTAAATCAACAGATATGTAACATTGGAAAAGAAACCGGTAATGTCCATTCCTTGGCTATTAATGACGATTTACATTTTCAGATTTTACTTAGTTCTATTGCCTATTTATTGCCTAGAGGACGATATTTTGCCGATTATGACGCATTAAAACAAAAAGATTATTTAGATAGAATATCGGCCATTAAAGAACCGGAGATTATTAACACACAATTTAAAACCATGGAAGAACTTGCAAAGCAAGCTAAAGAATATTTGCAGAAGGCCGGAGTCGAATTAAGCCAAGAAGAATTAGAAGCGGCGGGATTATAATAAGGAATTATTAGAAAGCGAGGTAAAAAATGTTAACTTGTAAAAAATGTATTATACAAATAATGTTTAAAAAAGAGTTCGAAATTTCAGAAAAGAACAAAATACAAATTAAAAAATATATTTTTCGAATGTTTAAATATTATCTATGCAAAAGAGTTAAAAAAATAAGATTCAATTTTATAGTAAAAAAAGCTTTAAAATGGACTAAAAAATTTAAATCAATAAATGAATACAGATTATTAAAAACTATCTATTTAAACTTAATTTGTAATGATATTCCCATATCATGTAAAAACTGCAAAGAATTATTATAAAAAATATAATAACAATTATTAAACTATAAAGAGGTGTTTTTCTATGTCAACAAAAATTGAAGTTTTTAAATCAATTGAATCACTTGTTAAAGAAACAGCAAAACTGTTAAATTCAACTGAAGATGTAGCATACCAAAAATTATGGAGAGATAATCCGGGACAGATGGCAATTCTAAAAATTGCTTATTCTGAAGCGACAGGAGATTCGGTTATTATTAAATCGAATCAGGAATGGCAACGGGAAGCAACTGAAACTATTGTCACCAAAAACAGCACTAAAAACACTATCTACAATGCAATGATTGACATTGCCAAGGAATATAAAAAAGACGGTATGAGCGAAGAAAAAGCCTTTGCAAAAGCAATGGAAATTGATCCAATAATGTCTGATCTATATCAGAAATATGAAACGGCACTTCCCGAACAGGAGATTGAAGCGGAATTGGAATCGATAAAAAAGACAAATACCGAAATCTTAATCGAAAAACGTGCTGAAGATATTAAAAAAGCAAATCCAGGATTAACTTTTGAGCAATCAATGGCGCAAGCATGGAAAGAAAACCCTGATTTATACAGCAAATACGAAGCAGAGACTTATTATCGTACCTGGCAATGAATCGTGATAAATTAAAGGATAATCCAAATTAATTTATTAAAATCACTCTGCCTTATGGAATAGTCAACCTTTGGTGGGGCATTGCGTTACTCCTTAACGCTAATTTAGGGCTTTATTTTTTTAGGTTGACTACCTATTATCCATCATTTGGCCCATGCTGGACGGATGGTCTGGCAAATTATTCCGGGGGCGTGCTAATTACCTCCATTGGCCCCCCGGAATCTTTTTTAAAAAATTAAAGGTGGTGTATAAAATGATAAACCAGAAACCTTTTTATAACAAAGCATACAAAATAATATCTGATATCCAGGAAAAAAAGCCTTATTATAATAAGCAATGTTTTAATCATGCGGTTGAATTAATGAGGCGGCAACTTGATGCAGAAGAAAAAGCAAGAAAAACAATTGAAAGTTGTGATGCATATATAAACCAATTGATGAATTTTATTGTACATTCTGGATTTACATATCAAGAAGCATTAGAAACAATTAAAAAAGAAGTACCTTATTGTTATTCAATCGCTCAACTTAAATAATAACAAAAAAAAGAAAGAGAGGTGATCGATGTGGCTCTAAATCTTGGAACGCTTTTTTTAACTGCGGAAGCCGATTTTAGTCCTGTTTACCGGGAAACAAAAAAATTAACTGATGAAATCAATAAAACTGAAAATACAATGAGTAAATTTTCAGCGGTAACTATTGCAGGAATGGCTGCGGTAGCAACTGCCTTTGTTGCTGCTGGAACAAAATCAATAAAATTAGCTGCCGATTTAGAACAAAGCAAAATTGCATTTAATACAATGCTTGGTAGTAGTGAAAAAGCTGAAAAAATGCTTAAAAAATTATATGATTTTGCTGCTAAAACACCCTTTGAATTTCCGGAAATAAATACAGCCGCTAAAAGCCTTTTAGCTTTTGGAACAGCCGCAGAAGATATTCCGGAAACTTTAAAAATGGTTGGTGATATATCTTCAGGAGTTGGTGCCGGTTTAAATGAAATAGCTTCAATTTATGGAAAAATTAAAGTACAAGGAAGATTATTTGCTGAAGATATTAATCAACTTACCGGGCGTGGAATACCAGTAATTCAGGAATTAGCTAAACAATTTAATACAACCGAATCAAATGTAAAAAAACTTGTTGAAGCTGGTAAAATAGGATTTCCACAAATAGAAGAAGCTTTCAGATCATTAACCGCTGAAGGTGGTAAATTTCATGACATGATGGCCGCTCAATCTGAATCATTAACCGGTTTATGGTCTACATTTAAAGATAATATTAATATGGCTATGGCTGAAGTAGGACAAAATATTATTGAAACATTTGATTTAAAAAATAAACTTAAAGGCGCTATTGATGCAATTAGTAATTTAACTGATTGGTTTATAAACTTACCTGAACCTATAAAACAAGCTTCAATTGTTTTTGCTGGATTAACAACTGTATCAATAGGTTTATCTGTTGCAATAAGTGGAGTTGCTGCTGCTTTAGCCGCTTTAAATTTAAGTTTTGCTCCTTTTTTAATCGGTGGCGCAATAATAGCCGGACTTACTATGATAGTAAGTGCATTTCAAAAAATGGCTGAAAATGCTAAATTGACAAATATGCAAATAACGCAAATTGAAGATGTAAATACTGCTTTAAAAAAGAGAAATTTAATTGAACAAGAAATTGCAAGGATGGAAGAAAAACAAAAAGCTGCAAAAGGAAAAGATACTAAAGGTGGATGGTTATCCGGTGGCATTGGTTCATTTACTGCAGAAGATGAACGAACATTATCTAATTTAAGATATCAACGTGGTGAGATCAACGCCCAGATTGAAAGACTAAGAAAATTATCAGTAGAACAACCCAAAGAACCTCCATATAAACCGCCGTCTTCAGTATCTATTACTTTTGATTTAGAAAAATTCATAACAACAGCACAAGAAAAAATATCCAATTTAACGAAAAGTGCTGGATTTGGACTACCAACCGATATTTATGATCCACTCCAAGAAAAATATCAATTTTTAAATCAGACAATTCAAACGCTTATTGATAATGGAGTTGATCCGACTAAAACAGCTCTTGGCGACTTGGTTACCCAACTGAATGACACTATTTT
>Ga0265297_10008285_pt1 | contig 13925 bp, 12 predicted proteins | sample Munlanlwell13791_FD_192502 | JGI IMG/M metagenome (GOLD analysis project Ga0265297, IMG submission 192502) | Leachate microbial communities from a municipal landfill in Southern Ontario, Canada - Leachate well 137-91 | ecosystem: Engineered > Solid waste > Landfill > Unclassified | place... | reverse complement strand
AGAGGTTCATTTTTAAGAGATGTAAATGGCAATGATTTTATAGACGGCGTTTCTTCTTTATGGGTGAATGTCCATGGCCATCAGAAGAAAGAAGTAGATCAGGGTATAAAAGCGCAACTAAATAAAGTCTCGCACTCTACATTGCTGGGGTTAGCTAACGTACCAGCTATTGAATTAGCAGAAAGAATAGTTAAGTTATTGCCTCGCAGCCTTAGTAAAGTTTTCTATTCTGACAATGGTTCAACCAGCGTTGAAGTTGCGCTTAAAATGGCGTTTCAATACTGGCAACATAAAGGCAAAAAGAAAAAGACAAAGTTTGTTTATTTGGATAATTCCTATCATGGGGATACAATTGGCAGTGTTAGTGTTGGTGGTGTAGATTTATTCCATAGAGTATTTCATCCATTACTTTTTAGATCATTCAAAATTGATTCGCCATTTTGCTATCGTTGTCCGAAGTTAAAGATTTACCCAAGTTGTAAATTAGCCTGCTTAGAGAAATTAGAGAATACGCTTAAGAACCATAATAACGAAATTGCTGCATTAATAGTTGAACCACTGGTGCAGGCAGCAGGTGGGATGATCGTCTGGCAAAAGGGAGTATTGTCTAGAATGCGCAGTCTGTGCAATAAGTATAATGTTTTATTGATTGCTGACGAGGTAGCTGTGGGTTTTGGCAGGACTGGTAAAATGTTTGCCTGTGAGCATGAGAAAGTTACACCAGATATAATTTGTCTTTCTAAAGGGTTGACTGCTGGCTATCTGCCTTTAGCTATGACAGTCGCAAAAGAAGATATTTACAATGCGTTTTTAGCCGATTACAAAGATATGAAGACATTCTTCCACGGCCACTCTTATACTGGTAATCCATTAGCTTGCGCTGCAGCATTAGCGTCTTTAGATGTTTTTAAGAAAGAAAAAACAGTAGCTAATTTGCAACTCAAGGTAAGATTTCTGCAGAAAGAACTTAAATATTATAATAAGCTAGAGCACGTCGGAGATGTCCGTCAAAAAGGTCTAATTGTGGGTATAGAATTAGTAAAAAATAAGGATTCTAAAGAACCATATCCTTGGCAAGATAAAATGGGCATAAAGGTAACGCAAAATCTAAGAAAACGCGGTATAATATTAAGGCCATTGGGTAATTGCATAGTTATTATGCCACCATTGAGTATCTCGACTCAAGAATTAAAATATTTATTGGATCAAACATATGAAGCGATCAAAAAAATCACAGAACGATAGAAAGAAAGTATTGGTAGCGATGAGCGGAGGAGTGGATTCTTCTGTGGCAGCGCTTTTGCTTAAGAAAAGTGGTTATGAAGTTATTGGTGTGACCATGTGTTTTGGTATTGAAGATGCAGTTTCAGGCAATCGTCCAAATTGTTGTAGTAAATCCGGCATAGAAGATGCAAAAAGAGTAGCTGAACAATTAGGCGTTCCTCATTACACGCTTTCTTTTGGTAAATTGCTCGATAAAAAGGTAATAGATATTTTTATTAAAGAATATCTTTCTGGCCGCACACCAAATCCATGTGTACTTTGCAATCAATATTTAAAGTTCGGTGCGCTTTTTAAAAAGGCAAAAGAATTAAATTGCGATTATCTCGCTACAGGCCACTACGCAAAAATCGGTCAAGATAAAGAAGGCAATAGCTTTCTAAAAACTGCCAAAGATGTTTATAAGGATCAATCTTATTTTCTATACCGTATGCCCAAAGAGATAATGGTAAATATTTTATTCCCATTGGGTAAGCTTACAAAAGAAGAAGTAAGGAAGATTGCCAGAAAGGATAAGATTCGTGTTGCTGATAAAAGAGGAAGCCAGGAGATCTGTTTCATCCCTCGAAATGATTACAAGGAATTTATAAAGAATAGGATTAATAAAAATGATATAAAACCAGGTACCATAAGGGATTTAGAAGGTAATGTTTTGGGCGAGCACAAAGGTATAGCCTTTTATACAATTGGCCAGCGCCAAGGCCTAGGCATAGCTTACAAGTTTGCACTTTATGTTTTAAAGATAGATAAGAAATCTAATTCTATAATCGTAGGCAAGAAAGAAGATGTCTTTGGAGATGAGCTTATCGCTAAAGATTCGCATTTTATCGTATTTGGAAGATTGCCGAAAAAACTTGAGGTCGAGGCAAAAATTCGCTATAATCACCCTAAAGCAAAAGCCACAGTCCATATCTTAGAAAACAATAAACTAAGAGTTGTATTTAAAAAACCACAATGGGCTATTACTCCTGGCCAGGCCGTTGTATTTTATAAAAAAGATACGGTTATAGGTGGAGCAACTATTGAGAGGGTATTATGAGTAGTTTATTAGTAGAAAAGATTAAGAAGTTAAAGAAAGATAGGAAGGCGGTAATATTAGTGCACAATTATCAGTCTTCTGAAGTCCAGGATATAGCTGATCACCTAGGCGATTCTCTAGAGCTTAGCAGAATAGCAGCTAAGACAGACGCTAGAGTCATAGTATTTTGTGGTGTACATTTTATGGCTGAAACAGCTTCGATCTTATGCCCTGATAAGAAAGTCATCATGCCTGATATCGCAGCAGGGTGCCCCATGGCGAACATGCTAACTGCTGAAGATTTAAGAGAATTGAAGTCTCGTCACCCCAAGGCAAAAGTTGTCGGTTATATTAATACTTCAGCAGCTGTTAAGGCAGAACTGGATATATGTTGCACTTCAACAAATGCTGTTGATATTGTAAATAAATTAAAGAATGCGGAAGAAGTAATCTTTATCCCTGATAAATACCTGGCTGATTTTGTATCCAGGAAGACTGGCCGCCGTTTGATATCCTGGGATGGTTATTGCCCCACACATGTTAAAATTTTACCAGAAGATATAGTGAAATCCGTCAGAAAACACCCTAAAGCAAAAGTTATCGTGCACCCGGAGTGTATCCCAGAAGTAGTTGATCTAGCAGATGCAGTGCTTTCTACTGGTAAGATGTGTGGTTATGTCAAAGAATCACAATATAAGGAATTTATAATAGGCACAGAGTCAGGGATAATATATAGGCTGCAGAAAGAAAATTTAGATAAGAAATTCTATTCTGCTACAGAATTATCGATTTGCCCTAATATGAAGAAGACAGCATTAGAAAAAGTACTTTGGTCTTTGGAAGAATTAAGAGAAGAAGTAAAAGTATCTGATGAAATCAGAAAGAAAGCAAAGAAGGCAATAGATAGGATGTTGGAATTAGTCTAAGATTCTAAAGAGAGTCGTATGTTTAAGCGCAATATCATACAGAGTTTTAAGTTTGCAATTGAAGGTATACGATTTATGTTCAAGAGCGAACGAAACATCAAGATTCATAGTTTTGTCGCTTTGGTAGCTGTTATCGCTTCAGTCATATTTCAAATAAGCCATATCGAATTTTTATTTGTTTTCTTCTCTATCGCGCTAGTTTTTATAGCAGAGACAGCCAACACCGCATTTGAGCTTTTGCTTGATTTTGTACACGGTGATAAGTTTCATCCAGATGTAAAATTATTAAAGGATATTGCAGCTGGTGGTGTTTTTGTGGCAGCGTTAAATGCCTTTATGGTAGGTATTATAGTATTCTATCCAAAGTTATCAGTTATATTCAAATAGAGTTTGTTCTTCCAGGCGTTATTCCACTTGAGTTAATACTTAATGTTTGATATAATCTAATTTCAATTTTATCCACCTCCGTCCGCCACTGAATCAAAGGCGGACTACGGGGATGTCGCTGCATAGTGTTAAAGGTGGACCGCTTAATTGAAGCATAAGGTGGGGATATAATTAACTACGTTTATAAATACGTAGAGGCTCCATAAAAGTCTTGCCGATGTAGCTTGGCCTCGACGCTCGTATTTTATACTCGGTTGGGGTCCCGACTGAACATGAAGTGAGAACGTCGGGATTGGTAGAATAAACTTGTGCCGATGTAGCTCAGTTGGTAGAGCAAGTGTTTCGTAAACACTAGGTCGGTGGTTCGATCCCACTCATCGGCTTAATAATTTTGATAAATTTTAATTTAATCCATGTCACAATTTAGAAAAGTCATAAGAAACAAGAATTTCTTTTTGCTTTGGTTAGGCCAGATTATCTCGCAATTTGGTGATCGCCTAAATCAAATGGCGTTGATTGCTTTTATTTTCAATAGGGCCCCGGGTTCTACCTTTGAGCTTGCCAAGATTATCTCGATAACAATAATTCCGGTTTTTGTCATCGGGCCAATAGCGGGAATTTACGTAGATAGGTGGGATCGCAGAAAGACGATGTTTATCTGCGATTTGATAAGAGCGGTGCTTGTGTGTAGTATCCCGTTCTTTTTAATCGATAAGAATTCTGTAGTGCCGTTGTATGTGGTAGTATTCCTTGTGTTTTGTATTGGTAGGTTTTTTGTTCCTGCCAAGATGTCTATAATCCCTGATTTAGTTAAGAAAGAAGATCTTCTTCTAGCCAATTCATTAGTAAATACCACTGGCATGATAGCTGCTGCTTTAGGTCTTGGTATCGGTGGAATACTGGTTGAGATAGTAGGAGTAAAGGGTGGTTTTTTTATAGACGCAGCTACATTTCTTATATCTAGCATCCTTATCTTCTTTGTAAAACCACATAAGTTATTAAAAGTCCAGCCAAAAGATGTGCTGGATGTAAGCAAAGAGATTGTTAGTGTTATAAGAGAATCTGTGATTGATGATTTAAAAAGCGTGATTAGTTTCTTAAGGAATCAGAAGCACATAAGGCGTACTTTAGACATTCTTTTTATATTATGGGCAGCGTTGGGTAGTGTATACGTAGTTATCATTGTGTTTATACAAGGTGTGTTCACGTCTGTTGTAAAAGATTTAGGTATTCTGGCTGTGTTTTTAGGTTGTGGTTTATTCTTTGGGTCATTAATTTATGGAAAATTGGGCAAGGGGTTATCCTATTTTAGGATGATATTCATAAGTTTGATATTTTGTGGTTTAAGCCTCCTGGCATTTACAATGCTTAGCTATTATCTAACTAGTTTTATATTAACTTCGCTACTTGCTTTTATTGTAGGTATCAGCGCGGCCCCCATTATGATAGCAGTAAATACTCTAGTCCATGAAGTTACGGGCAAAGAAATGATGGGAAAAGTTTTTAGTGCAATCGAGATTATCGTGCATTTTGCTTTTTTAATCTTCATGTTCTTTGCTTCTGCAGTAGCAGAACGTATTGGCCAGTATTATATGCTGATTATTATAGGAGTCATAATTTGTTTTGTAGGTTTAGTTGGTTTATTCAAGAAAGGTGATCACTTCTTTCTTAAAAGAGCTTAGGTCAATATGACTTCGAGGGTAATAACATTTATAATTATTTTCTGCACAATTTTAATATTAATCCTAGGTAATAAATCTATTAATCAAGAAATCTATGCGCAAGTTGTCTTGGATGAGACAGTTTATTTACAAGAAATATTCCCAGAGGCTACCAAGTTTGACAAGGGTATGCTCGATAATAAAGAATATTATATAGCAAAGAAGGATGATAAAGAATTAGGCTATATCATTAGTGTAGAAGCAGAGGTCTATGATCATATAGCTAAAGTGCTCGTTGGTTTTGATTCCAAGGCAGAGATTAAAGCAATGAAAATATTATCCAAAGAGGAGACTGCCGGTTTAGGCGCTAAAATGGTTGAGACGCTCCCAGGGGAGAGCAAGCCTTGGTTTTTGAAGCAGTTTGAAGGAAAGAACGCTAGTGATTTAGAAGATGCCCAAGCAGTCACTGGAGCAACAGTAAGTTCAAGAGCTATTATAGATGGCGTAAAGAAGGAAGTCGTAGATTTTGTTTCCAAGTTAAAATAGAATATAAAAAAGAGGATCATTATGTTAAACATAGCTGTTTTTTGTTCTGGCAATGGCACAAACTTGCAAGCTATCATCAATTCAATAAAGAGTAAGAAATTAAGGGGAGTCAGCATCGCTTTAGTTGTGAGTGATAATTATAAGGCTTTTGCATTAAAAAGAGCAAAGAAAGCAAAAATAGATTGCTTAGTTATTGAGCCGAGGTATTTTGTTTCTAAGAGTGAATTTGAAAAAGAAATAATCAAGAACTTAAAATCCAGAAATGTTAAGTTAATAGTATTAGCTGGTTTTATGCGTATCATCGGGAAAGATTTAATTAATACGTACAGAAATAAGATATTAAATATCCATCCAGCATTATTGCCGTCTTTTAAAGGCGCTCACGGGATAAAAGATGCTTTTCTTTATGGCGTTAAGGTCACGGGTGTAACTGTGCATTTCGTTGACGATAGAATGGATCATGGGCCTATAATCTTACAGAAAGAAGTGCAGGTAAAAGAGAAAGAAAGTCTTAAGTCTCTGGAGGTTAAAATCCACAATGTCGAACACGCGTTATATTATAAGGCGATTTCTTTATTTGCTCAAGGTCGTTTAAAGATTAAAGGTAGGAAAATAGAGATATGCCAAAGTTAAAATTAGCTTTTATCTTTATCGCGATGTTATTATCAACTTCTATTTGTTTTGCAGAAGAAGGGATAGCTGTAACTGCGAGTGTGGATAAGAAGGAAATAGCGTTAGATGAATATATAGGATACACGATTAAGATAGAAGGTATTAGTAGTAATGGTGTAGTTGCAAATCCTAAGATTGATCTACCAAAATTGGAAAAAGACTTCTACGTTATTGCGAATTCTCAATCCAATGAGATAAACTGGCAGTCAGGTAAATCGAGCATTTCCTGGCAGATAGTGTATACGCTTTTACCCAAAAGAGAAGGGACGATTAATATAGGAGAGGCACAGGTAGTTTTTCAAAAGAAAACTTATAAGACTGAATCCATTGCCATAAAAGTTGGGCATGCTAATAATCCGCAGAATATTACTCCAAAACAAGCACCGCAGAAAGAAGTTCCTTGGTCAAGTAGAGAAGGCGTAGAAATTTAAGATTATAAAAGAATTAATTAAAGATTAATATCTTCTTGGGAAGTATTTGTTTGTTGAGATGAGGGGTTTTCTTGAGCGTTATAGTACTGTTCTTTAGGGAGGAGATATTCTTTCTGAGGTACTAGGCGAGAAGAGTTTTGAAACATATTTGTAAGCTTAGACTTGCTGATCAAAAGCCGTTCTTTTGTTATATCGTTCTTAATATCTACAAATAAGAAATCTGTAAATTGATATTTTGAGCTTACCTCGTAGATACTTTTAGGTATTATATCATCTAAATTATTTAAAGTATCGATTTTTCTCGGTTCAAACTTCTCCATTTCATTGAGTTTTGCCCTCGCATCATTAACTATTTGTTCTCTCAAGAACTCAACAAGAGAAATATCTTTATAATCAATATGGACACCGTATTTATCATTTCTAATTTCTCTTTTTCCCTCGGACTTTAGTATCATTCTGTTATAGAATTCATCAGCTGGAAGCATGTTTAAGAGAAATTGTTCCATATCTAATCTGTGTATTATAAAGGTGATTTGTAAGCCTTTCTTTATGTCCGCAAGACAAATTATAAAGAAGTTCATATCTTGAGTCTTAGGTATAATATCACCTATAGCAGAAAAAGTCTTTTGCAGTATTTCTATAGTAGAGTCAGAGTAATCTGGATAAATTGATCCGCCGCCTGCGCTTTCATTTAAGATATCTTTTGATTTATCTATTTCTTCGGGCCTAAATTTTAGGAATACATAACTTACGTCAAAGACGGAATCTTTAAATTGGCAGTTTATATCTAGAAACTTTATCTTTTTTTCTGGAGCCATGCCGCCTATACTTTGCGCGGAATTAAGAGTGAGGATACTTTCTTCAGTTGCTATATATATCCAGAATGCTTTTCCTACGACTTTAGTTGTGGCATATAGTTTGTATTTAGGCTGGATAGATTTATTAAATCCTTCGAGAAAATCATTTTCTATATTTGTTTTTGGTAGAGGTGCACGAGGAGAAGAACAGCTGGTGAATATGGATAGGCCAGCTATGATTGTCAAATAGAGAAGATGCTTTGGTAATTGCGTAAATCTCACTTTTGTATATTTTCTTCTTGAACGATAACGCGTTTCTTGCCAAATTCGTCAAAAATTGCATCTAACTCATCAAAATCCAGTTCTTCTTTTTTGGTAAGTTCTGAAGCTATCTTTTCCACGATCTTCCAGTTGTTCTTAAGGAGATCTTCTACGTCCTTAAGGCAATCACTCAACATAGTATTTTCATCTTTATTTAATGTTTCGACTGCAGAAGATGATGGCCCGAAGTTCTCTCTTTTTATATCGAAGTTTCCGATAAGACCGGATTTACCCATGCCCCATTTCCAGACCATCTCATGTATGATTCTGGTAGCCTTTTCAAAGTCTCCTCCGACTCCGGAAGATGTAGAGGTGAATTTTATTTTTTCGGCTTCGTACCCACCAAAACATATCTTTATTTCTGCAAGTAAGCTGTCTCTATCTTGGATTAGCCGTTCTTCTTTTTCTGTGATCCAGGTAGCTCCGCCAGTTTCACGACGCGGGATAATACTAGCTTTGAATACGTCTTTAGCAGGTGCGAGTAGATATGTGACCATTACGTGCCCTGTCTCATGATATGCGATTCTTTCTTTTTCTTGAGGAGATAGTTTAACCCTACGTTTTATGCCCAATGCAATTCTTTCTCTAGCAGCGTCGATAGAAGACATGTCTATCTCGGCCTTACCATTTCTTACTGCAATAAGGCTTGCTTCTTTTACTACGTTAGCTATTTCAGCAGGAGTTAAGCCGATACTTAATCTGGCAAGCTTATCAATTTTAATGTTAGTACCAGCTTTGGTCCTTTTCAAATAGTAAGAGAAAAGTTTTTCTCTATCCTCTAGTCCGGGCAGGTCGACATATATTTTTCTATCAAATCTACCGGGCCTTAGAAGTGCTTGATCAAGGTATCTTTCTGGCATATTGGTTGCGCCGATCATAACGATATTACGTTCTTTATCTTTTAACCCATCCATCTCAACTAACAATTGGTTTAGAGTAGTGTTGCGTTCTGTCTGTCCACCCATGCCTGTATCCATGGCTCTCTGGCTACCAACAGCATCAATTTCATCGATAAATATAATACAGCCACCTTCTAATTCTGCTAATTCGCGAGCCTGTTTAAATAATGAGCGTATTCTGCCTGCGCCTACACCGACAAACATCTCTACAAACTCCGAACCAGACATGGAGATAAACGGTAGATGTGATTCAGTTGCGATTGCTTTAGCTAGATAGGTCTTTCCGCAGCCCGGCGGCCCAATCAATAAAAGCCCTCTTAAGATACTTCCGCCAATCTGTTGGAGTTTCGCTCTATCAGTTATCAATTTGACTACTTCAGATGCTTCTTGTTTTGCCTCGTCCATACCGATAACGTCAGCCCAGGCAATTTGTACGTCAGCACCTTTGACTACTTTCTTTTTGGATTGAGAGAAGCTGCTCGCACCTTTTTTCATAAAGAGCCAGTACCACATAAAGGTATAAACTACGCCGAATACTAGTGACATTATGATCTGTAGGTACAAGTTAAGCGGCACCATGGCAAGCTGAGATTGTTTCATAAAGTGCCCAGAGTTGTTCCAGGCATCCATGCCGACTATTAAGAGCATGATTAAGGTAGTGCCAAGCGTCAGGCCTATAATTATTAGTAGCAGCTTTATCCAGTGTAGCTTAAAGAAAAAATTTATTTTCTTCCAGTTCATAGGTATCCTTTTTTGGGTATTGTTTATTAGGTTAAATTGTAATTAGAATGATAACATATAATAATAACTTCGTCAAATTTATTCACCCCATCTATATGTAGAATAGTTTTATCTTGACTTAGATAGGTTATTGTGATACTTTTTATACTTCAATTATCACAAAATACAAAAGGAGTTTAAAATGATAAAGATAAAAAGCATTAAGGCAAGAGAGGTCTTAGATTCTAGAGGAAACCCTACTGTTGAGGCTGATGTAATTTTGTCATCAGGAGTAATGGGCCGTGCGATAGTCCCCTCGGGAGCATCAACTGGCGAGAAAGAAGCTTTAGAGTTAAGAGATGGTGACAAAAAACGTTATTTAGGTAAAGGAGTGCTCAAGGCAGTTAATAATGTTAATACTACTATTGCTAAGGCATTAATAGGCAAGGAAGCAGATTTTGAGGCTTTAGATAAGGTGATGATTAAATTAGATGGTACAGAGAATAAGTCTAAACTTGGCGCAAATGCAATTTTAGCAGTTTCGCTAGCTTTAGCCAAAGCAGCAGCAAATGATAAAGGTATTAGCCTGTATAAATATCTCGGTGGGAAAAACGCAAATATTCTCCCTATACCTATGATGAATATCTTGAATGGCGGTATGCACGCGGATAATAATCTGGATTTTCAGGAGTATATGATCATGCCAATTGGCGCGCCAACTTTTAAAGAGGCGTTGCGTATGGCAACGGAAGTATTCCACAATTTAAAATCCATTCTTAAATCAAAGAAGCTTTCTACGTCAGTAGGTGATGAAGGCGGGTTCGCTCCTAATCTTCAATCTAACGAAGAAGCGCTTGTCTTAATAATTGAAGCTATCAATAAAGCCGGATATAAAGAAGGTAAAGATATATATTTGGCATTAGATACGGCATCTAGTTCATTTGAAGAAGGCGGAAAATATATTTTGAAAGGCGAAGGCAAGACTTTGAGTTCGCAAGAGATGATAGAGAAGTTTAAATCACTCATTAATAAATATCCTATTGTTTCTATCGAAGATGGTTTGGCAGAAAATGATTGGAATGGCTGGATTAATTTGACTAAAGAGATAGGTAAAAGTGTTCAGTTGGTTGGTGATGATATATTTGTTACCAATCCTAGGATATTCAAAGAAGGCATAGCTAAAAAAGTTGCTAACTCTATATTGATAAAAGTAAACCAGATTGGTTCTTTATCTGAGACGCTTGAAGCAATATCAATCGCAAAGAAGAATAAATATACAGCTGTAATATCTCACCGCTCCGGCGAGACAGAAGATACGACCATCGCTCATTTGGCAGTGGCAACCGGGGTGGGACAGATTAAGACTGGTTCGTTGTCGCGTACTGATAGAGTGGCAAAGTATAATGAATTATTAAGGACAGAAGAAGAATTAGGCGAAAAGTCAGTTTATGCTGGTAAACTCTGGCCTAATCTGGTAAAATAACCTTTATTACGAAGGTAGATATATTCATTGAAGAGATACAATTTTTTTATTATTATAGCAGTGTTAGGTTTGGTAAGTTTATTACCTGCCTTTTCAAGATTTCAAGATTTAGCCAGTAAGAATAAAGACCTTCAGGAAAAGATACAGCAGTTATCTCTTGAGAATAAGCAGTTAAAAAATAGGCAGCATAAGTTACAGACTGATCCGATATATGCTGAGTCGGTAGCAAGAAAGAATTTAAATGTTGCCAAAGAAGGCGAAGTAATATATAAAGTGATACCTGATAAAGAAGAAAAGTAAAAAGTCAAAATCATAAATAAAAAGTTAAAATTTCAAATTTTGCATTGTAGTTTTTACTTTTTAGGTTTAAGTTTTTATTTTTATATATTCGCGGGGTGGAGCAGCCTGGTAGCTCGTTAGGCTCATAACCTAAAGGTCGTCCGTTCAAATCGGGCCCCCGCAATTTTTAAAGCCATCGAGATAATCGGTGGCTTTTTCATTTGGGACTCGATTTGATGAAAACGTTCTCCCGCCGTTATCGTTTTAACTGTTTTTCGGAGGGATCCCGCCACCAATGCGTAAAATTATCGTGGCGGGAAAATCGGACCCCCGCAACCACTTAAATGTGGCAAAGAAACCGACTAAGGACTAGTCGGTTTCTTATTATTTAGGGGAAGAAATCGCAGCTCACAAATTATTAAAATCTCTTTGGATAATAGAGTAGATAGATATTAGTCTGGCTAGAACAAATTGGTTGGATAAGGACCGGGGTTAATCGTAGCTATAATAAGTGTAGCCGAGCTATCAAATTTTATATATTGATTCTAATGATAATATTCACTAATTATTTTATTTACTTTCTTGTCATCCATGCCTTTGGATATTGGTACAAGGTGATTACCAGTATTGTCTTTTTGTACGATAAAGCTATCATTATTTGGTTTAAACCAGTCAAAATTATCGTTTCTTTTACTTAGGAATTCTTTCTCTAAATCTGTGCCAGGAAGGACCCAGACATTGCTGGTGTGGTCTATCATATTCTTATCTATTTTAAGTTGTTTTAGGAAATGAAGAGTTTCTCTTATGGATTCATTTGTTTCATATCCTGAATTTATTAATAAGGTGAACCTCGTATCCATGCCTATATTCTTGCACTTTTCAATTGCTCTTTTAGCGTGATTTAAATTGATATTCTTTTTAAAATGCCTTAAAATCTCAGCATTTGCGCTTTCTAGGCCAAAAGATATAAATATGCAGCCTGCTTTCTTCATGATATCTAATATGTCTAAGTTTATGTTTAAGCAACTCCAGCATATCCACTTTATATTTAGTTTGCTTTTAATAGTTCTTTTACAAAATTCTAGAATTTGTTTTTCATTTATGGTAAAAGTATCATCAACAAACATAAAACTGTTGTAGCCTTGATTTTTTAATATTTTTATTTCTTTTAGTATGTTGCTCACATTTCTGGCTCTGTAGACATTGCCTTCAAACACTCTGCATGAACAAAACGTACACTGCATAGGACAACCTCTGGATGACAAAATAGAAGCTATATTATAAAAAAGTTTACCCCCAATGTTAAATTTGTATTCATCTTTATTAAAAATATCTCTTTTTGGGAAAGGTAGTTTATCTAAGTTTATGATAGCTTTGTTTTTTCTTAAGACTATATTGTTTTTTGATTCTCTGAAGCAAATATTCTTTACATCATCTAAATTATTGTTTTCTATGCCTTTTATTAATTTACAAATATTTTCTTCACCTTCACCCAATACTATATAATCTACCCAAGGGATGTTTTTTAAGATTTCCTTGGGTTTAGTAGAGGCGAAATGATTGCCAAGTATTATTTTTACCTTATTTACATGTTGTTTTATCAGTTGCGACCAATAAAAAACATTGAAACGATTGTGAACAAGGCAGCCAATCAGCACATAATCTGGGTTAAATTTTATGATTTCGTTTATATATTCCTCGGGACTATTCAAGTAACAACTTTCATTTTTTTCCTTTGTCGCAGCCAAATCAAGTCCTTTTAAGATATAATTATTTCTATCTAGAGGGGCAGCTAAGTAGGCTAGGCCTAGAGGTAAGCAATAGAACTTTCTATCAGGACAGTAATTTGGTAAATTTAATAGTAAGATTTTTTTTTGTTTCATCTAATTATCAGCAATTCCAATACTAATGTCATTATATTCTTTTATTATATTTTAGTATTTATTTGCTTTATTGATAAAGCTATTCATTATATTATTTATGTTTTAATTTATGGTTTCTTATTCATGTTTCAGATATATCTTGGACAATCTCTAATTGTAGCAGTATCACTACAATTTATTTAACCACAAAACAAGAGAGTGGACAAGTAGATTAATGTTTTATAGAGTATTTTTAAGTAAAAAGGAACATAATCATGGTTTTGTTAATTTGACGTTGCGAAAATACGCAATCATGTTTAATTGTTTATTAATTAAATGTTTGTAGAAAATAGGATAAGGTGCTTCTATTATCATGCGTTTGACTTCTTGATCTTCCGTGATAAAATATAGTATAGAAATTTTCTTTATCTAAAAAGAGGTAGATTAATAACTTATGAGAACAAGAATTGCTATAATAATCCCTCCAGCATTAAATACGGCTAACTATCCAGTTGAGATGTTTTTAAAAGGCGAGGTGCTGGATAGGCTGGATAAGAATATAAAATGTGAGGTATTCGATTTAAACTTTTTATACTTGAATAATATGAGCACCTTAAAAAACAAAAGAATTGATTCTAAGCT
>Ga0265297_10008284_pt1 | contig 13926 bp, 11 predicted proteins | sample Munlanlwell13791_FD_192502 | JGI IMG/M metagenome (GOLD analysis project Ga0265297, IMG submission 192502) | Leachate microbial communities from a municipal landfill in Southern Ontario, Canada - Leachate well 137-91 | ecosystem: Engineered > Solid waste > Landfill > Unclassified | place... | reverse complement strand
AGGCAGGAGATGCAAATCCATAAAAAGCTGTGAACCACTGAAGGTAAGAGTAAAGTTTCATGCCAAGAATCGCCTGGAGGATATACACTTTGGAGTGGCTATCTTTAGGAATGACGGCTTATACTGCTACGGCCCAAATACCTCCTTTGACGGCCACATTATTCCGTCAATAAACTCCGGCGCAGGAGAATTCGAGCTGGATTATAAGAAGATATTCTTAGCTCCGGGCGAATACAGGATTTCCGTATGCATATGGGATAAGAATGAAGCGCTGCCTTTTGACTATCATAATGGCTTTTACCCTTTGACTATAGAAGGAAAGAATGAAAACGGCCAACTTGCCAGACTGCCTTTTAAGGCGGGGCTCTTTAAAGGCCCTAGAAACGATATCCCTGCGCAAGAGTTCAAGCGCGATATGAACGGGCAAGATATCGGAAATGAAAAAATAATACTGGATAGCATAAGGCTACTAAACCCTATGGGCCAAGAAAGGCATAATTTTATGACCTTAGAGCCTGCGAAAATAGCAGTCAATTTCTCCAAAATCGATATTTCTAAAGGCGGCCTATATTTATGGATAGGCCTTTTCCGTGATGACGGAATTTATTGCCAAGGAGTTGTTTCTAGATTGAGGGGCAATACTTTTACGGCAGGCTTTCCCAAATTAAGTTTACTGCCTGGAGGATATTTTATGTCACTGGGGGTCTGGGATGCCCGGATCAACAAATTCATTTTTCTAAAAAATGCGGCATATGCCTTTCATATGTTTTTTACTCGTAAGGAACACGGAACAATTTATTTGGAACACGCCTGGAAGTGGAGGTGCCCGTAGCATGAAAAAGCAGCTGCCTTATGTCAGCATTATCGCTGTTAATTATAACGGCAAAGAGTTGTTGAGCGCTTGCTTTGGCTCTTTGCTGGATTTGAATTATCCCAAGAACAGGATAGAGATAATTATGGTGGACAACGGTTCTACCGACGGTTCTTTGGAATATACAAAAAAAGGGTTTCCCGGCGTTAAAATCATAGTTAATAAAGAGAACAATTATGCCAGGGCAAATAACCTGGGGATAAAAATGGCAAAAGGGGAGTACGTCGCGCTTATTAATAATGACGTAGAAGTTGATAAGGATTGGCTGATAAAGCTGGTAGAAACCGCCGAGAAAGATTCTTCTGTCGGAGCTGTAGGAAGCAAAATACTTTTCCCCGACGGCTCTGTGCAAAGCGTAGGGCACGCGGAATTCCCGAACTTTTATTGGTGCGACATCGGGTTTATGGATAAAGATAGCGGCAAGTACACGGACATCAAAGAAGTGGTAAGCATATGCGGATGTTCGGTGTTGTACCGTAAGAAATGCCTTGATGAAATCGGTTTACTGGACGAAGACTTTAATATTTTTGTTGAAGATGTTGACATGGCTATAAGATGCAGAAATAAGGGATGGCGGCTATTTACCTGTCCCCAAAGCATAATCTGCCATAAGCTGCATAGTACTATGAATCAGAATAAGTGCCGCTATTGGCTGGAGGCAAACCGGTTACTATTGATAGCTAAACACTGGCCGGAGAAATTGGCGGATGAGCTGATGGGTAACGGATATTTCACCGTTAGGAGCGAATACAATAACAATGATGATATAAGCGTAGTCTTATCCAGGACTTTTAAGAAAATCATTAAAGAGCATGGATGGCAGAAATTTGATGAACTTAGCCCGGGGATATTCCGAGGGGTAAGAAAAATATATGATTTTGATAAAGAGCAACTTTCGCAGAAACAAATAAATGCGCAAAGCCAGATCGATAAGCTCATCAAAGAGCTAGATACGGCAAGGAAGGAAAATCTAGAGTCAGTCGTCCTTGGCCAGCAAAAAGATAAAGAGGCCAGCGAGCTAAGGCTTAAAAACGAAGAGGCAGACTCGCTCCTTAAACAGAAGGAAAAAGAAATCAGCGATTTAAAGCTTCAAACCGAGAAAACATCCTCTATCCTGCAGCAAAAAGAGAAAGAGGCCAGCGAGCTAAGGCTTAAAAACGAAGAGGCAGACTCGCTCCTTAAACAGAAGGAAAAAGAAATCAGCGATTTAAGGCTTCAAACCGAGAAAACATCCTCTATCCTGCAGCAAAAAGAGAAAGAGGCCAGCGAGCTAAGGTTTGAAACCGAAGAAGCGGCCTCTGCTTTGCGGCAAAGGAAAGAAGAAATAACCGCTTTACAGGAAAAGCAAAGTAAATTGCTTTCTCTCCTACACAATGAATTAGAGAATACTAAACTTCAACTGCAGCAGAAAAGAAACGAGCTTTCCAGATTATATTCTTCCACTGGGTACAGGTATATTTTAAGGCCCCTATGGGATTTATTATGGCCTATCAAACAACTGTCTATAAAAACCAAGAATTTATCTAGAAAAATTGCCTGCTTTTTCAATGTGGGGCGATTAATAAATAGCATTAAAAATGCTAAGATAACTAAAAGGATAAGTTATTTTTGCAATTTATTATTTATCGCACCTCAAATAATATCTGCGCACAGAAGCCCGTGGCTAAATGCCTACCAAAATCACCTTAAATATGGTACTTTTCCTCCTTGTCCAGACACGCTCATCCTTATGTTAACCAAGAGATGCAATTTAACTTGCCAGTTTTGCGATATAAGTAATCTCAACGAAGAAATGATCACAGCGGACGCCATAAGGGTAATTGATAATGCATATAGACTCGGATTAAGGTGGTTAATCATTACCGGAGGAGAACCTCTTCTGCATAAAGGGGTTTTTGATATAGCCTCCTACGCCAAGAATTTAGGCTTTAAAGTCGGCATTACTACGAATGGTATTTTAATCAAAGAAAATGTAAATAAAATCCATAAGTCCGGTATTGACGTTATAAGTGTTTCTTTGGATGGGTTTAGCGAGAGTCACGATGCCCTGAGGGGCAAGGCCGGGTTATTTGAACAAGTAAAAGCGAATATCCTCATGCTTAAGACAATAATAGGGGAAGAACAAGAGATTACTATCAATTTTGTTTTGACAAACAAAAATATTAATGATCTTGAACCTTTGTACGATTGGGCAAGAACCCAGAAGATATTCTTTGATTTCTGGCCGGTAAACCACCACAAAGAACTCAATATAAATATGGCCGGCGATTACTCTATGCTCCGAAGCTTTGTAAAAAAATTAAGAAAGAACCGTCATATTTCCAGAAGCAAGTATTATTATTATATCAATACCCCGCTCTATTTAAACGGTAACAAAGATCTTAGAGTCAGATGCCTTGCTTTAGTAAGAAATTTAGGAGTTGATGTAAATGGAGACATAACGCCATGTTGCGTATGGAATAAAGAAAAAATGCATTTAGGCAACGCCATTAAAGATGACCTAGAAGCATTATGGCATTCAAATGAATACCGTCGGCTGAGGGTTTCATTATATAGACAAGGTTGCTCGGGTGGATGTTACAATAATTCCTTGCATGAATTTACGAACATGACCGGTAAAAGTTTTATCATTACTCACAGAGAATAATCTAACTAGTAAAAGATAAGTGCTAAAAAAACCCTCTTCAATCCAAATAAACGTTACTGAGAGGTGTAATCTAAGATGTATTCATTGCAATATCTGGAAAAAAGAAAAAATTCAAGAATTGACGAATAAAGAATGGATGGAAATAATTATCCGATTGAAAGATTGGCTAGGGCTTTATCGGTTGGATATCTCCGGGGGAGAGCCATTTTTAAGAAAAGACTTCACGGAATTAATAGAATTCTGCCAGCGTAACGGTATTAAGACAGTTGTAACTACTAATGCAACTTATTTTGATAAGAATATAATTATGGCTTTATCCGAAATAGATAATTTAACATTAAATATATCTTTAGATGGGGCGGATTATCAAACTTACGATTATCTGCGCGGCGTGGGCGGTACGCATAAGAAAGTTTTAGAGGCTCTTTATAATTTTAAATCTGCACACAAGAAGTGCCATATTACTATCGCCACTATATTGATGGGTTATAATATCAACGAAATCATGGATATTGTTGGAATGGTGGTAAGAGAAAATTTGGCTGATGGCATTAATTTTCAAGCCCTGGATCATAACTTCGGTCCGGATTATGATTCTAATTGGCGTAGGAAAAGTAACCTTTGGCCAGAAAACGACAAAAAAAATATGATGATCTCCGTAATAGAACAGTTGATCGCCCTTAAGGCGCAAGGTAAGCCTATCTACAATTCCACCAGCCAATTGGAACACTTTAAAAATTATTTTAGTAACATTGGGGAGCGGTTGACATCTCCGTGCGATACAGGAAACAGAAATTTCATTATTAATCCAACCGGCAAAGTACTTTTATGTTGGAATATGCCCCCCGTAGGCGATATCGTTAAAGCGCTTCCGGAAGAAATTTGGAATTCTCCATTAGCAAATGCAAGAAGAATCGGAATAGGCACATGCAACAGGAGTTGCCGTATTTTAAACTGCAATTTTATAGACCTTATTTAGGCATGGCATATTTCAAAAGACTCGGTATAAATATATCCATTTCTATAATTACAATAATAGTCTGTTTATCAGTTTTAGAGATCTATGCGCGCTTTTTTTTAAATATAAAATATTTCGACTTAAATATTATTCAACCTCCATTTAACGATCAAATTAAAGATAGATTTATTATTTATGACGGAGTGATTGGCTTTATTCCGGGGCCGGCCTGGACAGGTGGAGAGGGAATGTATGGATTTCAGAATGGCCGGGAATATTTAAATTCAAAGCATAAAGATAAGAATATGGTCATTATCGGAGATTCTATAATACAATATAGGTTCTTAGAAAAAGTTTTAAAGGATTTGCTCAAAGATAAAAACTACAAGGTTTGGAACGCGGGTATCGGGGGATATAATACGATCCAAGAGGCTTATTATTTGGAAAGGCATATAAAAATTAGGCCGGACATATTGATTCTTGGTTTTTGTCTGAATGATTTTATGCCATCCATGACATTAGTGCCTCATGATAGCCAGCTTCACAGAAAAACGGCACAACTCTTATTTGAGCCATTAGGTTTTGCTAACCCATTTTTGTTTGCGCATTCAGCTCTATACAGGTATATTAAATTAAAGACAGTATATCTTGCCAAAAAAGAAGACTTATGGTCTACAGCTACTGTTCTTCATAATCGGCAAGCGGTATATAAAGCTTTAGATAAAATGCGTAAGTTTTGCTTGCATAAAGATATTCCATTTTTAGTTATTATCTATCCGCATCTGCGAGAATTTTCTCCGACACATGACGATTGGTTTGCACAGGCCCATGTTGCTATCGTGGAAATATTAAGCACACTGGGCATTAAATATATAGATTTATACGATAACTATAGAAACATAGGTTTTGAGAAATTGCAAATTAGAAGCGGTGATATAGTGCACTCAAATATCGAGGGAAATTTTATCGCCGCTCAAGAGTTAATAATAAAGTTTTATGCTGAGTTGGGGTTAAGCAGGCAGGAAGCGGATAATCTTACTTCAATTACCTTTGGCCAATATGAAAAAAAGAGTCTTAGTCACTGATACAGCTCCATTGTATCCTCCGCGCTGGGGGGGGCCTAAAAGAATATGGAACCTCTATAGCAGCTTCCCGCCGGATTTATTCGATATTACTTATGTTGGAGTTGGCAATAATCTAGGTGAAGGCCAAAAATACAGGCTTAATAGGATATCAGATAACTTTAAAGAGGTGCTGTGTTCTTTGCCCTCGCATTATTATCTTTGGCGTATTCTTGAACAGAGAATAGTTAAGAATAAGCACCTGGATTTGTTTGTTTACCTATGTATGCATACCGATTCGCAATTTAAATATATTCTTAGCGCCGATAATACCGATATTATAATTTTTTCCCATCCTTGGTCTTCTTTATGCGTCCAAAAAGCTGATTCGCAGTTTTTCATTTATGACGCGCATAATTGCGAGTATTTATTAATGGATAGAATTTTAGGAAGACATATCTTAAAGAAGGTTATCCTAAACAAGGTTAAAAAAATAGAAGGCGATGCTTGCAAAAAAAGTAATTTGATATTGGTCTGTTCGGAGAAAGAAAAGAACGACTTTATTAAGCTATACAATGTAAAGCAAGATAAAATAATAATTGTTCCTAACGGCGCAAACCCAAAAATGCAAGACAGTGCAAATAAAAAGCTATGTCGAAATAAGCTTTCAATTTCGCTTTCTGATAAAATAATATTTTTTGTCGGGGCATATTATAAGCCTAATATCGATAGCGCCAGGTTTATTATCGAAAAGTTATCCGCGGAATTAAGTGAATTTGTATTTTTAATCTCCGGTTCGGTTTCTCACTTTTTTAAACCAAATGTAATGCCCAAGAATGTCAGGTTATTAGAAGAGATCGATGATGCGGATCTTGATGCGGCCTTCAGGTCCGCAGACATCGCCATAAACCCCATGTTTGACGGATCGGGCATAAATATAAAAATGTTGGATTATATGTCGTATGGCTTGCCTATCGTTACTACTCAAGTGGGGGCCCGCGGCATCGAAACATTCTGTAAACAACCAATGGCGATATCCAGCGTCGATAAATTTAGCGAAAACATAAAGATCATAGATGAGGATGTTAAATTGTATAAGAGGATGTCTGAAGACGGACGGAGCTTGATTACCGATTACTATAACTGGAAATTAATCAGCAAGCAACTGCAAGAGGATATAATTAAAAGATCGGGTCAATAATATATAGTGCGTAATAAATTAAATATTATTTTGTTTTCTCCTTACCTGCCGGCACCTAATACCAGTGCCTGCGCCAGGAAAATATATGATTCTATAAAACTTTTGCATCTACGCGGATACCGTATTTACCTTTTGTCTTTTTGCAGCAAACAGGATAAAGAAAAAGTCGATTTACTCAGGCCATATTGCGCAGAAATCCACTTAGAAGAGATCGGAGGCTATTCGCGTTATCCGCGCAGCTCTTCATTTTTAAGCGGAAAAATCACTTCTCTTTGCCAAAACAAAGTTATTAATATTTTGCAATGCGAAAAAGCCTATATGGGCCGGTATTTACCTTTGAACACCAAGGTGCCTTGTGTCTTGGTAGAACATGAAATCTTATCTGATTCATTCTCGGAAAGAGCAAAGTTAGAAAGTAATATTATTAAGAAAATTGTTTTATTTTCCAGAAAACTCAAGAAACATGCGGAAGAAAAGAAGTGGTACGGTAAATTTAATCAAATAATCGTATTTTCCGAATATGACAAAGGCATCATTAAAAAGTCCTATAACTTTGGCAATGTCGCGGTAATACCGTTGGGCGTAAATCTAGATGATTATCCGGTAAGGCAGGAAGAACGAAAGTCTTACGATCTTATGTTTGTCGGCAACTTCTCGCATCGGCCAAACATAGATGCGGTGGAGTATTTTTATGAAGAAATACTGCCTTTGATAAGAGAAAAAGCTGCCGATATATCCGTAATATTTGCCGGAACTAATCCCCCGGTAGCGATTAAAAGAATATCCGAAATTGATAAAAAAGTTTTTGTTACCGGATATATAAATGACCTAGCAGGAGTTTATGCCAAGGCTAGGGTTTTTATCGTTCCCATCCGCTACGGAACCGGGATGCGCTATAAAATTTTGGAGGCCATGGCCTCGGGAGTACCCGTGGTATCTACTTCTATCGGAGCAAGAGGAATCATGCTTAACGGAAGCATCGAAATCGCAGATACGCAAAAAGAGTTTGCCGATGCAGTTATTTCTTTGCTCAAAAATCCGGATATACGCCATAATCTAACAGAAAATAGCAGGCTAGATATAGAAAAGTCTTATAATTGGTCCACACTTTTAGATAAATATGAAGATATCTACGATAAACTAGTCAAGATTAATTAGTTAAGATAGAATGATCTCGATTTCCATAATTGTAGTAACCCATAATTCACAAAAGTTTATTGAGTCTACGTTGGACTCGGTTTTTGAGCAAGACTTCAAAGCCTGCGAAGTCATTGTAATTGATAATGCCTCAAGGGATATAACAAGAGATATTATAAAAAGAAAATACCCCCAAGTTATTTTAGTTGAAAATCCCGCAAACCTCGGGCCTTGTCAGGCGCGTAATCAGGGGATAACTATGGCCGATGGTAAATTTATTTTATGCCTTGACCACGACGTAAGATTGTCGGGCGGGTTTTTGTCAACCATGCATAGTTCTATAGAAACTAGAGATAATCTTGGCGCGATCGGCCCGAAAATCCTCATGGCCGATGCCCAGACTATATATAGTACCGGTATTTACCGTTCTTTTTTACGCAGGTTTTATGACTCAGGAAGCGGGGAGAAAGACCCGCTATATACTGCCAAGAGAAAGAAAATTTTCGGGATTTCGGCGGCTGCCGCGCTTTATAGAAAAGATGCGCTTGAGGCGATAAGGCAAGGCCAGGAATATTTTGATGCCGATTTTTTTTATTTTTTTGAGGATGTGGATATAAGTTGGCGTTTGCGCAAGAAGGGTTGGGACATAGCATATCTGCCCGAAGCGGCCTGCCTTCATTCGGGAGGAAGATCACGCTCTCAAGATAATATTTCCCAATACCTATGTATGCGCAACAGATATTGGTTAATGATAAAGAATGAAGACGCGATAGGTTTTTTACTTTTTCCTATTATCTTTTTGTTTTATGACCTATGGCGTAATTTGTTTATGATGACCACTAATCCCGGATATTTTTTTCCAGCTTTTTATGAGGCGATAAGATTATCCCCCAAAATGTTTAGAAAACGTGCGTTATCAACAGATTAAAAATATTCTTGATTTCTTAATCGCGTTATTGTTCTTAATAACAACATTGCCGATTTTGTTTATATTGATGCTGCTTATGATATTGGCGGATAGAGCTAGCCCTTTACTCAAACAGGTCAGGGTCGGCAAGGGAAGGAAAGAATTTAAGCTTTATAAACTAAGGACGATGCAAAGAAGCTATCCTCTTTATGCGGTGAAACCCGGTCGTGATGATAAAAAAATAACCCCCCTGGGAAGATTTTTAAGAAATAGCGGCCTTGACGAGTTGCCGCAACTGTTTAATGTTTTGAAAGGAGAGATGTCGTTTATCGGCCCGCGCCCGGAGATGCCTTTTCTTATTAAAGAATACTCTGAAGAGGAATTGCGCAGGTTACTGGTTAAGCCGGGGATAACCGGATTATGGCAGATAAGCGGTAAAACAGACAGGCCTATCAGGGAGAATATCGCACTCGATATTTACTATGTGGAAAATATTTCGTTTAAGTTGGACGCGGCCATCTTTATAAAAAGCTTGAAGTTTTTCCTTTGTAATTGCGCATCATCAGCTACGGAGTGCCTAAGGGGATGATCAATAAAGAGCTTCTTCAAAAATTGTCATGTGTCAAATGCCGCAAAGACGCCCTATGCGAAAAAGGCGGTATTTTAACATGCTCTTCCTGCGGCCAGGCAGTAAAGATTGATAATGGGATCCCGGATTTTATTTCCAGTTTCCTCGTCGGCGAGGTCGAATGGAGAAATGGCGGATATACTCCCGTTGGCTACGAAGCGAACATCGCCAGTATGCCCGCCTATCGTTTGAGCCGGATTGATAAGCCTCTTCTTGAGTATGTCCTGGGTGATACGTTGGAAATCGGCTGCGGGACTTGCCGTCTGGCGCCTTTGGTAGAGAAGAAAGGGGCCAGATATTTTGGCTTAGACCCGGTGATGCCGTTTCTTATTTACGGCAGCCAAACTCGCAATTTAAATTGTTTAGTGGGCGGACAAGGAGAAAGGCTACCCTTTAAAGATAAAGCCTTTGATAGCCTCATCTCCGGTTTTTATTCCTATAGGTTCGTTGATCCCAAGCCGGGGTTGGCCGAGGCCAGGCGCGTATTAAAGGATAATGCTGTATTTGCCTTTGACTTATTGAATTACTGGGTACTGCGTTTAAAAAACCTTAATCAAACGGTTAAAACAGGATTTTCGCGGCCTCTTCTAAAATCGCAGAGCGATTTGTTTGAGTTTGTAAGCCGCTTTCAGATCAGGGAAGCGGCAGCGAAGGCAGGGTTCGGATTAGAGAAAATAATATCTAGCCCGATTGTCCCTTATTTCCACAAGCTGGATAAGCATCTAAGTAATATTTATTTACGAGGGATAAGCGTATATCTAGGATATGATGTTATCATTGTCTTGAGGGCAGCTTAACCATGGATACGGAAGATAAATTGATCTTCGGCTGTTGCAAAATTAATTTGGATGATTTGGGCAGGGCCAGAATCACAAAACTTATTCACGCCCCGCTTGACTGGGGCGTCATAAGAGAAAAGAGCCAGAGGCATAAAGTAAGCCCATTTCTTTACTATAACTTAAGCGCTATGACTCAAGAAAACTCTGTCCCTCAAGAGATAATGAAATCGTTAAAAGAATCCTATATGGGCGGTTTGTATAAGAATACGGTAATGGAGAAGGCGGCTATTCCTTTTTTTAAGGCAGCCAGCGCGCATAATTTGGGTTTTATAATTATCAAAGGTTTTGCTCTAACGCATTTGCTTTATCGCGATGCGGGTTTAAGGCCCATGTGCGATATAGATATCTTGATCAAAGAAAACGAACGTAATAAATTAGCACAGATCCTGGAAAAGGAAGGTTATGAGGGGGACTTCTCGGGGTTAAAAGGCCAAAACAGATTTATTGACCAGCTGATCTTTGCTAAAGACACCGTTCTAGGAAGATTTATGCTTGATGTGCACTGGACTTTTTTCTCCAGCCGCCCATATAAGATTAATTTGCCTTCTGCTTGGGAAAGGCTTCAGCTTATTAATATTGACGGGCAGCGGGCGCCTTGTTTGTCATTAGAAGATACTCTACTGGTTTTAGTGCTTCATGCCAGGAGGCATACGCGCAATCTGGGTTTAAACCAAATCGTAGATATCGCTGAGTTGATCAAGCAGCATGCCTTAGAACTGGATTGGGAGTATATCAATAAAGAATCCGGAAGGAATCATTTTCTTATGCCGCTTTATTTCTGTTTGTATTTAGCCCAAGAGTTGCTCGAAGCAAAAATCCCCGAAACTTTTATGAAAAGATTGCAGCCTAATATAGTTAAGAGATGGCTGATCATGCGTTTAATAAATAAAGCAAATTTCCTGAAGCGGACCGTAGGCGAAGGCAGGTTGATCAGGTTTCTGTTGTTTGATAGATTAGTAGATTTCTTGGTTTATCTATGGCGCGTGGTATTTTTAGAAAAATTTATTTATCATAATTGCCAAAATGAGCGGATTAAAACGGTTATCCCATAATTTATTTTGTATTGTTTCATTGGGCCTAGTGCTGTGGCTTTCTTTCTTGCCTGAACCGATAAATAGCCGTTATGCCGGCATAATTCTGGCTGTTTTTTGCGTAGCATTAACAGTTTCTTTCCTGGCAGATAAAAGAAGGGTTACGGGTATATCGCGTGATAAGATAGGCTTCTTGCCTATTATTTATACCTTGTATCTGGCCGTATTTATCTCTTGTCCGGAAGAATTTAATATTTATATGCGATTAATACTGCCAGGACCAATTTTGTACTATCTATTTAAGAATGAATTCTTATTTGTGAAAAATAAAGATCATTTTTTTATTGTTATTGTCGCCTGTGCCGTGCCTGTTGCGTTAATCGGGATACTGGAGAGTTATTTTAAAATAAATATTTTATATGAAATTTTTGCTTCTAATATACTATATAAGTTTTTTAATTCTACCGGACGCGCCATGTCTACCCAGGGTATCCCGCATGTTTTTGCTACTTATCTTGGAGTATGCCTGGTATTGTCATATCACCTTATTTCTAAAAGTTCCAACCTGTTAAATCGCCTCATCGCTATTATTTGTTCTTTGTCCCTTATGGGTGGAATTATAGTTTCGGGTACGAGAGGGTTATTCTTAGCGCTTGTTATTTCTTCTTGCTTATATTTTGTTATTAAAGGTAAAAAAGTAGGTTTTACGGTTGTTATATTGATTTTAACCTTGATCATACTTTTTGCAAAGCCCGCAATGCGAAGCCAGGTTTTACACAGGTTTACCCTTTCCGGGCTGACGAGCGGGGAAGTATTTAGGGATAGGGCCGATAGGTATAATGTGGCAATTAAAATGTCCGCGGCTCATCCGATAAAGGGCGTAGGCCTGGGGAACCATAGGTTTTTTTACGAAACATATAAGAATGAGGAAAGGCCTGTTTACGGCAGGACTCCGGATAATATGTACTTGCTGATTTTAGCCGAATCCGGCATAGTCGGCTTGGCGTTGTTTTTATCATTTGCCTTGCTTTTATTAGCGAAAGCTGCAAAATACATCAAATCAAACGATATAGTCCTGGCCTTAACAGGCGGGATCGTTGTTATTTTATTGGCTATGCTTGATTACGACGCCTTATATTGGCCGGCGCCATTTTACATGTTTTGGATTCTGTCCGGGATGCTGGTTTCTGTGGCCCAAGAAAGAACGGATGAATAAAGCGCTTATCCATAGATTGAATATTCTCTGGGCGATGGTTTTTATTGGCTGGCTATCTTTTGTGCCTGAGCCGCTGCAATCGCAAAGCAAGCCGTATTTATACCTAGTATTCGGTATATTTCTTGTATTTTCTTTATACGGAAATGATTTTCACCTAAAGAAATATTTCTTTAAACGCGCCGATTTATTTTTCTGGGTTTATCTTATAAGCATTTCTTTCAATATTTGGCTCTCGCCAGATAAAAAGGTTTCCTTATTTTTCTACGAAGAGCTAAGCCTCATGTCAATTTTTATATATTTTTTCATAAAAAATGAATTTGGCGCGGATTTATCGGCAATGAAGAAGATGCTTTATGCCCTTGTTATTTCTGCGGGGGCAATAGCTTTATTCGGAGCCGCGGAAATGATCTCGCATACAAACCCGATATATGAAAAATATGTAAGCAATTTTTATTATTGGCGTTTTATCGGCAATAGGATGATGTCTACTTTAATCCATCCAAATATATTGGGATGTTTTCTGGCTATAAATATCCCCTTAGCCTATTATTTTTATAGGAGCTCGAAAGCAAAGGCGCTGCATTTAATAGTCATGGGGTTGATTATCTTGGGATTATTTCTGACTTTTTCCCGGGGGTCATGGCTGGCTTTTTTGTGCGGCCTATCGGTGTGGCTGTGGGTTAAGAGAAGGCGCAAACTGATATTATGGTGTTGGGTATCGTTCTTAGGGTTTTCTCTTTTCGCTGATTTATATTTGGGCCAATACGACGTGGGATACCGCATCGGTATAAAGGGGCTATGGAGTTATTTAAAATACGGGCACCGCACGCAGCAGTATTTTGTGGCAGCCAGCATGTTTAAAGAACATCCATTGGTAGGCATAGGCTTGAATCTCTATCGCCCTCTTTTTACGCAATTCAGCTTCTTAAACCTAAACTATGAGGTGATGATCCCGGACAGCATTTATTTAATGCATCTGGCGGAAACCGGGCTGGTTGGCTTCTTGGGATTGTTATTATTGATATTAAACGCGTTAAGGAAATCGTGGAGAGCGCTTGCGGAAAAAACGCAGGAAAAAGAATTGCGGCTTGCCGTCACGATTTCCTTTATCATCATGCTGTTTAACTTTGCCAGCTTCGACGGATTTTTATGGCAGACGCCGCTTTATTTGTTCTGGATATTTTTAGCTTTAGTTAGCATATGAAGATCGCCATTATCGGTTGCCGGGGCTATCCTTATGTATACAGCGGATATGAGACCTTTGTTAAAGAATTAAGCGAAAGGCTAGCGCAGGATATGGATGTTACGGTATATTGCCATAAAAACCTGTTTAAGAACCGAACACGAAGAGTCAATAATATAAATTTGGTATATATCCCTACAATCGAAAGAAAGGCCCTGGCGCAATTTATCCACTCAATGCAGTCTAT
>Ga0265297_10008283_pt1 | contig 13927 bp, 10 predicted proteins | sample Munlanlwell13791_FD_192502 | JGI IMG/M metagenome (GOLD analysis project Ga0265297, IMG submission 192502) | Leachate microbial communities from a municipal landfill in Southern Ontario, Canada - Leachate well 137-91 | ecosystem: Engineered > Solid waste > Landfill > Unclassified | place... | reverse complement strand
CGGCAGCGCGCTTCCGCGCGCGGTGCCATTTGATAGATGAGTTATAAATCAGGTGTGCATAAAAATGGTTCGTACGCAACGATATGCACACCGCCAATTGAGAAATGGGGCGGCTTTGAAGAAGAGACGGAAGGTACCTTCCGTCGGAAAATTCAAGCGGCGCTCTTTTAAAATAAAGTTCTTCACCAATCTTTTTGTCATTTGATTTTGAACAATTGAGAGTTCAAAATAAAATGACTGATTCTAAATTTCCTTCCCAATGAAAGGAGCTTTGCCCTATGAGATATTTTATCTATGCCCGTAAGTCTACCGATGATGAAGATAGGCAAGTCCTCTCTATTGAAGCGCAGATTAAGGAAGTGAGAGAATACGCTCAGCGTGAGAATCTTTTTGTCGTTAAGGAAATTATTGAAGCTAAAACCGCTAAGAAGCCGGGGCGCCCACTGTTCAACGATATGATTATCTCTATTGAGCGTGGACTTGCGGATGGCATCCTTGCCTGGCATCCCGATCGTTTAGCGAGAAACTCTGTTGACGGCGGCCGGATAATCTACCTTGTAGATCAAAAAGTTATTAAGGACCTACGCTTCCCTACGCTACGCTTTGATAACAACGCTCAAGGCAAATTTATGCTCTCTATCGTCTTCGGCCAGAGCAAGTACTACATAGACGCGCTCTCTGAGAATATCCGCAGAGGTATCCGCTTGAAGCTAAGTAAAGGCATCTGGCCGCAGTGGGCGCCCATCGGCTACATCAATGACCGCAAGACGCGCACGATTATTATTGACGAGGGCAAAGCTCCTTTCATAAAGAGGGTTTTTGAGCTTTACTCTACTGGCGAATATACGCTTAAAGAGATACGAAGTAAAATAAATCCTCTTGGCATGACTGGCAGAAAAGATAAACCTCTAAGCATAAGCCAGTATCAAACGATGCTCAAAAACCCTCTTTATTACGGCGTATTCCGCTATAAGGGGGAAGTCTACGAAGGTACTCATCAACCAATCATCACAAAGAAACTTTTTGATAGATGCCAGGAAGCTATGCGGTTGCGCGGCAAGCATAAAGAGCCACAAATTAAAAAATTCGTTCTTAGGGGTTTAATGAAATGTGGTGAGTGTGGACGCTCAATAACCGCAGAGTTACAGAAAGGGCATATTTACTACCGTTGCACCAAGCGACTAACTAACTGCAAACAAAAGTATGTCCGGGAAGAAGAGCTTGCCGCGCAAATCGGCAAGTTTATTCAAAAAGTTTCTTTGTGCGACGAATGGACGAAGAAGATTATTGAAGAGTTAGAGCGCGACCGCAACGCCTCCCTCCACTCTTCCGAGACCCAGCAGCAAAATCTGGAAGCTAAGGTTAAAGAAGTGGACGCTAAGATTAGTAAGCTTATTGACGTTTACCTTGAGGGCGCTTTGACGCTTGAGGAATACCAAGCTAAAAAGGAAGCTTTTATCAACGAAAAGAAAAAATTACAGGAATCTGCGAAGGATTTTGCTGCTGGAAGCAATTCTTGGTTCGAACCGGCAAGAGATTTTGTAACCTCTTTGAACAGAGCGGAATACGCCGTAAAGGAAGGAAATTTAGAATCCCAGAAAGAATTTCTGGAAAAGATTGGTTCGAACTTTATTTTAAAAGAGCGCCGCTTGAATTTTCCGACGGAAGGTACCTTCCGTCCCTTCTTCAAAGACGCCCCATTTCCCAATTGGCGGAGAGGCAGGGATTCGAACCCTGGAACCATTGCTGGTCACACGCTCTCCAAGCGTGCGCTTTCAACCGCTCAGCCACCTCTCCAAATTTATCTTAGTGCTGTGGTTTTTTCGCGACAAGCGAAAAAACCACGGAAGGAGCAGGATTTGAACCTGCGACCCCTTACGGAGTAACGGTTTTCGAGACCGCCGCATTCGACCACTCTGCCATCCTTCCATAAAGGGAAATATTATTTAGTCCGAAAGGTCAATATGGCTATTGTCTGCTCAGGAAAAAGAAGATTATCAGGAAACAGGTAATAAAAACAACGGCAGTTAAGTTCTTGTTCGCCAGCAAGAATTTCTGAAAGGTATTGATATCAGTTTCAATCTTGGAGACGACCTTTCTTCTTACCCCTCCTATGTCGCGCCCTAATTTTTCTTCGAGGACGCTATAACTCTCGGTACTTAATAATAAAAGGAGAGAACTTACTACCAATATGATAGGGCTCAGCCAAAGCGCAACTAATCTAAACGAATCAAAGAAAGTCACATCTTCCGGCATCTCTTCCTCCTTCTACATGATGTTTTAAGCATTCTAACCGCTGCTTTAAATTTTACCACGAAATAACCATAAAGAAAATCTTAAAAAACTGCGTTTTAGTGCCGCCAAAATTTTCTTTGTCAGAAAATTTTGGCGGTGGGTCTATCAAGTCGTTCGAACCATTTTTGACCCGCCGAGTTGTTAATGATCTATCAATGGCCCCGCCCGCTTGGCCGCGGGCTTCGTTGTGCCCCGCGTCACCGCTTCGGCCCCGGTAGGCCGGGGCCTTCGCTGGGCGCTCGCTAGGCCGCTCGCTTCTTGCTAGTGCAGTGCGTGTGCGGCTCGGCCGGCTGGCGGCTGGGTGGGGGCAGCCGCCAGCCGTCGCGTCCAATTTAACGATTTAAAAATGAGCGGTTGTCCGCTTAGCGCCTTACGCCACCTTAAAGCCCTCAAGAGGCGCTATGCCGAGCCTCTTACGCGCTGGCGTTGCAAAACCGCAGCCACAAGGGCAAATTTTGGTGCGAGCAAAATTTGCCCTTGTGCTTACTGCAATCTCAAGAAGCTATTGAAATGTGCAGAAATTTGATAATAGTTTGATTTAAAATTCATTAGTGATACAATACCTTTAATTGAATAGGATACGCATTATATGACTAATTTATACCCTATAAGGTATAATGTCAAGTGATAACTCTCATTATCTAAGGGGTTCCAATGGATAAAAAGAAATTAGGGAAGAAAATAAAATTGTCCCGGATAGAATTAGATCTAAATCAGACTGAACTTGCGGAGCAGATAGCTGCAAAACAGAAAAGCATCTCTAGGTATGAGAATGGAATTTCTTTGCCGTCAATCGAAACGCTAGTAAAAATTGCTAAAGTGCTTAAAAAACCGGTTGGATATTTTCTGGATGAATAGAAGCAGGAATAGATGGTGAGTATGACAATTAGAAAAGACCGCAAGACTATTCAGGGTAAGCTGGATTCTCCAATAGCAACTTATGAATTTTCTGTTAGAGCTCTCCATTGTTTTAGACAAGCTAATATTAATACATTGCGTGAATTGGTTTCTAAGACCGATGAAGAATTACTAGGAATTCGTAATTTTGGAAAGAGGACTTTAGTGGAGACCAAAAGATTATTATCGAGGTTTGGTTTGGAGTTGGGTCATCAACTTGCGATGCCCACCAAATCAAAGAACATGGCAGTTTATGATATTCCTTATGAGAAACTGCTTATCCCGGTCAAGATGCTCAACCTTTCAAGAAGAAGCTCAAATTGTCTTAGGGAAGCTAATATCCAGATTGTTGCTGATTTAGTTAAAAGAAGTGAAGATGAATTGATGGGGTATAAGAACTTTGGAAAGAAATCGTTGAGCGAGATCAAACTAGTTCTATCACCCATAGGTCTTAGGCTTGGTATGGCATTTGATGTTGACGAGCTGAGGAGGGTTGCTTTAACAAATATTCAAGAGGGGAAGGACAAAGTTAGAGTGCAAGCTGGTTCGTTATCAACATGTTTAACTTATATTAGAAAGAATATTCTTGATGCTGATTCTTTAAAAGGACAATTGGCGAATAAGAGATTATTTTATGTTGTTCAAATGAGGTTTTTATCAGGTAAAAAGAAAACTCTCGAAGATATAGGAAAAGAAATCTCATTGACTCGTGAAAGAGTCAGACAGATTGAAAAGAAAGCAGTTGAAGCTTTATTCAGGGCGTTGAGTTTCCCTTGCAAACAATTTATTTACCAATTTATAAATGAAATTAAAGAAGAAGGCGGCATTAAGTGTTGCAAAAATGAAGATTGTGAAGTTAAATCTCTAGAATTCAAACTTTTTAATGTAATTTTGACTCGTTTCGGAAATGTAGAATTTGATGATAAAGCGAAAGTTTGGCTATTTCTCAAGAAGAAGAGTGATATCTTTAAAAAGATTAATAAGTTTTTAACAAGGCGATGCGAACTTAAGCATTTCTATCGAGAGCAAGACATAAGAAAGTTTGTTGAAGAATGTTTACCGTGTCTACGGGTAGATGAGAAAGCATTTAATGGCTTAATGTCAATAGTGGTGGCCCATTGGTTTCAGAAAAGTGGAGAGCAATTTGCTTTCAAGTCAATTTCAGGGGTAGAAGTTTTATCGCAGTTAATAAAAGAAAATTTCCCCAAAGGAATTGCTCTTTATAAAGAAGCAGACTCGCTTATGGAGATGGCTAAATCAAACGGTTATTTAGATGTAATTAAACGCTCGAAGAGAGCTTTTATTGCTTATGTGCAAAATTCGGAAGATTTAATATTGTGGGATTGGGGAGTATATATACATCGAGATAATGTTAAGATTGATGACGAGTTATTGTCAAAAGTCGAAGATTGGATTGACAATAAGTTTCTTTCTGGATTCTCTCCGGTTTCTTTGTGGGGAGCTTTTTTGAAATTTGAGAAAGAGTGTAAAGCAAGCAATGTGCCAAATGAACATGCTCTGTATTCCTGTATGAAGCTTAAATATGCCAAGAAGTATTCGTTCCTAAAGGATCCGCATGTATATAGACGTAGAGAAAAAGAAAGAATAAATATTAGTCAAACCTTAGAAGATATTGTTGAGAGACACGATTCTGTCGTAACACTTCAACAGCTAGTTGATGATTCTGGATTGAAAGGGTATCAAATAACACAGCACATTTTAGAATCAAATAGAATTTTACCATGCGAAGATGGGAAATATATACACGAAAACAAACTAAATATCACAAAAGAAGATTTAGATAAGCTTTCTACATGGATTATAAAAGAAGTAAAGACTAATAATCATACCAGCGTTAAGCATGTATACGAAGAAAATATTGTTTCTTGTCAGAAATGTAATATTCTAGATTCAAGAGTACTTTATGCCGTTTTGTCAAAAACGCTAGACAGGAAATTGAATTTTCCGCGATATCCCTATATTGTAGATAAGGATCATAAGATTATTGTTGAGGGAAGATTCTCATTTAACGATATCGCCAATGATTATTTCTCTAGGTGTAATCGCATTGTCTATGAAAAAGAGTTATATCATTACTTTGTAGAAGAGCGGGGATATTCAGCCAGTGCAGTTTCTAATATTTGTTATCTCTGTGAGAATATTGTGCAATATGCAAGGGGAGCTTATATCTCATTAGAGGTGCTCGGCTGGGATGAAAAGAAGAATCAACTGCTTGGACAGATTGCAACCGAAAAATTTATAAATTGTTTTAAGGCGGGACACGCATTTGTTTGTATTGATGATTTATTAGAGGAGCAATTACCCGCCATTAATGAGGTTATTGATTTGAGCTGGCAGAAAAGACTATTAGCTGATTTATTGGAGCGTATTGATAAGGTGAGAATCCTGGGGGATATGGGTTCTGTTTATGTAATTATACCTAATGAAAATAAGATTTCAAACACCGAGGATCTAGTTTGTTACTTGCTTGTGAAGGAATTCTCGGGAGCAGCTAATAAAGATGTTTTTCAGAATAAATTACGAGACCTTAAGATTGCAGTAAGCCTGGACCAAAATGCAAAAAAATATAAGGTTGTTAATGAGGAGATAATGTTGCGATAGTAATATGCTAACTCAACTAAACCTTAAAACTGTTTATGATAGCGCGGAGTATGATTTAGTAGCCGATTTGATTACTCCGCTTTTAAGACAATCTATCAAATATGATAGAGGCGTAGGATTTTTTTCATCTAATTGGCTGCGATTGGCCTCAAAAGGCCTTGTTGATTTTGCTGAGAATTCAGGGCTGGCGCGGTTAATTATGTCTCCCATAATTTCAGTATCTGATTGGGAAGCCATCCAAAAGGGAGAAGAAGCGAAAACCGATGCTATTTTGTACAAAGCATTGATGGATTCAATACATGATCTTAAACAAGACTTAGAGGAAGCTCCTTTAAATGCTCTAGCTTGGTTAATTGCAGATGGGTTATTAACAATTAAATTTGCTATCCCCAAGGGAAGATTGGATGGAGGGGATTTTCATGATAAGTTTGCTGTTTTTGAAGATGTGGAAGGTAATAAAGTTGCTATTCACGGTTCTTTTAACGACACAATGCACGCATCTTTAAATGGCGAATCATTTTCTGTTTTTAAATCCTGGGAAAATGCACAGAATGATTATGTGGAAACACATAGTAAGCGATTTGCGTCATTATGGGAAAATAAAAATGAGATGTTTCAGATTTATGATATACCAGAAGCTGCCAAAGAGCAGATTATCCGACTTCGCACAGGAGAACGTCCATATAACAAAGTTAATGCAATTCGAACGGAGGGTACTAATGATACTGCCGAATTACGGTGCAATAATAATATCGTACTGCGGGAGTATCAGAGGGAGGCAATAGACAATTGGAAAGCTTCAGGCTATTGCGGGATTTTTGAAATGGCAACTGGAACAGGGAAGACTATTACTTCTCTTTCTTGTGCCGATGATTTGTTTAGACAGCATCAACGATTGGCGTTAATTATTTCTGTGCCTTATATCCATTTGGTCGAACAGTGGGAAAAAGAATTAAATAAATTCGCTTTTTTTTCGGTTTTATGTTCTTCAGAGCATGGAGATTGGCAGAACAGTCTAAATTTGAAGGTGCAAGACTTTAATCTTGGTTTCAGAAAAATCCTTTGTTGTATTACGACGCACCAAACCGCAGCTTCCGAATCCTTTCAAGAACTAATATCCAAGATTAAGCTTGAGCCAAAGCTCGGAATATATGATGAAGTGCACGGGCTAGGAGCTCCATTTTTGCGTAAAGCTCTTGCCGACTCAATTAAATATAGGATTGGTCTTTCTGCAACTCCCCAGCGTTGGTATGATGAAAATGGAACTCAAGTTTTGATGAGTTATTTTAAGCGAGTTTGCTTTACGTTTCCCCTAGAAAAAGCCATTGGCGAATTTTTAGTTCCGTATGATTATTTACCACATCAAGTCGAGTTAAGCAGCGATGAATTTTATGAGTATATAGAATTAACCAAAACTATTAGTCGCTTTTTTGCGAGAGACCAAAAGAAAAGCAAAGAAGATATATCTAATAATCCGTATTTGCAGTCTTTGTTAAGAGCGAGAACAAATTTAATAACAAATGCTAGTAATAAGAATTCTGTGCTCCGAGAGATTCTGGGCTCTGAGATCAAACAATATAAAGAAATGGGCAAAGATTTATCTCATGTTCTTTTTTACTGTCCTGTTGGAGATCATCGGCGTATTCTTAATTTGGTTTCTGAATTTAAAATCAAAGCTCATGAATTTGTGGCCTATATTAATAGTGAAGAAAGGCAGAGAATATTAAATTCCTTTGCGCAGGGGGAGTTGCAAGCCCTAGTAGCAATGAAATGTCTAGACGAAGGTGTTGATGTTCCAGCTACAAAATCTGCTTTTATTCTGGCGAGCACAACAAATCCTCGGCAGTTTATTCAAAGGAGAGGAAGGATATTAAGAAAATCGGGGGGCAAGGAGAAAGCCTTTATTCATGATTTAGTGGTAATCCCTCCGCTAAACGAAGATTATAGAAAGAATCTCGAGTATAAAAAAAGTATTTTAGCCCGAGAGATGCCTCGTTTTGCTGAATTTGCTTCGTTGGCAAACAATGAGTTTGAGGCGAGGGAGAAAATGAAAACCATACTGGACAAATTCCATTCTTTACATTTGTTTGATATAAAGCCGTGGGATGTTTACAGAGATAATATTGCTGCGCACATTACTGACTTAGAGGAGGATTAAATGTCTGAGATTAACTTTTTAATCAAAGAAAAGCTGAAGAAATATCCGGTTGGCGTGCAAAAGCTTGTCCTAAAAGCAATAGAATTGGCAGAGCTGAATCATGAAACTGCTATTTCTGATCAACTAGAAGGTGTTGTTAGAGATATTTCTAAAAATAATAGCTAGAGGAGAACGATATGGTTATCACTGACATTATTGTGAAAGATTTTAAACAATTTTATGGTGAGCAAAAGATTGAAATTGCTTACGATAAAAAGAAGAATGTCACAGTAATATACGGGGCTAACGGAAGGGGAAAGACCAGTCTTTTCCGAGCTATAATGTTTGGTTTGTATGGAGAGAAGCGCTTGGCTCAAGATCCCGAAGAAAGTGAAGAGGAACTTAAACTAGTTAACAAGGTCGCCATTGAACAAGCAGTTAAGAACAAGAAGAAAGAAGTTGAGGCCTATGTCCAGATCAATTTTATCCACGGTCAAAAGCAATATTCACTCAAAAGATACATTTCGGGAATTAAAGTAAGTGGAGAGCATGTAGAACAGTTCGGAGATGTAAAGCTTACCATTACCCATCAAGGTAACTCTAATACGTTGAAAGATTGTGAAGAGATCGAAGAGATTATCAATTCTATATTAGATAAACGAGTCCGTGAGTATTTTTTATTTGATGGCGAAAAGATGGAGCGGTTAACTCGTTTTTCCAGGGAACAAAAAAGGGAGATTGAAAACGGAATAAAGAATTTACTCAATATTAATCAACTAGCAGTCGCCAATAAAGGGTTAAGTCTATTATTAAAACATTCCGAGGCTCAGCTAAAGAATAAATCCACGGGGACTTATCAGCAAGAAATCATTAAATTACAAACGAAAGAATCGGAAAAGCAGAAATTGGAAAGTGATCTTGCGAATATCGATAAAGAATTACGGTTGGCTGAATCGGAATTAAAAGGGATAGATATTAAGCTAGAGCAATACAAGGGAATTAAAGAATTGTTGCAAAAGAGGACAACTTTAAACTCCGAGTTAGAAATTGCAAAAACAAGTCGTAACGATTCACTTATAGAAATGATTAATATTAACGATGATCTTGGTGTGCTTCTAATCGAAAATGAATTAAGGGAAGTTGGAGAGATGTTGGGAAAGAAAATAGAAAATCAAGAGTTGCCTTCTCCCATACGCGAGCGGTTAGTAAATAAGATCCTTAAAGACGGGGTTTGCATATGTAAGACAAAGATTAAAGATAATCCGGAGGCTTTGAAAAATATCTTGGAATGGAAAGACAGACTAATCGATGAACAGGTTGAGCAAAATTTATTTAGTACATATGGAAAAATTGGAGCCACGCGAGAATTTATTAAACATAAAGCAGATTCTGTGCAAAGAAGTTTACAAGATTTTGCGAACAAGTCAGAACAAATAGAGAATTGTGAGAAAGCTCTTAAGAAAGTGAGCGAGCAAATTGGCGATCAAAAAATCGATGACGATATCCCTAAGTTAGAAAAAAGCAGGACAGATGTTGTAATAAAAATTGGTAAACTGGAACAACAATATAGTGATGCAAATGATGGTTTGCATATACTTAAAGAGGAAATTAATATAATTTCAGAGAATGTAAAGAAGCTTGAAAGAGAAGAAGGTGTAAGAAATGATCTCGCTAAAAGATGTAATCTTGTTAGAGAGTCTCGAGATGCTTTAACAGCAATTTACGAAGAGTTCACTAAAGAAATAAAGGAGAAGATAGGAACTTATGCTACTGAAATTTTCCATAAGCTTATAGATGAGGAGGGGAGCAAAACTTTTAAACAGATAAAAGTGTCAGAAGATTATTCTTTGGAGTTATATGACTGGCAAGATAAGCCTTTTCTGGCCAATATTTCTGCTGGTCAACGTCAAGTTACTTCAATTAGTTTTATTGCCGCCCTAGCTAAGATAGCTGGAGATGAAGCAGAAACGTTAGAAATCCCGCTTTTCATGGACACTCCTTTTGGAAGACTTTCTGGAGAACATCGAGATAGATTACTAGAAAACATCCCCAATTTAACAAAACAATGGATTTTATTGGCTACCGATACTGAATTTACGAAAGAGGAATGTCAAATGTTGAAGTCTACTGGTAGGTGGGGGAAGATCTTTACTTTGGAAGGAGATCAACCGGGTTTTACAAATATCAAAGAAAAGAATGTTATTACTTTCATACCTCAAAGAACTACGGCAATTGAAAGGAGGGCTTAATGGCGAGTTCTTTATATCTGGATCGTTATAGAGTATATACCAAGCCTGAATTCATTAAGGTATATCAAAGGCTTAAAGGATTGGTTTTTAACGAGTATCATAATTTATTTTCACTGTGTGTCTTTCTGGGATACAAAAATAAAAAGAAAGCTAAAAAAGTGGGTAAAAAGGAATTATTCTGGTCGCAAACTTTCTCTCCTCATGAGCTAGCAGCTTTTTACGCTTTACTTATTAAAGAAAGTGAGAATGGAAACTACGAATTGCTCAAAGATGGAGAAAAAGCTCTTGAATGGTTACAAGAATATGCCGATGGAGGAATGGAAATTCTGTTAGAATCAGACATTCTAAAGAAATTCGTGGTTAAACGAGATGATGGGGTTGATGTTGATGCGACCACTAGAGATAATCTACAGAAACAAATGATGTACTACGTGTTTAGCGAATACTTAGCTCAGGTTAAACAATAATGAAGAAAATACTTCTAATAGAGCCAGAATATAAGAATAAATATCCACCTTTAGGTCTTATGAAGATCGCCTCTTTTCATAAGAAGAAAGGCCACAGTGTTTATTTTTTTAAAGGATGCTCTCGCGAACTAAAAAATATTATTTGGGATAGGATTTATATTGCTACGCTATTCACTTTTTATTGGAATACGACTATCAAAACGATAAAATTTTATCGTAATAGCGTTCGTAATTTGAAAGATATCTATGTTGGTGGAGTCATGGCCTCTTTGCTAAAAGATGAAATACAGAAGGAGTTGTCAGTTACGATTGTTGAAGGCTTGTTGAATAAACCGGGCAAGTTGGGCTACGATAATGATATGCTGGTAGACGCAATGGTGCCAGACTATTCGATTATTGAAAAAGAAAGTAATTCTTTATTGAATTATACTTACCCCACAAGTAATTGTTATTTGGCTTATGCAACTAGAGGATGCATACGAAAATGTGACTTTTGTGCAGTACATAAAATTGAGCCCGAATTCAGCAATAGTCTATCGATTCGCAAGCAAGTTGAAGCGATTAAGAGAAAATATGGTGAAAAGAAAGATCTGCTTTTATTGGATAATAATATTCTCGCTTCAAGTAATTTCGGAGAGATTATAGAAGAAATTAAATCTCTGGGTTTTGAGAAAGGGAAAAATAAGTTTAAAGGAAGGGTTGAAAGACATGTAGATTTCAATCAGGGAATTGATGCTAGATTATTGACACGAGAGAAAATGAAGTTACTAAGCGAAATAGCAATTAAACCTTTGAGAATAGCGTTTGATCGAATCCAATATAAAGACATTTATGTTGAGAAAGTGCGAATGGCTGCTGAATTTGGTATTAGAGTTCTTTCCAACTATATTTTGTACAATTTTGACGATCGTCCCGAAGATTTCTACGAGAGATTAAGTATTAACATTGATTTGAACGAAGAATTTAAGAAAAGAGGGTTAAAGAGTGAAATTTGGTCTTTCCCAATGAAGTATTCTCCAATTAAAGGAGAGAATTGTAAGAATCGGAAATTTGTCGGAACTTGGTGGAATAAAAAATATCTGAGAGCTATCCAATGCATTTTGATCCCTACTCATGGAATTGTCGGACCTAAAAAAGATTATTTTCAGCGAGCATTTGGGCGAACTGTAAAAGAATTTAGAAGTATCTTATTGTTGCCAGAAAACTACATAATTAAACGCGAGAAACATCAATTGAAATCAGAGGAGCTTCTTCGGCAAGTCGAGGTTTTAAGTCCTAAAGAGAAGAAGAGCTACTTTGACTTTATAAATGGGTTTTGTAATCGAGAGGGAGAAGCCCCTTTATTAACGACAAGCCGATTATCCCATATTTATAAGATATATAAATTAACCAGAGAATAATGCTAGATTTATTGTTTGAGTGAAAGGCAGTTTGTGATTGTTACATAATAGACGGGGGTATGGAATGCTGAGAATAGATTTAGTGCAAGAGCTAAATGAGCAGAATTCTGTTCTGGCGAATACCATCAGAACTAGAAATAATATCCGTGGTTCTTCCTCGGAAGCTTATCAATTTCTTATTACATTATTAAGATTGCTCTATCCGCGAATAACTGATAGACAAATTGAGCAAAGTATCACTGATGATTATCGAGATGCAGATTTTGATGCCGTTTATATTTCGAATCGAGATAAAACTATAACTTTAATTAATGCATCTGATGCCCAGGGACTAGATTATAGTAAAGTTAAAAGCTTTAGAGACAATATAAGCGGACTTTTATTTAATCCTCATCAAGCTCTGGACGGGCTAAATCCGAGAGTTCAGGAAAGATTAAGGTCTGCCAGAAGAATGCTAAATAGCAGGGATTGGAGAGTTGTTGTTATAGTCGCTAGAAAAGTGATTGCCAATGTTCCTCAAAACGTTAGGAACTTGATTAAAACTCTTCAGGTAAGTTTCCCTGTTGTTTGCGATTATAAATTTGTTGATATCAATTCTCTGATAGATTTAGCCTTAAGTCTAAATAAGGAGCAAAATAATTTTATTTGGAATGTTAATTTCCAATCAATTAGCAACGAAGGAAATTCTAATAATGAAAAGATTATATTTAGAACTGGTAGGACTGGAAGAATCAAAAGCCTGTTTGCGATTATAAATTTAGCTAAAGTTGTTGGGCTTCAAAAAAACTTTGTTGATAAGGGATTACAGCTATTCGATCTAAATGTTAGAACTTTTCAAAAAAACAAAGAGCTTGCCAGGAAGATTATTGAATCTTTAACAGATAATCCCAAGTTGTTCTATATGTATCATAATGGGATAACTTTTAGTTGTTCGTCCATCGAGCCTATAAATTCCTATAGTTTCAGAATTCATGATCCTCAAATTATAAATGGTTGCCAAACAATTATGTCTTTATATGAGAAATTTAAAAATAATTTGTTTGACGCAAATCTTAGAAAAGCATGTATTCTTTGTAAATTTCATGCATTGGATACTGCAATGATAGAAAAGGTCTGCGAGGCCACAAATACACAGGTAAAAATAAATTTATGGGACTTAAGAGCCAATGATGATGTTCAGCGGGTTTTCGAGACGGCATTAAAAGCAAAAAATATTGATTATAGAAGAAAGATGGGGGATAGGAAGAGCGGAAGAATTTTAATTACTGATTTAGCTCAGTGGGTTTATTCATGTGTGTGCGGCAAGCCTGCTGCTGCAAAGAATAAGAAGCTAAGTCTCTTTGATTTGCTTATTAATGACCCTCCGTATAAAAAGATATTTAATGAACATTTTGAGCTAGCAAAAATTGTTTCTATATGTGAGATTGCTGATTTTGTCAAAAAAGAAATAAGGAGGCGAAGGAGTTCATTGTCTTTTGGCAAAGACGCTGATTTGCATTTTATCGCAGCAATTTTTAGGCTAAGCAATAAGAATTGGACAATGAGTACTAAGTTTAATCGAGCTAAAACGATTATAAAGTCCGCAATTAAAGAAATGCGTAGTCAGCATGGGAAAGAACTTACCTATAACAAGATTTTCACTAAAAAGGAACAAACTTGGCAAATTATAGAACATAAAATTAGAAGGCTCTGATATGTAGTTATTCTGGAAATTAATTTTGAAAAATCAGCTGATAGAGTTATAATATTTCTGTTTTCAATAGCTTCTTGAGATTGCAGTAAGCACAAGGGCAAATTTTGCTCGCACCAAAATTTGCCCTTGTGGCTGCGGTTTTGCAACGCCAGCGCGTAAGAGGCTCG
>Ga0265297_10008282_pt1 | contig 13927 bp, 1 predicted proteins | sample Munlanlwell13791_FD_192502 | JGI IMG/M metagenome (GOLD analysis project Ga0265297, IMG submission 192502) | Leachate microbial communities from a municipal landfill in Southern Ontario, Canada - Leachate well 137-91 | ecosystem: Engineered > Solid waste > Landfill > Unclassified | place... | reverse complement strand
CGTTAAGTCACAGGCTGATTTAAAAGGTATCATGTATATAGTCGGCGCCAACGCCCAGGGCGGCCTGAAGCTGATCGCGCAGGTTACCCTGGACATGATCAAGCCCGAAAGGCAGGACGCGTATATTAAACAATATGGGATTACCGATGAGAAGGCGATAGCAAAGCTTAAAGCCAGTGTCAAAGACCTAATTGTCATTATCTCTGAAAACAAAGTATATTTGGACGGGACTACATCCGCCGTAAAACACATATTAATTGGCTGGCAGTACGAGCACACGATCGGTATTGACGCCAGGGCCAAACAAAAAATTATCGGTATCCTGGACAACCTCGCGCGCATGTATGACAGTAAAGATAAGGATTCCGCGGAGAAAATAAGGATCATAGCATCTCAATACGAAAACGGAGAGGCAAACTTTATCGATCTGATGAAGGCAGTCGACGGTATGACATATAGAGCCACTATATTGATGGAACATAAAATATCCGGTGTAATCAAAGGATTAACTCGATATGACAGTTTTGAGAAGTGGGAAAAAGAGCCCGCCGATAAGGCCGAAATCGCGCTTATGACAGGCGACTACGAGACTGCTCAAAAGGAACTCGGAAGATTAAACGCGATGTTTTTCGCGAGGGAAGCCTTTGCCGTTATAAAAGAACGGGGAGGGGTCAAATATGCCAGGAAAGAATTCGAGGCCAATGTGCCTTATAGCGCCGAAGAATTCGCGAAACAGATCGCGGCGGGAGACGAAAAGCTTTATGAATTAGCCAGGATATATGTAGAATTTGACAAGACGAAGAAGGAAGAGACGAGGCGATACTGGAGAGAATGGGCCGTGACCCAGCAGGACGGGGGGTATGTAGATAATCAATTAGCCTATTTCAGGTTATTGCCATATTATTATGTTGAAGCGTTTGTCGGCGGGAATGTCGAGAATGCCGAAAGCGGCTGGGATGTCGCTAAAGGCGCTGCGGTTTACGCTGTCGCGGCCGCCGCGGTTGGTGCAGGAACGGCATTATATGTTACAGGCGCCGCGGCTCCGGCCGGCGCGACCATACAGGCCTGGGGGGCGGGTTTACTTGGAGCAACCGCATTAGGAGCCGGCATAGGCGCGGGAACTTTTACGGCAGGTTATGTTTACAACGGGCTGGTGGCCGGAGAGTGGAATTTTGAACTGTCTGCCCTGGCAAACGCGACTATAGGCAGCGCCTTCTGGTCCGTAGTTACATTCGGAATCTTTGGCGCGATGGGAAGCGTAGCGCGTAGTATCGGCGAAACAGGCAGGCTTGGCAGAATCGTGACGTGGTTAAACAGCGGAACGACCGCGGCCAGAATAACATTATATACCACCGCCGTTGTCGCAGGCGGAGCCGCAAACGCGGGAATAGGGTTTATGGACGGAGAAATAATCAGCTTCGGTGACGCGGCGACAAGATTTGGCATAGGAGCTCTTACGGCCGCGGCGCTGGCACTGGTCATACCGAAATTATTATCATCCGCTATTCCGGGGACAAAAATGACCGTAGGAAAGGGCATCGCAAATTTACATAATTATAAGAAAGTGACGCTGGTCCTTTACCCGTTCGCAGGCGGCGGGATTAATCTGGCGAAAGATTACATTGCGGGAAGGATAGGCAAATATACCGATGCGTGGCAGAGCTTTGGTAAAGGCGCCTGGTACGGCCTGCTTACGAGGACATTCATCGCGCCGAAAGCCATAGGCCCCCGCTTGAATTCTATAAAAGCAAATCTCGCGGAACTTGCCAAGCCGGGAGTTCTTCTGAGGGCGTCGGCGGAAGGCGCGAGAGATTGGATAGTTATTTCACCGATGTTCATGGCCATGGGCGCTATATGGGAATCTGCCTTTGATGCTGTTGGTTATGTAATACAAGCCATCGGATGCGCATTAGGTTTCGCCAATGCTCCTTCCGCGGAACTTCTACATGGGCCGCAGGCCAGGTTCGCCAACGGAAGCAGCGTCCCGTTATTTACTACAACACAAGGCTGGTTGCTATTGGTGGAGAGCGCTATAGAAGGACCGAAGTCCGGCGTGTGGATGGGGCCCCTGATGAGAGTATTTCGGTTTGAGACCAAGCCCGGAGCCGATACACTGGGCGGCAAGATTAAACTTTCCATGAACCAGGAGGCAGGGGCCTTTGGGCCATTCTCTATGCTGGCGAATGGAATACAGATTGCGGTAAGAATGTTAAAGGGCGGAAAAAATGCCCTTAATGATTTATTCGAGGCAGGAACGCCCGGATCCAGATTCTATGGATGGTTTGCCTCGGGCGGTGCAATTCGCAGCTTTGCGGGAAGGGCTATCGCCAAAATGGAAGGCAATCTTTATATAGCGGCCTTCGTGACGTTAGTGGACAAGATGCTTAAACCGTTATCAGCCGTTGATGAAAATGGCGAATTAATACGGGACGGGACAGGTAACATAGTTTATCGGGCCGGGTTGCGCGGGTGGGAGAGGGGCCTTATAAGCTGGGCCGCGCTATTTGGAATGTCCGGCGCCAGATTCACGGATAGAGAGCGGATACATTTTGCGCGTCTTCGGTCCACAAACGCCACAAAAGCCGATTGGCAGATATTGCGTGATATCGAACGCAGGACGGGGCCGCTTACTTATGAAGAACGGGTTGAGACCTTAGCTAGAATTTACAGGCTGGCTCAAACGGCAAATGGCAATGAAATTACAGGACTTATGGTAGATATAGGCGGCGAGAGATTCGAGCTTAGCGCGTTGACGGGCGGCAGGATGACACGCGGCCTGACAAATTTGATCGAACTAAGGCTCCATGAAGCCGGTTGTGAAGGAAAAGGCGAAAAGGCAAAGGGTGATTTCCTTGCGGAAGTGCATAAAGCGTTCGAATCGGCCAGAGAAAGCGGCAAAGACGCTGAGATAAATATAACCGGTTGCAGGATAAAAGTTGGCGAGAATTTCGAACGCCTGAATAATCTAGCGATAGTGGACAGCCTGATGTCTGCGGGGCTTAACCTGCAGGAACTCGCAAAACGTATGAGTGAAGTCTTGTATGAGTCAGGTACGACGAAGAAATGTTTAAAAGATGTGTCTGTAGACGCTTCAACAAAAACAGATTTGGGCGCTCTCGGCGATGTAGCGCTGGATCATGGCTTGCATGTATTTATAGTACATTTCTCGGGAGTTCATTATGTTTACGGGCATTCCAGGGAGATGGACGCCGCCGAAAGACAGAGATTGGATAATCAAATAAAAGATTTAGATGAAGCTCATTCGGGAAAGATTAACGAAGCCTCGAGGCTTAAAGGGGAGGCCGAACTGTTAAGGGGCAGCGCGGCAAAGCTGCGGGAAGAAGAGGCCAATAGATGTTTGGAAGAAGCCGGAAAGATAAGAGAAGCGGGCAAGCGATTATCGGAAAAAGCGTATAGTCAGATTGTTATTCTTGTGGGAGATGAGCTGATAGCCAGGGCAGAAAAAGACGGCAATATTGTTACCGCTAAAGAAATGGAAAGCGCGGCGCGTGGTATGGAGAAGAGGATTCTTATTAATGCCATCAGTGCCCTTATTACCCTTGAAGAGATAGTGCCTCGGCAGGCGGGAGAGAAATATAAAGATCCCGGCAAGTCCGCTGATGAAGCGAAATACAAAGTTAAAGACAGTATGATAGCCCGTGTAAAAAATTGGGCATTTAAAGTGATGGGGGTAGAAAGCAGGGCCGCTAAAGAGGCGAAGAAGTCCACCCTGGAACAATTGAAGGACATAGGTCTTGATGTAGATCTGGGTGTAGCGGAGGAGGCTGCTTTTGGCAATATGATTGAAAAATACTCATGGGAACTGACCGGCCGGAGCGCCAGAGATTCTGTGTTATTGAGGCATGGCACGGCTGTAAAGCAGTTAGAAATGATTAGAGACGGGATTGTAGATAAGGCGCGCGCGGAAAGCAGGGATAGGAAAAATCTGAACGTCGAAGAGACGATAAGGGTCGCTGTTCTTGATAATTTTATAAGATGCGGCGGAGAGTGGGGCTCGAAATTTGAATTAACACCCAACCAGATAGTGTTCAGCTACATGCTCGCAAAGGCGCATTTTGCTTCCTTGGGCGGATCCGGGGTAAACCTACCTATATTGACAATGACACTAGGAGGAGGAAAGCTTGCGGCAAGCGTAATAGGATGCTATGCGGCGATCAAGGGATATGAAAGAGCTCATGGTAAAGGCGCGCGCATACTGATAATAGCCGATGCTTCAAAAGAAGAGCTTGTAAAGCAGATGTTCACCGATATAGCCACAAAGAGTATCGCGAAAGGAGAAACACCGGGCCGCCTCGGAATATACAGGCTTGAAAAACCGCAGGGTAATGACGCCGGGCTGCGCGATAGCGGCGGGAATATAGTGGCCAGGATGCTGGAAAGCGCGATCATATTTGCCACCGAACGGACCATTAAAGAGCACTTCGCGGTTCATAAAGAGAACATGGATCCCCGCAACGCGGCCAAGAAGGCCACCATATTTAATGAAGAATTTAACATGCACATAGATGAGATACAATCCAGTTTCGCGGCCAATGATCTTATCAAAAGCGACAGCGAAGGGCTGTTCAAACGTTTGCTCGAACGCAGTCCGGGTCTCGCTAGAGCTATAGCATTGAGAGCGGCGATTATAGCAGAGACATTCAGCAGGCTGGAAACATTCCTTGGGCATAAAGATGTCGAAACACTTATAAAGGAAGGTGTTTTTATAACTCCGGATAAAGATGCTCCGAGAGGCGCGTATACTCTTGAGGCCAAAAAGATTACGGAATTATGGGAACAGCTTAAGGCGGATGGGCCGGAGGGCAATCCTTTATTCAGGTCTTATTGGCAGGGCAGCGAAGGGCCTGCCGTGGAATTTAAAAAACTTATACAAAGGGTAGTGACGGCAAAGGTCATGAACGATACGGATTATTATGCGGATAGATATAGCAGGGTGTATGCGGTCAGGGATCGCAATAGCGGAGAAGTCATGCTGGATACCATATTCGGCGATCCCATTGTCGCGGCCTGTATAGCGGCTAGAGAAGGGTTCGGGTTCGAGAAGATAGCGGACGCTCTCATACAGAAGGAAAGCTTCAATGTAAGCACGGCAGAATGGATGGGTAATATAGGTAAAAGCAGGCTGACGGGGACGACAGGCACCTCTGATTCCATGCCTGAAATGGCAAGGGTCTCGGGGGCAAGACTTTGGAATATAACGCATTCAAGCGAACTCAAGCTGGAACATTCTCTCTTTATGCTTGCCGAAGGAAAAGCGGGCGTCAGGAATATGTTGTTAAATGCCGCTGATGGCGTTATCGCGAGGCGTCTTGCGGAAGGTGTCTCGGCCATTGCCATAACATCTTTGAGTGAAACCGAACTCGCGGCATTATCCGCCGAAGCGGAATCCGTATTTGGAAGAAGCGAAGGTATTGATACATGGCTTATCTTAAGGGGAAGCGGCAGATGCGTAAGGTTGCCGGATAGCGTAAGGCGGTCCATAGGCGAAAAAATGCAAGAACTGCTGAAAAAACCGGACCAGAGCCTTACCGCTGTCGAAAGGATGTTATTAAAAGAATACAGAAAGGTGTGCGAATTTAATAAGGACGGATCGTTAAAATCCGTCAATAAAAAAGTCAGTTTTAACGAGGCTGCGGATATGGTGAAAGCCAGGTTTAATGCCGGCGAAAAAGCCCTTGTATTTATTCAGGGCCTGTCGGCAGGAAGCAACGTATTCGGAATCGAAGAGGGTTGTTCTAATAGGGTGGCCGATATCGTGTATCTGGGCATGACCGCATACGATAATCTTACTCAGGCGTCCGGCAGGATAAATGATGATACCGGGAAACGCGCGCAGGGCGGGAAATTTATTCAGATAGTAAATATATACGATAGAGATTTTACATCCGCGGAAAGAAGCTTTGTGTTAAAGCGCTGCGGAAGCGACGTATTTAACGCAGGCGCCCTTAACGGCGAGATGTCGAAATCAATGAGAAAATTGGCGCTGATCCTCTTAAATATACAGACCAGGATAAACACGGAGACAGATCAGTCGCGAGCCGCTGTTTTCATGCAAAAATCGAGTATGTCCCAGAGTGAATTAGCGGAAACCATGAGAGGATTAAAGCGTATTTCGCCCCGGCTTCCTTCAGTAGATAAGGCATTCGCGCTGCCTACAACTATAGATGAAGCGAAAAAATTCTTGTCAGGTCTGGGTATGTCGGGATCCGATTCCGACGCAATAATTAAAAACGTGCTTGAATCCGGCGGCGCCGCTTATTTAGTTGGAGGCGCTTCGGTTCGTGACACAGAGGCGCAATTTAGCTATCGTGGTTCGATGGAATTTATGAATTTAATTACGTTTGCGAAACAGCTTAACGGTTCGGAAGAAGGCAGAATGGCTTTTCTGGAAGGATTGAAACGGATAGGGTTGGATAACGAAACCACTAAAAAGATAGAAACGAATTTATCAGGATTCAATAGCCGGGACTCTCTGTCGAATGCCGGGACAAATCTTGCGGCGGCGAGCGAAATTTACGGGCTTTTAAGCGATGCGGGAATCTTCGGCGGCGCAGTCGCGATAGACGCGGTGGTTGATAACATAATGGTAATCGGCGGGTTCTACCAGGCCGCGGAAGAAGGAAGGGTCGACGTCTCCTCGCTTAATCTGGGAACCTCAAGCGCGGTCCTCTACAGCGGCAACCCCGCTACCGCGCTGGCGAAAATAAGCAAAAATAATTTGAGATGGCGGGACCGCCTGTCGTTCTCCCGCAATAGGGCTACTTATGTCTTTATGAACAGGCAGATTAAGTTATCGTCTCTGCGGTCTCAAATAGACATGACGCAGGATGCTTTAAAGCGGTTCGATCCCGGTTCTTTCACCGCCAGGCAGATGAAGGCCCAATTGGACAGGGCTACCGCCAAATTGAATGCGCTTGCCGGTTCTGCCGCGGATGCCGCGGACGGCAGAGTTTCTCTCGCGACACTGCGCGTGATCGTATCCTCCGACATCACCGCTCGCGACGCTGTAAGAATGGCCGCTCTGGCGAGGAATTTGAGGACGACGAACCCGGCGCTGCTATACAGGATGTCGGTGATAGATCTATTCAATATTGTAAAGGGCAAGGATACGATCGAGAATCTCGCCACGGCGCGGGCGGCTTCACCGAGGATTCCGCGCCACATCGGCGACCGGGTATATAACTGGATATCGGGCCGTTCGGCGGGCGGGATGACGATTAACATAATGACGTCGGCCGTTATAGGCCTTGCGGTCCTGCCATATTCGCCGATGGCCGCGATAGGGCTGGGTATAGGGCTGGGTATAGGTAAGACGATCCTGAAGACCGGGACAAAAGAATTGTCCGCCTCGGCAAAGGCAAAAGAGCTGATGTCCGCGATGAAGAAAGAAGGCATTCTTACATATGAAGGACTTGTGGAGAGAACAGGCGGGAACTCGCCGGACGCGTCCGGACGGCAGATCAGGGATATGGTCCTTATACATCTTAATCCGGTCATGGCTCCGCGGGAGACGGAGTCTATGGTCCGCGCGATCCTGCGTAACGAAAAGGGCGCGGATATCGAAAGGGCGATCCGGTCCGTATGCAGGGGCGCTGTCGGCGATGTCGAAGGCCGCATAGCCAGGCTTAATGAGAAATTGAAAGGTTTGAGTGAAAGAAAGGCGAAGTTGGAAAAGCCGCTTCCGAAAAAAGGAAGCATGGCCACCCCTATGGCGGTCCAGACACAGGCAAGGGCAAGAATAACAAAGATAGAGTCCTCTATAAGCGGAACAAAAGACGCTCTGGCGCGCCTCAATTCAAGACTTGAGAAGGCGAAGAGTCTCGGAAGCCTGCCGGGCATTATAAGGGTAGGCCTTACGCTCATGGATTTAAAGCGGGCGGCCGGGCCCGGCACCGCCATAGATTTAAGATATGACGTATATAAGTCGAAGACGGGGGCGTTGGAAGGCTATGAGCATAATATGCTTCTGTATCTGGCGTCGGGTAGAGAGCGCGCCCTGACCACCGACGATATCGCGGCACATTTGGCCGACGGCGGAGCTTCCATCGGCACGCTCGCGGGCGCGGCGTCGGCCTCCGACGTCCTGAAGGCTGTATTGAGAAGGCGGCGCGCCGGCGACAAGCCTGACGATATAAAGACATTCGCGCGCCTCGCGCTAAAGATAGCCGGCGGGAAGGCAAACGCGGGAATTCCTCTTACGGATAACGAAAAGAAGATGAGGCGTATCGCGTGGTTGGTCGTTAATCGTCTTCCAAATAATAGGATGCCTTCGTTTCTTGATGAGGACAAATCAGGCGTATTCACTTCCGACATCGCCGCGTTCATAGCAGCCGCCGGTATGCGGGGGAATACCGATACGCTATCCGACTACGATCTGCTCGAGTTATTTTTCAATCTCGTTTCCGGCAAGCCGGACCGGTCCGTCCCGTCCGCGCTGAACGACTACATAAAGAAAGAGGCGAAACTCTCGGCCAAAGATGACGCGAAGAACGCCTCTACGCATAATAGAAGGGCGGAGAACGGCAGGAGAATACTGAATGGCTTGTTGGATCGATCCTCTGAAATTGTCAGAGCCAATTGCGCCGATTCGATACTCGCGTATTTCGAAGAGACGCTGAAGCATTACAATAGGCTCGGCCAAACCATACGGATGGTGGATGATGAAGGAGTCGTTTCGCATGCGGCAGAGAATGCGGCTCTGTGGCTCTTCGATCGAAACGGGAATTACGTTTACGCGGAAGGCGCGGAAACGGGCCTTGCGACGGAGATGTTGAATAGCGAGAATCCGGATAGAAGCGCGATAATAAGCGCTATCAGACAGGCGATAAGCGGCATGGCCGTATTCGACGGGACGAACGCCGTTTTACTCGATGAGCTTTGGCTGTCCGCGACATTCGCGGAAAGGTCGGCGGAAAAAAGAGCCGGGATGAAGAAGCTGATGGCCGACCATCCGGAACTTGCCGCCAATCCCGGGATTATGGAGATGCTTTTAGGACGGGATGGAGCGGATAAGAGCGTCTTAAGCGAAGCAGAACTTAAGAGCGTACGGGACATAACACAGGCCGCTTACGAGCGTCAGGGCGACGCGTTAAAGGCCCGGGGCCGTCTCGCGGCCGCGGAAGGGTCATACAGGAAGGCGCTTAAACTAACAACCGGCGAAGCGCTTAAGGTGTCAATCTGCGGGAAGATATACGATATTTTGCAGGACGAGGTCATTGCCGCGGGCTCCACCGGTGAATGGACGGAACTTGTTACGGCTACTTTGCGCAAGTTCAAATTTGTAAAAGAGAATGAAGGCTCATTGGACAAAGGAGACGAAAAATCGGCGAACACGGAAAGTGAATTGAGGCAGCAGGCCGGCACCGCGCCGAATATATTACTCAAGAAGCTATATGTCGACGCTATAAACGCGGCGCTGGGCGAGACAAAGGATACCGCCTCATGGTTAACGCGTATTTACAGAAGGATCAAATCGCGGCTTAGAACCGGAAGCGCATCCTCCGAATTGCCGCCGCCTCTGCCAGGCGCAAAGAGCGCCGTATCCGCAACAGGTATCGAAGACGCCGCTTCTGCCGCTGCGCCTGTAGTCGAAGCGCCAGATGACGGATCCGTATCGGTTGCCGAAGAACCGGTTACTGGAGAATATGAGATTCTGACGAACTCGGCCGAGCGCGATAGGTTAAAGGCCGCGGCGCTCAAGTTATCGGAAAAGATGAACGCCGAGCTCGGATCCGAGGCAACGATCGTTTATGTGCCGGGCAGCGGGAGATGGGCGGCGGAATTACTAGGTGTGATGTATAACGCGAGATACGGCAAACGCCTGAACCTTATCAGCCTCGATGATGAAGACGGAATCCGCGGCCTTGCGGGAAGACTGGCCTTGACCGGCGCGAGAGCGGTACTTGTGGACGACTCGCTTGTAACCGGCAAGGCCCTGGTTCCGGCTGTGGAGAGATTGCAGGGTATGCTGCGTGAAGGCGCCGGAAAAGAACTGGATGTAATCTCTCTCGTTATGCTCGCGAATCCCGGTGACGGACTTGGCGATCTGGAAGAACTGTCGGAAGACGCGGATATCCAGGAAGAGGCTACCCCCCTGCAGTTGAGATGGGAAAAGATCGATGCGTTAAAAGATCGCGGGCTTTTATTTGTAGGAGACAATAGCGATTCAGTGAGCCGGTATCTTCCTGTATGGCACGGCATGAGGTTGGAGGCGAAAGGCGAAAAGAATTCCGCGCACCTTGCTGAACTCGAGGGGTATTTAGGGGAGCGCCTTATGAGTGAGTTTGGAAGTCTGGTCGAAGAAGCGCTGGCATCCGAGCAGGCCGGAGAAGGGCTTGAGGCAGCGGTGGCGCAGGCCGAAGCCGCCGCACCGGCGGAAATATCTGTCGCCAAGCCTGCGGCCCCGGGCATCGATCTGTCGACGGTCAACTGCCTGCATCCGCTTCTCTTTGCCGCGATGGGCACGCCGGTAGCCGCGAAAGTCCTCGCCGTAGAGTTCGGCCTCGCCGGCGGCATAGCAGGCCTCGCGCTCGTCGCGTTAACAGCCGGTTATTTCCTCCATAAGCTTTACAGGAACTTTATGCCGAAGACCGGAGCCTCCGGAATTTCCGCAACCGTCGCGCGCCTCCTGAAACGCGCTGCCAAGCAGGTTAGGGAGGGTGCGACGGTTGCGACTAATATGGAAGAGGATGCCGTTGGGAGGGCGTGGGCAGCCGCAAAGACCGACGTTCAGGTCGCGGGGATTATAGACGATCTGTCGGATCAATTCGGCATGTCAGCCTCGCAGGCTGCCGAGACGGCGAAGGCCATATTCATGGCCAAGAAGGGATATCTTAGAGACGGCCAGAAGATGACCGTGGATATCGCGGGCCAGACGCTCGACATAGAAGGCCGAAGAGGCGCGATGCTGAAAGATATGATCGCCCGGGCGTTGAAGGAACGCGGCGTAGAAGGCGTTGAATTGCCCGAAAGCGTTCCATACGAGGTCGCGTTCACCATGAAAAACGACGGCAGTGTTGAGTATTCGGACAAAGCCGGCGTCGGTATCGATGAAGACGGAAATCTAACTTATTTGAACTGTAACCAGAAGATTTATCCCGGTGCGGGCGCTAAATACGGCCATTCGCATCCGGCCGCGGCCGGGGATCAGAGAGAATTTGACATAGACCGTGCCAATCTTGACGGCGGCAGCTTCGGCGATGTCGATTCGATATTTGTCGTAGAAGGGTTCGAAAGGCTTACCAGGCTGGACAGGACTACGCCTGCGTTGATCGCTGCCTCCGCGGCCGCAACCAGGCCCTGGATCAATACATTCACGTTTACAATGTCAGCCGACGGCGCTGTCACCGAGACTATAACCGGCGAAGATATGGCGGAAGACGGGTTGACGGACCTCATAAAGACACTGAGCGCCGTCCAGCCGATTGGATACAACATGATTATCCCGAACAGCACAATAGGCACGCTCGCGCCTCCTATCGCCGAGGTTGATGCATCGCCTCCTATTCCCGCGAGCGTCAAGGACGGCGGTATCAAAGCGCTGGAAGCGCGCATAAACGCGCTGCGGGAGGCGGACGAAGTCAAAGGCCCGTTGGTCACGGCGATCCACATCGACACGATCGCGAACTCTGACGGCAGCCTGATAGGAAAGACCGGATTTGAAGATGTTGCCAGGGTCGCCGCCGCAAACGAAGCCATATTAAGGACGGCGATACTTATCGATAACGATGCCCAGGCGGCTCTGGCCGAAAAGGTCAAAGGCCGGGTCGAAGGCGGCAGCGCGATAAAGATAGTCAATATCGGAACCGCGAGGACCGGCGGCACCATTTCGGCATGTGTCAGCGACGCGTTCAAGAGAGATAACGTCGACGTTCCGACAGTCAAGATAGGCGTCGGCCTGCTGAAGACAGACAGCAATGTAGACATGATCAAGCGTGAATTTGCCGCTAACGGCAAGGATTCGGCCAGTGTGGTGTTGATCGGCGACGCGGTAAAGAACGGCGAGGCCGAAACTGCCTATATCAACGTCGTCAATACTATCCACGCCAGGTCTGAAGACGGCGCCAGCTTTCTTGCTCTGGGCATCGACGAGAACGATGCCGGCATGAGCAGCCTTGCTAATATGTTGAGAGGTATAATCAGGGCAGTTACATTCATTAAAGATGTGGCGCGCGACCTCAAGGGTTGGTTCGAATCCGTCAACAAGCTCTCCGTCTCCGCATAACCGTAACACCTCGTAGGTGGCAGGTATCACCTACGAGGTGTTACTTATGGCTTTTTGTCTTGCCAGGTCCTTTTGGTATTCTATATTGCTTTCCACATATTTCCTATACGCCTTTGGATTGATATTTATCAGGGAACTGTAGTTACAAATTCCGTAGTTGCCGCATCCTTGTTTAATGTACTCCTTATATGAGGAGTAAGGCCAATCTTCGGGTTTCTTGACCAGGCCCGCCGCAACAGGATTCAGATGGATATACATTGTAAGATACAGTAACTGTTCGTCAGTATTTACAAGCACTTTCTTAGTCCTGCTTTCCCATAGCGGCCCTTTGCGATTGTATTTGGAATTGAAATATCGCGCATAAGAATTAAGGACATTGGCTGTATATGTAGAAACAGAATTATCCTTTAATTCTTGGATCGCAATATGCAGATGCCCCGGCATTATGCAGTAAGCTATTACGTCTACGATCTTTTTTCGCCTTGGGTCACTTCTCATTGAAATATACTCCCGGTCACGGGATAAATCAGAAAGCCGCAAAAATTGAGATAGCCTTGTTAAGGGATGGTCATATTGATAATACCTGATAGCCTCAATAATTCTGTTGCTATCACTGTCCCTGCCGAAAATCTCGAAATCGGCAATGCTTCGATTATACGTATGGTATATCATATTACCTCCTCACTATATAAGACGGTAAAAATTGCAAAATTCTTACAAAAAATTTAAAAAACTTGCCACCTCACCTACGAGGTGGGGTGGCTTAGTAAAAATGTTAAATTAGTTACAAGGGACTTTTGAAAGGCTTTTTTAACATTTTGTAATGACTTTCATTCTGCAATAAATTGGGCTTAAATTTTAGCTTTATAACTTGTTAAAATAGATACATTTACGTATTTGTTAAACTTCAAAAAAGTCAGAATTTTAGGCTTGACAGACTATTAGTTTGTGATATACTTTTAGTAAGTCATTAAAAAAGGTATATTTATCAGCTTGACTACTATTGCTTCATGGTTATGGTTGATAAGGAGCATAGTAAGTGGTGAATATACTATAATATAATGGGGGTAATCTCGTCTATGGGTGTCTCGCAAAACAGAACCACACCTACTGCGCCCTATGGGCTTCGTAGGACGAGCCGCGAAGAGTCGGGGGATAAATCCCTTATAATGGACTGGCGATCAGCCCATAATAAGGTATGGATCCGTTCAATCGCTATATTTATCGTAATATGCTTCATCCACCAGGATATAGTATGGGCGCAGGGCGGCAGTCCCGTTTGGTCCAGTAAGACCGGCGGGTCTTTTAATTTAAACAGCCCTGTAAACGTCCCCAAGGACGAAGCCGTAACTAAGGAAGTTCACACAGGCACGAGCGGCAAGACCATCATCAACATCCAGGACGCCCACTCCTCCATAGGCGCCCAGGAGTCGATAGTATCCATCCTCGATTCTTTAGTGACTAATTATGATTTAAACTTAATAGCCATAGAAGGCTCATCCGGCCAAATAGACACATCCCTCCTAAAGTCATTCCCCGATGAGTTGATCCGCAAAAAGACCGCGAAATACCTCATGGACAAGTCCTCAATATCAGCCGGCGAATTCTTCTCTATAACATCGAGTAAGAACATAACCGTATATGGCATAGAAGAGAAGAGCCTTTACAGGGATAACGTCTCCC